>Ga0233444_10006311_pt1 | contig 10610 bp, 10 predicted proteins | sample SI_124_October20_6_FD_182792 | JGI IMG/M metagenome (GOLD analysis project Ga0233444, IMG submission 182792) | Seawater microbial communities from Saanich Inlet, British Columbia, Canada - SI_124_October2016_10_MG | ecosystem: Environmental > Aquatic > Marine > Inlet | place: Canada: British...
AGAAAAAATTCTTCTACTTATGGGAAACATTTTTCTATTGAAATGTCACAAAATTCTGATTTTTCTCTTTTTGTTCCAGAAAATTTTGCACATGGATTTTTATGCTTGTCCAAAAACTGCGCTGTTTATTATAAATGCTCAAATTATAGAAATAAATCCAGTGAAACCACAATAAAATGGGATGATAGTGTTCTTAATATTAAGTGGCCCGTAAAAAAGCCGGTTCTTTCAGAGAAAGACAAGATGGGGTTAAAATTCAAAGATTTTAAATATTAAATATTTTTTTTAATTAATATCAAACAGTTGTCCCTAACATTGTTTAAATTTTTAATATCTACAAATTGCCATGAAAAACCTATTTTATTAAAATAGTTAACATATTTTTTTATAATTTTTGGGTTTCTGTGAATATCTTCTATAATGTAAATTCCGTCATCATTAAGGTAAGCAATAGAATTTTCAAAAAAGGTTGTGTTAGCTTCAAATGAATGAAAGCCATCATCAATGATTATATCCATTTTCTGATTAATCTTTTTCCACATAAGAAAAATAGTATCTTTTGAAAGCATATCTACAAAAAAAGTTTTTATTCTTTCTTCATTATCTAAAATACTAGTGTCTATATCTGCTCCAAAAATTTGTGAATCTGGAAAGTACTCTTTCCAAGCTCTTAATGAACACAAGGGTGAATTTTTTTGCACAAGAGTCATATTAAAAGAAAAATTAGGATCAATTGAACCCAATCCCACTTCGAAAATATTCAACTTTTTATTTCTTAAATTTTCAAATAAAAAATGATAAAAATCAGTATAGTTATGATGTGTGCTTCCTTTATCACTTCCATAATTATTCATTATTTGAGTTAAAATATTATCTTTGTTTAAATAATCTTTATTAAATAATTTCAAATCAACTAATTTTGTTTTTGGTGATTTTAATTTTATATAATGTGAAAACCTTAAGTTTCTAAAATATGCATTAATTTTTGGTGCAATTTTTTTAACAATTTTCATTATAAATAATCTGAATAAGAGGTTTTTAAATATTCTCTTAAAGTCTCTTTCCAGGGTCTCATTAAATTAAGTTTTTTATCATTTAATTTTTTATTTAATAAATTTTCGCAATTTGGTCTTTTTGCAAAGAAAGTTTTAGAAAAATAATCTGAATTTACTTTATTTATTTTAATTTTTTTACTTAAATTTAAGATTTTTAAAATCTCTTCTGTTACTTCTAATCTACTTGTATTTCCTTCACATGCCATATTATATAAGCCAAAATTGTTACTCTCTATCAAGGCTAATGTATTTTTAGCAAAATCGTTTGTATACGTTGGGGTTCCAAATTTATCATCAACAATAAATAATTCTTTTTTACCATCCTTTATTTGCTGAAGTATTTTTTTAACAAATTTTTTATCTTTTTTTGGACCACCACCCATCATCCAGCCTGCTCTACAAATAATAAATTTTTTACTATTTTGGACTACAAATTTCTCTGCTTCATATTTGGATATTGCATATACTCCCATTGGTTTTGGTTCATCGTTTTCATCATAAAATTCTTTTAAGCCATCAAATATTCCTGCAGTACTTATATAAAGTAAAGGTATGTTTAAATTATTAGATATTTTTACTGCTGTTTTAACTGACTCTGTATTTGTTTCAAATGTAGCTTGCCGATTATTTTCACAATATTCCAAATCTGTGAAAGCTCCAATATGAAATAGATAGTCAGGGAAAAACTCTTCTACTTTTAGTCTGTATTTTTCTGAGTCACAAAAATCTAAGCGCTCTAACCAATCTTCATTTACATCTTTATCTGTGCATTTTAGTGTATATTTTTTTGAAAAGACCTCATAAAACGCTTCACCTAACATGCCTCCTACGCCAGATAAAAAAATTTTTTTTTTCATTTATTAATATTAAAAATTAATTTTATCATTAGTAATGTCATGAAAATTCATCGGACATTCTATATAATTTGAATTTTTTTTAAACCAATAACTAAGATATCTTTCTGACAAAAAAGCATATACCCTTATCCTGCTATATGATCTGTTAGGATCAAACCCAAATAAAGTTTCACATTTTTCTAACCATTGAAATAAAGACTTACAGTAATCATTATAGAGCGAGCGTGACCTGCAAATAAAAACATTGTTTGCATTAAATGACTGTGAAGTATTTACCCAATTTCTGAAATCTTCCCTATTTTCATTATCTAATAATTCTATAGCTTTATCTAGCTCGCCAGGTCCATGATACATATCATAATGAACTTTTACGGTCATTTTCTTTTTAGATAAAAAAACAAAAGGATTTTTCATTAATTGTGCCCTGCCGTGTTTTAGTATCTTACTTAATTTGGTTGAATTAACAAAAATTTCATCTCTAAGTACAACTTCATGATTACTCCACTCATTAGGAACTTCTTGAATAATAGATTGTTTCAGGTCAATCTCATTTAAACTATTAGTATTTTTTATCCAAAAACGGCGGTAATGGCAAAAGCCTGTCCAATCAGCATCAGAAAAAGAATCAAGATTATTTTTCCAAAGCCAATAATAAAATGTGTTTTCACCATACCAACTATTTTTTTTACTTATATGATCTTTTGTATCATCTGTTATCCAATCTTTGCTAAAATTTTCTTTTCCAAGTCCAACTGGAACATAGTTAAGTTTTTTTATTTTATCTAGATTTGAACTATTTAAAGAGAAACAGTACATTTTTAATGAAGTCATATATTTTTTATATCAATTTACTTTGATCAACTCTATCTTAAATTATTAATATGGCGGAGAGAGTGGGATTCGAACCCACGATAGAGTTGCCCCCATACACACTTTCCAAGCGTGCGCCTTCAACCACTCGGCCATCTCTCCATATCAGTTTTTTCTTTTTATTTTTGAATTACCAGTTCTTAAATATTTTTTTTCAAAATTTTTTAAGTCATGATAAAAATTAAATTTTCTAAAAAAATTTTTTAAATATTCTTTTTTTAAAAAAACATCATTTTTGTCTCCATATCTATTTTTAAAATTAGTGGTATTTTTTTTTCTTACTTTTAAAATTTCTTTTAATGGTCTTCCTTTAGAAAAATAATATGTTGCTATCGATTTTCTAGAAATTGTTTCTGGACATTTCAAAGGGTTGGGGTGTCCATGATTAGTAAAATCATTAGTTGAAAAAATTACCATCGTATTGAAATTTGGTGCAATTTTTTTTACACATTTTTTCATACTTTTATTCCATAATTCGAGATTTCCTCCATAATTTTTCTTCCACTGCTTATTAAGATAAATTAGAACGTTAATTCTTCTATCAATATTTTTATAAGGATGTTTATTAAAATCAGTATGAATCTTCAAAACACCTCCTCTTTTAATTTCATGTAAACCCCCACCATTCAACTCAAAATCTGGTAATAGTTTTTCATTTATCGATGCTAGGTTTTGAACAAAATTTAAAAATAATTTAGAATTTAAAAATTTAAAAAGAATTTTTGTATTTTTTTTAAAATTTTTTTTTTTATTATTTGAGAATTTTATTTCATTTTTATTGTTATAATTTTTAGAAGAGCTTATTTTAGAAAGATTTGGAAATTCATCAAGTACTTTGCTCAAAAAATTTTTATCAAAATAATTTTTTATTACAATATGTGGGTAAGGTTTTCCACTTTGATAAATATATTTTTTTTTTCTTATGTAGCTTTCAAGATCATAAAAGTTTTTTGATAGAATTTTTTTACTCATTATAAGATCCATTCAGCATATTTATTTAGATTTTTTTTTATATAATCAGGGAAGGTATCATCAATTTTTACGTTTTCAAAAATATGTCCCCGTCCAAATAAATCCATTTTTTGGTTTATTTTGTCTCTTATATTTTTCTCATTATAATATTTTTCATTGTCCCAACTAGTTTCTGCCAAACTTTTAAATTTTTTTGCAATTTCTTCTGGTTTTAATAAATAATTAAAATGCCATCCACCGTTATCTATTATTTCAATATTTCTTTCTTTATCGAGTCTCCAAAATCCATATTTTAAATTTTTATACAAAACTTTATGTCTAAGCCAATCGACTGATTTTAAATTTTTCTTTTTACATATTCGTGTTCCCTCCCAAGGTGACTCATATTTGTTGAATAAATTCATTTTATATGTGTACATTTTTTGAAAAAAAATACCGAATTTTTTTTTTAAAGATATGTTTTTTATCTTTATGGGATTTGGAATTTCATCTGGATCAGAAAACATTATATAATCCTCTTTAGATGCTTCTTTAATTCCATCGAAAATACATTCTCTCTGTAATGCTTGATTTTGCCAAGGAGTATTTTTTTTAGGAAATTTTTCTTCGACAACTACATGTTTTATTTTGTCTTTAAATTTATGAAATTTTTCTTTAGAAAAATTAATTTTTTTAGGGTTTCCTCTATGATCATAAATTGACTCACAAACAACAAACTTATCGACTACTTCATTTAAAATAGAAAATCTTAACTCCATTTGTAAGTTTTCTTGAAAAAATGTTACACAATCAAAAACTTTATTCATTTTATTTTTCTTTATTTATTTTTAAAACACCTATGAATGCCTCTTGAGGTATTTCAACTCTTCCAAATTGTTTTGATCTAGCTTTACCTTTTTTTTGTTTTTCCAATAATTTTCTTTTTCTATCAGTAGCTCCTCCACCATGAATTTTGGTTAATACATCTTTTTTAAAACCTTTTATTGTTTCTCTTGCTATTATTTTACCTCCAATTGCTGCCTGAACAGGTATCATAAAATTATGGCGAGGTATCAAGTCTTTTAACTTTTCACAAACTTCTCTGCCAATTCTTTGAGCAAAATCTTTATGTATCATCATAGCAAGAGCATCCACTGGCTCACCGTTAACTAAAATACCCAATTTTACCAGTTCACCTTCTCTATGCTCAATTATCTCGTAATCAAAACTAGCATATCCACTTGTCATAGATTTAATACGATCATTAAAATCAAAAACCACTTCATTTAGAGGAAGTTCGTAGCTTAAAACAGCTCTATTGCCTGAATAACTCAAGTTTGTTTGAATTCCTCTTTTATCCTGACAAAGTTTTATAATTGATCCAAGATATTCATCAGGTGTTATAACTGTTGCCTTTATCCATGGTTCTTCAATTAATTTAATTAATGTTGGATCTGGAAGACTTGATGGATTTTGCAAATCAATAATATCTCCACTATTTAAGTTCACTTTGTATACAACCCCAGGGGTTGTTGTTAATAAGTTTACATCAAATTCCCTTTCTAATCTCTCTGTAATTATTTCAAGATGAAGTAATCCCAAAAATCCGCATCTAAAACCTAAGCCCAATGCTGATGAAGACTCGGCCTCAAATGAAAAACTTGCATCATTTAGTTGCAATTTTGCCAATCCATCTTTTAATTTTTGATACTCTGAACTATCCACGGGAAACAATCCACAAAACACTACTGGTTTACTTGGTTTAAAACCAGGTAATGCTTCAACTGATGATTTTGTTGCATCACAAATTGTATCACCTACTTTTGTTTCAGATAAAACTTTAATACCAGTGGTAATAAAACCAATCTCACCAGTATTCAATTCATTAATATCTTTTGCTTTTGGTGTAAAAACTCCAACTTTTTCAATTACATAATCTTGATTCGTTGAAAGCATTTTAATCTTCATATTTTTAGTTATTTTTCCGTTTATAACTCTCACTAAAATTACAACTCCTAAATAAGTGTCATACCAACTGTCAACTAATAGACATTTTAAATCTGCATTAGGATCTCCTTGTGGTCCAGGTAGTTGGCTTATAATCTGCTCTAAAATTTCTGTAATACCCACGCCTGTTTTTCCCGAGCATGGAACTGCATTTTCAGTATCTATACCAATTACATCTTCAATTTGTTTATTTGTTCTCTCTAAATCTGATGCTGGTAAATCAATCTTATTCAATACTGGAATAATTTCATGGTTGATATCAAGTGCTTGATAAACATTTGCTAGAGTTTGTGCTTCTACTCCTTGAGTACTGTCTACAATTAATATTGATCCCTCACAAGCATACAGAGATCTACTTACCTCATAACTAAAGTCGACGTGCCCTGGAGTATCTATAATATTTAAAATATAATTTTTTCCATTTTTTGCTTTATAATGTAATTTTACAGTTTGTGCTTTGATAGTTATTCCTCTTTCCCTTTCAATGTCCATAGTGTCAAGAACTTGAGCTTTCATTTCTCTCTCAGTTAAACCGCCACACATATGAATAATTCTGTCCGCTATTGTTGATTTACCGTGGTCGATATGAGCAATAATTGCAAAGTTTCTTATATTATCAATAGTGCTCATTTAATTTCAAGATCGAATTTTAGCACCAGTTTTTTTTTCAACTGTTTTAATTATAGAATTATTAATGTTTTCTAAATCATTTTCATTCAATGTTTTTTTAGACGATTGTATGGTTACACTAATTGCTATGGATTTTTGATTTTCTGGAATATTTTCACCTTCATAAACATCAAAAACTTTAATATTAGAAATTAGTGTTTGATCCACACTTGAAACAGCATTAATTAAATCTTGAACTTTAACATCTTTATTAACTATAAATGCAAAGTCTCTCTCGGATTTCTGATAATCTGATACCTCAAAGTTAGTTTTTTGGTCTTTTAATGTTTTTTTTGGTAATTTTAAATTATCTAAAAGGATTTCAAAACCTACTAGAGACTCTGTTTTCATATCTACTTTTTTTATAATATTTGGATGAATCTCTCCAAAATAAGCTGCTATTTGATCTTTGCCTTTATTTAAAAATAATCTGCCAGACTTGCCTGGATGGTAATAATTTGGTGTTTCAGTATCTATAAAAAATTTATCCGAATTATATCCTGCTTCGACTAAAGTTTGAACTACATCTCTTTTAACATCAAATACATCAACATTTCTATCTTTTTCAATCCAAGATAATCTCGATCTTTTACCTGCTGACAAACCACAGACTACTGTATTTTGTTCTCCTGGATTTGAACCAGTAAAAATTGGCCCTATTTCAAATATTGATAAATCTTTAAAGCCTCTGTCTAAATTTTTATTCATGTGCATAATTAAATTTGAAAATATTGAGTTTCTTAAAACCCCCAACTCTGAACTTATGGGATTTACAATTTTAATTTCTTTATGTTTATCTTTAAAATAATCATTGTAGTTTGTGTCAGTGAATGACCATGTTATTGCCTCTAAATAACCTTTGGAAGCAATTGCTCTTTGTAAAAAATGAAACAACTTTTGAGACTGATTTAAAGTAGGTTTCGTTCTTTCTTTAATTGGATCTATAATCTTTATTTTATCATAGCCTGTTATTCTTACCAACTCTTCAACAATATCTATTTCCTGTAAGATATCTGGTCTCCATGTTGGAATAGTTAATTTTAAATATCTTTTTTCTTTTTTAATTTTGAAACCAAGACCTTCTAGGATTTTAGACATCTCATTTATTGAAATTTTAAATCCAGTTATTTTTTCAAATAAATTAGTGTCAAATTTAATAGTTTTAGTTTTTACTGTTTCAATTCTTTGAATATCAATTTTACTAATTTCTCCACCACAAATCTCTTTAATTAATAATGCTGCTTTATTTAACCCATCTTCAATAGATAATGGATCAATACCTCTTTCAAACCTGAACTTTGCATCTGTATCTAGGTTTAGTTTTTTTGATGTATTCCTAATAGATCTGGGCTCGAAATATGCTGACTCTAATAAAATGTTTTTAGTATCAAATTCTGTACCAGATCTTATACCTCCAATAATTCCACCTAATCCTAATACACCCTTACTGTCACTAATTACACACATCCCGTCATCTAACTTATAATTTTTTTTATCTAGAGCTGTGAATTCTTCTCCAAACTTTGAGTTACGAACTACAATTCCTTTTTCAATTTTATCAGCATCATAAGCATGTAACGGACGATTAATATCAAGCATTACATAATTAGTAATATCAACTATTGCTGAAATTGGCTTTTGTCCAATTGAAACTAATTTATCTTTTAGCCATTGAGGACTTTCACTATTTTTTACGTTAGTGATCAAACAACTTCCAAATACGTTACAGCCTTGCTTTTTTTCTTTATTAATTTTTACTTTTACATTTTGTTTAGTCTTTGATTTAATTTTTTTTTCTTTTAAATTTTTTAGTTTTCCAAAACCTGAAGCAGCAAGGTCTCTCGCTATTCCTCTAACACCAAGACAATCTGGTCTATTAGGGGTAATTGACAAGTCGATAAGATTAGAGGTTGATTTTGAAAAATAACTTTTTCCAACACTCTTTTCATATTTTTTTGATGACAATTCTGTTATTCCGTCGCTTTCATCAGATAAATTTAATTCTGACTCGGAGCAAAGCATTCCATAAGAAGTGACATCTCTTATTTTAGCCACTACTAACTTTACTTTGCTTTTTGGGACAACAGCTCCAGGTGGGGCATATATTGTTATCAATCCTTCTCTTGCATTAGCTGCACCACATACAACTTTTTTTATTTCTTTTTCTCCCACATCAACATCACAAACTTTAAGTCGATCTGCATTTGGATGTTTTGCTGTCTTAAGAATTTTTGCTACTTTGAATAAATCAAGACCAGCAGATAAGTTTTCTACGCCTTCAACTTCTAGCCCAATATTTGTTAGCTGTTCTAAAAGATTGTCTTCCTTTAATTTTGTATCTAAATGATCTTTTAACCAGTCAAATGTGATTTTCATCGACTCAAGCCTCTATAATTTGTTGGAACATCTAATGGATCAAATCCAAAATGATTTAACCATCTATAATCACAGTCAAAGAAAGCTCTTAAATCATTAATTCCATATTTAAGCATTGCTAATCTATCAATCCCAATTCCAAATGCGTACCCTTGATACTTTGATGGATCAACTTTTACATTTTTTAATACATTAGGATGAACCATTCCACACCCTAAAATTTCAAGCCATTTATCACCTTCCCCTATAACTATTTTTCCATTTTTTATTTCATAACCAATGTCTACTTCGGCAGAAGGCTCTGTAAATGGAAAGTGGCTTGGTCTAAATCTCATTTTAATTTTTTCAACCTCAAAAAATTCTTTAATAAAATAATTTAAACAACCCTTTAAGTGTCCCATATTAATATCTTTATCTATATACAGACCTTCTACTTGATGAAACATAGGAGCATGAGTTTGATCACTATCAGATCTATAAGTTCTACCAGGTGCAATGATCTTGAATGGAGGTTTGTCCTTTAACATTGTTCTAATTTGAACTGGTGATGTATGAGTCCTTAATAAAATTTCTTTATTCTGATCAAGATAAAAAGTATCGTGCATATCTCTTGCAGGATGATTATCAGGAGTATTTAATGCCGTAAAATTGTTATATTCGTTTTCGACATCTGGACCTTCCTCAACACTAAATCCTATTTCAGAAAAAATAGATGATATTTCATCAATTGTTTGAGATACTGGATGTATCTTGCCTCTTATAAAAGATCTTTCAGGTAAAGTTATATCTATTTTTTCTTTCTCTAATTTTTGAGTAATTTCTATAATTTCAATTTCATTTATTTTTAAATTTATCAAATTTTGCAGTTCATCTTTAATTAGATTTAAGTCGGAGGCAAACTTTTTTCTTTCGGGCTCTGTAATAGATCCAATTTTTTTAAATTGTGATGAAATCAAACCATTTTTTCCAAAAAGATCTGATTTAATTTGATTGATTTCTACAAGATTTAATTTCTGTTTAAGTTTTAATAAAAACTCTTCTTTTATTTTTTTTAGATCAGACATCTTTACAGATTATTTCTTCAGTGAAATAAAACAATAGTGAAGATTAATTTAATGCCGATTGTGCCTTTTGGACAATAGTTTTGAAGGCTTCTGGGCTATCGTAAGCTATCTCAGCTAGAATTTTTCTATCAATTTTAATTCCACTTTTATTTAATCCGTTAATGAACCTAGAATATGTTAAACCTTCAGCTCTAACACCCGCATTTATTCTTTGTATCCAAAGAGACTTGAATTCTCTTTTTTTATTTCTTCGGTCCCTATAGGCATATTGCATCGCCTTTTCCATAGCTTGCTTAGCAACTCTAATTGTATTTTTTCTTCTTCCCCATTGACCTTTGACAGCTTTTAAAACTTTTTTATGTTTTGCTCGACTGGTTACACCTCTTTTTACTCTTGCCATTTTAACCTCTTAAGCTGTAGGGCATGTAGGATTTAACAATTTTTCCATCCTGTTTCGACATCGCTGTCGTGCCTCTTAATTTTCTAATTTGAGAATTTGTTCTTTTTATCATGCCATGTCTCTTACCAGCTTGAGCCATCATTACTTTGCCTGTTGCTGATATCTTGAATCTTTTTTTTGCTGAGCTTTTAGTTTTAAGTTTTGGCATAATTCAGCGGTGTTATACAAAGATTGATATAAATTTACAACCTCTTTTAAAGCTTATAAAGGCTGTATTACCATGATCATTTGCTTACCATCAAACTTTGGATGTAATTCTACCTTTCCAATATCCTTCATATCCTCTTTAATCTTGTCCATT
>Ga0233444_10006312_pt1 | contig 10608 bp, 9 predicted proteins | sample SI_124_October20_6_FD_182792 | JGI IMG/M metagenome (GOLD analysis project Ga0233444, IMG submission 182792) | Seawater microbial communities from Saanich Inlet, British Columbia, Canada - SI_124_October2016_10_MG | ecosystem: Environmental > Aquatic > Marine > Inlet | place: Canada: British...
CTTATAAAAAAGATTGTGCTTCCAGGGTCACCTTGTCTACCCGCTCTCCCTCTTAATTGATTATCTATTCTTCTACTTTCGTGCCGTTCTGTTCCAATTATGAATAATCCACCCAATTTTTTTACTTTTTCTTCATTTTTTTTTATCTCTTCTTCGTTTTCTTTTTTTCCATCATAAATAAAATCTTTGTTACCACCTAATTTAATATCTGTTCCTCGCCCAGCCATATTAGTAGCAATTGTTATCGCATTGACTTTACCGGCTTCAGCTATGATGTTTGCTTCTTTCTCATGTTGTTTTGCGTTAAGAACATTATGATTGATCTTTTTACTTTTTAGATATGATGAAATTTTTTCTGACTTTTCAATACTTGTTGTACCTACCAATACTGGCTGACCTTTTTTATTACATTCTATTATCTTATTTGTAATAGCATTATATTTTTCATTTTCAGTTCTATATATTTGATCATTAAAATCTTTACGTAACATTTTCTGATTTGTTGGAATAGAAACTACAGGTAACTTATATATGTCAAAAAATTCTTCCGCCTCTGTTATTGCAGTCCCAGTCATTCCAGACAACTTCTTATATAATCTAAAATAATTTTGATAAGTGATTGATGCTAATGTCTGATTTTCCTCTTCAACTTTCACATTTTCTTTAGCTTCTATCGCTTGATGAAGCCCATCAGAAAATCTTCTTCCATCTAAAACTCTACCAGTAAATTCATCAATTATTTGTACTTTACTATCTCTTATAATGTAATCAGTATCTTTGTTGAAAAGTAAATTAGCTTTTAAAGCCTGATTGATATGATGAACCAAATCTAAATTAACTGGATCATAAAAGTTGTTATTTTTTAATATACTTTTTTGTGTTGTAAGTTTTTCAATTTTATCGATTCCTAAATCAGTAAGTATTACATTCTTATTTTTTTCATCTAATTCATAGTCATTTTTTTGTAAATGTTTAACAAGATCATTTGATGTTATATAAAGTGTTGTTTTGTCTTCAAGTTTTCCAGAAATTACTAGAGGTGTTCTGGACTCATCAATTAAAATACTATCTACTTCATCAACTATACAAAAATTATGGCTACGCTGAACCATATCTTCCAGCTCATATTTCATATTATCTCTTAAATAATCAAAACCGAGTTCATTATTCGTTGCGTATGTGATATCATTTTTATAATTTTTTTTTCTTATATTATCATCTAAATTATTAGTGATGCATCCAGTTGATATTCCTAGATAGCTAAAAACTTTTTCCATCCATTCAGAATCCCTTTTAGCCAAGTAATCATTCACCGTTACTATATGCACGCCTTTTCCTTCTAAAGAATTTAAGTACGCTGGCAAAGTTGAAACAAGTGTTTTTCCTTCTCCTGTTTTCATTTCAGCAATTTTTCCACTATGGAGAATTAACCCACCAGCTAATTGGACGTTATAGTGTCTTTCACCCAAAGTTCTTTTTGCCGCTTCTCTAACCAAAGCAAAACTCTCTGGTATGATTTCGTCAATTTTTAAGGATCCATTTTGAGTATTTTTTTTAAAATTAAATGTTTTTTCCTTAAAATCGGCCTCTGTTAAAGACTTTATTTCATTTTCTTTATTATTTATGGCTTCAATAATGTTTTGAATTTTATCTAATTCTTGTTGATTAGAGCTTTTAAATATTTTACTAAAAGTTCTTGTAAACAGATTCATTATACACCTATATATGTATTATTAATTTAAATTAAACAGTAATGACAATAAATATTAAAAATTTTCTTAATGAAAAAAGAAAATTATCCAAAATGGGAGAGTTTCAAAGCCTGAAACAAATTGAAGGTCTAGAAATGGCAGCGATATCTGCCGATCTTTATGGAGACGGAAGAGATGATTTGGCTTTGTTCTATTTTTCGAAGGGAGCAAATTATGCGACATTAACTACTAATAACAGTATCACTTCAGAATTTATTCCGTGGAATAATAATTCTCATAAAAAGACGATTAAAGGATTACTAGTTAACACAAAAAATGCAAATACATTTACAGGCAAACAAGGCAAAGAAAGTATTGATACTTTAGCAAAAAATCTGTCAAGAATTTTGACAATTAAAGAGTCTAAAAATCAAAAAGGAACAAGCGAAACAGTAAAAATTAAAGATTTAATTTTTGCATCAACCGGAGTAATTGGAGAGGAATTCCCGGTTGAAAAAATCAGGCAGTGTTTACCAGATTTAGTTGATAGACTAAGAACTGAGCATAATAAAATGTTTTGGATAAAAATGGCTTCTGCAATCATGACTACAGACACCAAACCAAAGCTTGCGTACGAAGAAATTCTTATCGGAGAAGAATTGATAAAGATTTCAGCTATTGCCAAAGGATCCGGTATGATTGCACCAAATTTAGCAACCATGTTATCATTCATATTCACTAATGCTGATATCAATTCAAATTTATTGAAAACTCTTTTAAAAAGAGCAGTGGCAAATTCTTTTAATGCCATCACAGTTGATAGCGATCAATCAACTAATGACATGGTTTCTATTTTTTCTACTAGGGCTGTTAAAATTGGTCAAAATATATCTTTGAATGATAAAGGAATTCAAAAATTTGAAGTAGCATTAAAAAAACTATGCTTGAATTTGGCTAAACAAATAGTTGTAGACGGAGAAGGAGCAAAAAAATTTGTAACAATTAACGTTATAAATGCAAAATCTCTAGGAAGTGCAAAAAATATTGCTTTTTCAATTGCTAATTCGCCTTTGTTTAAAACAGCGATAGCCGGAGAAGATCCTAATTGGGGAAGAATAGCTATGGGCATAGGAAAATCTGGAGAAATAGTAGATCAAAAAAAATTAAAAATTAAGATTGGAGAATTTATAGTTGCAGAAAATGGAAAAGTTTCAGAAAGTTATGATGAAAAAAAATTAAAAGAATATATGAAATGGGACTCAATTGAGATTGAAGTTAATCTAAAACTCGGTAATGATGCCTTTAAATGTTTTACCTGTGACTTCACTCATGACTACATTGATATAAACGCTGACTATAGAAATTAAATGATTAAATATATTTTAAAATGCAATAAAAATCATGAATTTGAAAGTTGGTTTTCTAATTCAGTAGAATTTGACAAACTTAACAAAAGACAATTACTTGAATGCATTTATTGTTCCTCAAAAAAAATTTCTAAGTCAATAATGTCGCCCATGATTTCAAATTTAAGTAATAGAAAAGAAACAATTAAGGAAATAGACAAGGGAGCTAAAGAAGAAAAAAATAAACTTTTTCAATTAAGAAAATACATTGAAAATAATTTTGACTATGTTGGTAAAGACTTTAGTAAAAAAGTTAGAGAAGTTTACTACGACAAAAAAAGTGAAAAAGGTATTTATGGTACGACTACACCTGAAGAAAGAGAAGAATTAGCCGAAGAAGGCATAGATCTTTTGTCGATACCGTGGATTAATAAAGATAACTAGTTTTTTACACTGCAAATAATATAGTTTACTGACAAATCGTCAGATTTTTTCCATTTGTTAAAAAATGGATTAAATTTTAAACCTTTAACATCTAAAGTTGAAAATTTTCCTTGATTTAAAAATTTTTCTAACTCTTCCGGCTTAATAAATTTATTCCAATCATGTGTACCAATTGGCAGCCATCTTAATAAATATTCAGCACCAATAATTGCTTTTATATATGATGTAAAAGATCTATTTAAAGTAGCAGTAAACATTATGCCATTTTTTTTTAATAATTTAGAACAAGAACTTATATATAAATTTACATTTTCTACATGCTCAACAATCTCAAGATTTAGAATTATATCAAATTTCTCCACTTCATTTAATACCTCAGGCGAAGCATTGATATAATTTATTTGAAGACCACTTTTTTTTGCATGTAACCGAGCAACATTAATATTTTTTTTAGATGCATCTATGCCTGTCACCTTTGCTCCTAGTCGAGCCATAGGCTCACTGATTAAACCGCCCCCACATCCAATATCTAGAATATTTAGACCGTCCAAAAAATTTTTATTATTATTAGTAATTTTAAAATATTGTTTAATATTATCTAAAATGTATTCAATTCTTATAGGATTGAACATATGAAGGGGTTTAAACTTTCCATTAACATCCCACCATTCTTCAGCCAAGTTTGAAAACTTTTGAATTTCCTCTTTATTTATAGTACTCATTCTTTAAAATTTTAAATTAATATTAATATCTATATTTTATTATATTACATTCTTAAATGGTTAAAAAAATATTAAAGTTTGGCGGCACATCTGTTGGAACAATTGAAAGAATTCAGCATGTTTCAAATATTATTCAAAAAGAACACTCCTCTGGCAGTAAAGTTATTGCAATAGTTTCAGCAATGTCAGGAAAAACAAACGAACTTATTAAACTTTCAAAAGAAATTTCTGAAGAATTTGATAAAAGAGAGCTTGATGTTCTACTTTCTTCTGGAGAGCAAGTTACTTGTGCACTTCTCTCCGGTGCTTTGCTAAAATTAAAAATTAAAGCGAAGTCCTGGTTGAATTGGCAAATTCCCATAATTACCGAAGGAGAGCACACTAATGCTAGAATTATAAATATGCATATTGAAAAAATAAATAAATATTTGGATAACGGAGGAGTTGCAATTATACCAGGTTTTCAAGGTATTTCAAAAAACGGAGACATTACTACAATTGGAAGAGGAGGTTCTGACGCAACAGCAGTAGCAGTTGCAAAAATATTTAATGCTGACTCATGTGAAATATATACTGATGTGGATGGAGTTTTTTCTACCGATCCTAATAAAATACCAGTAGCAAAAAAAATTGATAAAATTTCCTACGATGAAATGTTAGAATTATCATCGTTAGGCGCAAAAGTTATGCAGTCATCTGCTGTTCAAACAGCTATGATGTATGATATACCCCTTGAAGTGAGATCTACCTTTACTGAGAGAAAAGGAACAAAAATTTTTAGTCAAGAAAATATCGATTATACAAAAAGTGTTACTGGCGTAGCATATTCAAAAGACGATGCTAAAATTACTATTATTGGTGTAGAAGATAAACCTGGGGTTGCTGCAAACATATTTGAACCATTAAGTGATGCTCAAATAAATGTTGATATGGTAATTCAAAATATTTCCCCAGATCAAAAAACTACCGATATAACCTTTACGGTTAAGAGAGACGATGTTTCTAAAACTAAGTTAATTTTAAAAGATAATAAAAATATAAAATACAAAGAGATTATTCAAAATGTTAAAGTTGCTAAAGTCTCAATTGTAGGCGCGGGTATGGTTTCTACACCAGGAGTAACTTACAGAATGTTTAGAGCACTATCTGATGAAAATATAAATATTTTAGCTATTTCAACATCTGAAATTAAACTTTCAGTAATCATTGATGAGGATAATACTCTAAAAGCTATAAAAAAACTGCATACAATATTTGATTTAGATTAAAATGGAAATTAGACCTTATCGAACTATTAAAAGAAAAATTACTAAAAAAATTAATGTTGGAACTGTGAGCGTTGGTGGAGATTCAATTATTAGTGTGCAATCAATGACAAATACATTAACTACAGACATTAAAGGGACAATTAATCAAATTCATGCTTTAGAGGAAGCAGGAGCAGATATAGTTAGAGTTTCTTGCCCAGATAAAGAGTCAACAAAAGCATTAAAAGAAATTATTAAAGAAGTTTCAGTGCCCATTGTAGCTGATATTCATTTTCATTATAAAAGAGCTATTGAAGCAGCGGACATGGGGGCAAGTTGCCTCAGAATAAACCCAGGGAATATAGGAAACAATCAAAGAGTTTTAGAGGTTATTAAGGCAGCTAAAAACAATAATTGCTCAATTAGAATTGGAGTAAATGCAGGATCTTTAGATAAAGATTTATTAGAAAAATATAAAGAACCATGCCCAGAAGCTTTAGTTGAGAGCGCACAGCATAATATTAAACTTCTCGAAGATAACGATTTTTTTAATTTTAAGATAAGCGTAAAATCTTCCGATATATTTTTAACCGTAAAAGCTTATAAAAAATTATCAGAAATTTGTAACTATCCTTTGCACCTAGGAGTTACAGAAGCAGGAGGATTATTAACCGGAAGCATAAAGTCCTCGATTGGAATTGGTCAACTTTTAATGGAAGGTATTGGCGACACTATAAGAGTTTCTTTATCATCAGATCCCATTGATGAAGTAAAAGCTGGATACGAAATTCTTAAATCTTTAGGTATTCGCTCTAGAGGAGTAAATATTATATCTTGCCCTTCTTGCGCAAGACAAGCTTTTCCAGTTATCGAAACTGTAAAATTGTTAGAAAAAAAATTAGCTCATATTAAAAAACCGATTAATCTCTCTATAATTGGCTGTGTAGTTAATGGACCTGGCGAAGCTGCTCAAACTGAAATTGGTTTAACTGGTGGAGGACAAGATAACAATCTTTTATATCTTTCGGGTATCCCACACACTAAAATTTCAAGTTCTGAAATTATTGACAGAGTTGTAAAACTTGTAGAAGAAAAAACAAAAGACATATAATCTTAATCATGGTTCCTATAGATAAAGTCAAAGACATAATTAATAAGCATGATGATTTGGAAAAAGAGCTTTCATCAGGAAATATTAATCCTAAACTTTTCGCAAAAAAGTCTAAAGAATACTCTAGTCTAGGAAGAATAATAAAAATCGCAAGAGAGTATGTAAATTTTGAAATTGAAAAAAAGGATTTAGAAAACATGATTCAAGATCAGTCAAATGATAAAGATATGACAGAATTAGCTCAAAAAGATTTGAATGAACTCACTATAAAAAAAGAAAAATACGAAAATGATTTAAAAGTATTTTTATTACCAAAAGATGAAGATGATAATAAAAATGCAATTGTTGAAATTAGAGCTGGCACTGGGGGATTAGAAGCTTCTCTTTTTTGTGCTGACTTATTTAAGATGTATGAAAAAGTTTGTTCAAAAAAAAAATGGAAACTAGAAATCATAAATATATCTAAGAGTGAAGCTGGTGGATTTAAAGAGGTAATTTTTTTAGTGAATGGAGACGATATATATTCATATTTAAAATATGAATCTGGTGTACATAGAGTTCAAAGAATACCTGAAACAGAAACCCAAGGAAGAGTGCACACATCAGCAGCTACAGTAGCAGTATTGCCAGAAGCAGAAGAGGTAGACATTCAAATTAAAGAATCTGATTTAAGAATCGATGTATTTAGAGCTGGTGGACCGGGCGGACAATCTGTAAATACAACAGACAGTGCCGTAAGAATAACACACATTCCAAGTGGTGTTGTTGTAAGTCAACAAGATGAAAAATCCCAACACAAAAATAAAGCTAAAGCATTAAAAATTTTAAGATCAAGAGTTTATGAAGCAGAAAAAAGAAAAAAAGATCAAGAGAGATCTAGTAACAGAAGAAGTCAAATTGGATCAGGTGATAGGTCGGAGAGAATAAGAACATATAATTTTCCGCAAGGAAGAGTAACAGATCATCGAATCAACTTAACTCTACATAAATTAGATGAATTTTTAAGTGGCGAGATACATGAGGAAATGAATCAAGAACTTAGATTAAAAGAACAAAGTTTAAAACTTGAAAATTTAAACTCATGAAAACATTAGAAGCAATTAAATTCGGATCAAATTTACTTAGAGAAAATAAAATTTCATCCTATATTTTAGACACAGAACTTCTCCTCTCGAAAACATTAAATAAATCTAGAGAAAAAACTTTAACGAGCTTAGATAAAGATATTGAAAAAAAATTTTTTCATATTTTTAAAGATTATTTAATAAGAAGATCCAGAAATGAGCCAATAGCTTATATACTTGGAGAAAAAGAATTTTGGAGTAAAAATTTTATTGTTAATAAAGATACTTTAATTCCAAGACCTGAAACAGAATTATTGGTAGAAAAATTATCAAAAATATTTAAAGATAAGAAAATATCAATTTTAGATATTGGCACTGGATCAGGTTGTATTATTGTAAGTTTATTAGGTAATCTAAAACAATCAATAGGAACAGGAGTAGATATTTCTAAAAAAGCAATTTTAATGGCTAAAAAGAATGCATCAAGACACAAAGTATGTAATAGAATTAAATTGATAAATAAGTCTTTTGAAAATATATTTAATACAAAATTTGATTTAATTGTATCCAATCCACCATATATAGAGAGAAAAGCTATAAAAAATTTAAGCGAAGATATAAAAAAGTATGAACCTAGAATAGCGCTAGATGGCGGAAATGATGGGCTTGACCTTATTCAAAAAGTTATCTACAAATCTAAACATATCTTAAAGTTTAAAGGTACGCTCGCCTTAGAAATAGGAAATGAGCAAATTAGAAAAGTTTCAAAAATATTAATAGATAATAACTTTAGAATTAGAAGCGTTATAAAAGATTATAAAAACAATGTTAGGTGTGTATTAGCTTATTATAAATAGATGAATAACAACAATAATAGAAGAAGAAATTTTAGACCAAGGCCACAAAAAGGTAGCTTTAGAAGAAGAAGTGGTATGCCTGCAAACTCTAGTGGTGCAAATGGTTTTAATAACAACGGTAATTTGAATTTTAATAGAAATGGCTCAATGAATAATATTCATAGTGTTGAAAAGGCTATGCAAAAATATCAACAACTTGCAAAAGATGCTCAAAGCAACGGAGACCCAGTTTTGGCACAAAATTATTTACAACATGCAGATCATTATCTAAGAAGATATAATGAGTTAAATGAAAAAAGAGAAAATTCTTTTGAAAAAGTTGCACAAAATAAAGAGTCTTTACCAAAAGAAGAAACTTTAGAGAAAGATACACAACAAATAACAAATTAAAAAAATTTATCTAAGATTTGCTAATTTTAAATCTATCTTAATTCTATCTAATTCAAATTTTTCTCTTTCCTCACCTGAAAGCGTTTTACCTGAAGGTAACTTTAGTCTTTGAGAATTCACTTTTTTCCCATTAACGAGAACTTCATAATGCAAGTGAGGCCCTGTTGATAAACCAGTAGAGCCAACGTAACCAATTACTTGACCTTGCTTAACTTTTTTTCCTTCTTTAATACCTTTAGCAAATGATTTCATGTGTGCATAAATAGTGTCATAAGTTGAATTGTGTTTTATCTTAACGCAGTTTCCGCCTCCACCACACCATCTTGCTCGGGTAACTGTTCCCGATCCCGAAGCCATAATCGGTGTTCCACTTGGTGCAGCAAAATCTGTACCTCTGTGCATTTTATTGTATCCTAGTATTGGATGTTTCCTCATTCCGAAAGAGGATGATAACCGTGCTCCATTAATTGGAGTTTTCATCAAAGATTTAGTTATACTTTTGCCTTTAATGTCATAAAAGTCTTCAACATTATTAAATCTAAAATTGTAAAGATTTATTTCTTCTCCATTAACGTACATTGATGCATAAATTATTTTACCAGTATCTCTTACTTTATTATTATCATCTTCAAATTTTTCATACAAAATCTCAAACCAATCTCCTTGCCTAATATCTCTTTGAAAATCAACTTCAAACCCAAAAATTCTAGCGAACTCCACAATAATATTTGGTTCCACTCCCGACTCGACAGCTGAACTGTACAAGTTGTTTTTAATCACATTCTTTACCACAACTTCTATTTTGTTAAGTTTTAAAATATTTTCTGTGACCTCAAAATTATTTTTTGATTTTTTTATTTCAATGCTAGTAGTATTATTTATAGGGTACTCAAAATTGACCAGTGTTCTAGTACCGTCTTCTAATTTTTTAACAACTAAAGAAAGCTTTCTTCCTGAATAAATGTTAGCAAGTTTCCTATCTTTTAGTTGGACAGATATTTCCCTAATATCAACATTTCGTATTTTAAATTGTTTTAATATCTTCTCGACTGTATCATTATTTTTAATTATATAACTTATTTCTTCATAAGGACTATTAATTTTAGAGATTAAAAAATTTGTTAAATTAGAAAATTCATTATTTTTTGTGATTTCCTTAAAGTTATATCTATCCTCATTATTCTTTTTTTTAATAATGTTTGATGAAACAAAAAAAAGTGCAGTAAAAATAATTAAAAAAGATATTACAATAACAGGACTTAGCTTTTGAAATTGTATGGTTTTATTGTAGCGAACAGTAAAAAAATTAAGTTTTTTTTTTGCGAAAATTGCAATTTTTTGAATTATCGTCACAGTTGTTTTTTATAAAAATAAGAGGATCTTTGCAATGCTTCATCACTAAAAAGTCCTGATTTTACTGCATATTTTAAAGAATATACGCCTTGACTTATAACTAATTTGTAATAAAACCAGCCCTCACCTCTACGAAATTAATATTTTAACGTAGCTAGAGGTGTGTAGATTTTGAAGTTCAAAATCTTAGCTTTTTTAAATTGTAAATTTTTAAGAAGAGAAGTGTGGACGGCTAGGTTAATAAAGAAATTGTCGTACACGCTTTAACGAAATGTAATTTTGATTTATTTCAAAGTTATTAAAGCTAGTGTGCGCCGTTATTAAACTTGAGAGTTTGATCATGGCTCAGAACGTACGCTGGCGGCACGCCTAACACATGCAAG
>Ga0233444_10006317_pt1 | contig 10607 bp, 10 predicted proteins | sample SI_124_October20_6_FD_182792 | JGI IMG/M metagenome (GOLD analysis project Ga0233444, IMG submission 182792) | Seawater microbial communities from Saanich Inlet, British Columbia, Canada - SI_124_October2016_10_MG | ecosystem: Environmental > Aquatic > Marine > Inlet | place: Canada: British...
TCGATGCTCCATCGATAACGCCAAAAGCAAAAATTTATACCCTGAGTTTCTGGCTGTTATGTGCTAGCTCTTTTTTGTTCTTTGGTTCCTTCTCCATGATTTTACCTGAATTGCCTGATTATCTTACCAGCTTAAAGGGCCAAGAATATTTAGGATTGGTCGTATCATTATTTACTTTGAGTGCCGCCGTATCTCGCCCATTCAGTGGAAAATTGACCGATAAATGGGGGCGAATTCCCGTAATGTTCATCGGGGCTTACATAAGTGGTTTGGCTGCATTTATCTACCCTTTAACGACTACTGTTTTTGGATTCCTAAGCATCCGATTATTACATGGTTTCAGTGCAGGCTTCAAGCCCACCGGGACCTCGGCTTATATCGCTGATATTATTCCAAGAAAGCGGCGCGCAGAGGCTCTAGGCATCCTTAGTATGTTTAGTACCATTGGTATGGCATCAGCTCCTATTCTCGGTTCTTGGATTTTTTTAACCTACGATATCAATACGCTTTTTTATTGTAGTTCGGTCTTTTCCATTGGTTCGGTACTGATTTTATTTGGTATGAAAGAAACACTCAAGAACAAAGAGCCTTTCAAGCTTGCTCTTCTTAAAATAGGGAAAGCAGATTTGTATGAACCTACGGTTATTCCTCCTTCATTGATTATGGTGCTAACGACTTTTTCCTTTGGAACCGTGATTACCTTATCCCCTGATTTTAGTGGCTTTTTGGGTATTCAGAATAAGGGATTATTTTTCTCATTCTTTACGGGTTCCTCACTTTTGGTTAGATTCCTAGGTGGTAAGTTATCTGATCATTTTGGGCGTATATTAATTTTAAGATACAGTACGCTTTGTTTGTGTATCAGTATGATTATTATTGGCTTTGCCACAGGTGCTACAACTTATTTTGCTGGAGCCTTTCTTTTTGGGATAGGTTATGGTCTCAATTCCCCTACACTATTTGCTTGGGCCATAGACCTATCACCTGAAAAGAGTATAGGCAGAGGCATTTCAACTTTGTTTATTTTTTTAGAAGTCGGTATTGGTATGGGCTCGCTTATATCCGGCAGTTTCTATCAAGGTTTTACTACACGTTTCCCTTGGCTATTTATGGTTTCGGCATTTTTTTCATTTATTGCCTTTATCATTGTGTTAACTAAAAAAAGATGACTCCTAAACTATTGAAACGGCTTTATGGCTTGGTGAGTATGGTTCATTTATTGGGCATTGTATTCAATAATCAAGAAATATTAAATGCTACGAAGCCATTTTTAATTCCTATCCTGCTATACTATGTTTATCAATCTCAGATTGAGCAGGTGACCCTAAATACCATCCTACTCTGGACTTCATTAGTATTTGCTTGGTTAGGTGATTTGGCCTTTATGCAAGGAGATACTTATTTTTTATTGGGCGTCAGCATGTTTTTCATAACTCAACTATGTTATATTTTCTTATTTCTCAAGTCGGTCGAGGAACCTATTAAATTAAAGTTCCTTCCTTTACTCCCTTATCTCCTAACTGGCATTTTCTCGTTTGCCATACTTCTTCCAAAAACAGATGAGCTTCTTATCCCTGTCTTTATCTATGGCCTTAGTCTGATAGGTATGGCAGGTATCGCCAGACTTAGACAGGGAAGAACAAATTCCAAAAGTTACAGCTACGTCTTGGTAGGAACCATACTCTTCCTTATCTCTGATTTCATATTGGCCCTTGATAAATTTGTTTGGGATATTCCTTACGATGCAATAGGGGTCATGACGACTTATATGGGTGCACAGGTTTTGATCATCGAAGGCATACTTCAGGCCAAGTAACAACCCGAAATGATCGCTTAATTCGATATCACTTATTCAAAAAACTCTTTCATTTTTTCATAAAACCCCTTTTCATTCTTTGACGGTGCGGGTATGAAATTTTTTGAATCTTTGAAGTTTTCTAAAATATTTCGTTCTTCTTTTGAAAGTGTTTTTGGTGTCCAAACATTGAGATGTATCAGTTGATCTCCTCTACGGTAACCCTCAATATCTTTAATTCCTTTTCCTTTTAACCTTAAAATTTTGCCACTTTGAGTTCCTGAATCAATTTTAATTTTCACCTTTCCGTCTATGGTGGGTACTTCAACAGAGGCGCCCAAAGCCGCATCTAAGAATGATAAATAGAGATCATATATGACATTATTTCCATCTCTCTTCAGCTGATCATCCTCAATTTCTTCAATGACAATCAATAAATCGCCGGCAACACCTCCTGCTACTTCATTTCCTTTACCCGACATCGATAATTGGATGCCATCACTGACTCCAGCAGGTATTTTTATGGCAATGACTTCTTCTGTGCGGTTCATCCCTGAATTATCAGCTCCTGATCCTTTACTATCTACGAGTTCACCGGCACCTCCACATGACGGACAAGTAGCACTTGACATCATTTGACCCAGCATCGTATTCATTACTTTACGTACTTGGCCAGTACCTTGGCAAGAAGGGCAAGACTTAAAAGTGGTCGATGGATCTACCATGAGCCTATTGACCTTGATCTTTTTCTCTACTCCCTCAGCGATTTCTTGAAGGGTCAATTTAATCTTTATTCTTAAGTTGGTGCCTTTTCGCCTACGTCCACCTCTTGAGCCCCCTCCACCAAAAATACTCTCGAAAGGGCTACCTCCATCTCCACCACCAAAAACATCGCCGAACTGTGAAAAAATATCCTCCATATTCATAGAACCTCCAGAGAATCCTCCAGCACCTCGGTTACCTTGATGACCATATTGGTCATAACGCCTTCTTTTTTCGTCATTGCCTAGGATCTCGTAAGCCTCTGCAGCTTCTTTGAACTTATCTTCAGAGGCCTTGTCGTTAGGATTTTTGTCGGGATGATATTTTATGGCAATTTTTCGATAAGACTTTTTAATCTCATCTGCAGTGGCACTTCGGCTCACTTCTAGTATTTCGTAGTAATCTCGTTTGCTCATCTTAATCTTTGGATCCGGTTACGACTTTGGCAAAACGGATCACTTTCTCACCAAGAAAGTAACCAGGCTCGACAATATCAATAATTTTACCTGCTAAACTTTTATCAGGTGCGGGTATTTGGGTGATCGCCTCATGAAAATCCTCGTCAAAATCATCTCCTGAAACCGTTTCCATTTTTTTCAACCCCTTGCCTTCAAGCGTATTTTTAAATTTATTGAAAATCAATTCAACACCTTCAACAGCGCCTTCCGTTCCCGCTTTCAATCCTCGATCAAAATCATCCGCAATAGGAATTAAGGCCTTCATTAATCCACTATTGGCAGTACTGATCAATTCAAGACGTTCTTTAGAAGTTCTTCTCCTGTAGTTTTCAAACTCAGAATATAATCTTAAATATTTATCCTTGTATTCTGCCACCTCTGCAGCTAAGTCGTCTTCTTCTGAAGCGGCAACTGAATCCTCTTCTGAATTCTTCAAATCAATAGTAGGCTCCAGTACTTCGTTTATTTCTTTAGCTGACTTTTTTTTGTCCGTTTTCGCTTTTTTCTCTGCGCTCTTTTTCTTCTTTGTCATGGATCTTTTAATGAAAGTATTGAAAAGTGTTTAAGACAATTTTATTGCCAAAATACAATATGATGACAATATGACAGATGTCTAATTTAGATACCGCCAAATGGCATCTTTTAACGCCACAAAACCTTGAGCAGTCCAACTCGAAATATATAAATGTGACACCGTTGTCAGCATGGCCGAAATTTCAATTTTTAATTCATCATCAAGCAAATCTGACTTTGAAATGGCTAAAACTCTTTCTTTATCTAAAAGTTCTGGATTATGTTTTTCCAATTCTTTGAGCAGTATTGAATACTCCTTCAAAATGTCATCTGCATCTGCAGACACCAAAAAAAGTAAAATGCTGTTGCGCTCTATATGCCGCAAAAACCGAGACCCCAATCCTTTGCCCTTTGCAGCTCCTTCAATGATTCCTGGAATATCGGCCATCACAAAAGACCGATCCTCACGATAGGCCACCACTCCTAAATTAGGCGTCAATGTAGTAAAAGGATAATCTGCTATTTCTGGCTTGGCCGCAGACATAGCTGCGAGCAAAGTAGATTTACCTGCATTTGGAAAGCCGACCAAACCCACGTCTGCCAACAGCTTTAATTCAAGAATTACAGCCTTTTCAATGGCCTCTTCTCCCGGCTGCGCAAACGCTGGTGCCCGGTTGGTCGCGGTTTTATAATGTGAGTTTCCTTGTCCCCCTCTTCCTCCAATAAGCAAAATTTTGACTTCGCCATCAGCCAAAATCTCTAATAATTTTTCTCCCGTCTCAGCATCTCGTGCGATCGTACCGACGGGCACCTCCAAAATAATATCACTCCCATTCGCCCCAAAGCTATTTTGAGCACCTCCATTTCCACCACCCTCTGCCCTTATGTGTTTCCTGTATTTTAAATGCAAGAGCGTCCACTGTTGACTGTTGCCCTTTAAAATAATATGGCCCCCGCGTCCGCCATCTCCACCGTCAGGACCACCCAACGGCACATGCTTTTCACGTCTAAAATGGACCGAACCTGCACCCCCAGCACCCGATTTACCAAAAAATTTTACATAGTCTATGAAGTTTGAAGCCAAAATTTTTTATTTAAATGCATCCAATTTAAGTGTAATCAATTGAAATATAGAATCAATTGAGCCTATTCCTTTAATACTTACATATTTATCCTGATGCTTGTAGTAATCAGCCACTGGCTTGGTTTCATCGTTGTATACTTTGATCCTATTTTCAATTTTAATATCATCTTGGTCATCTTTTCGCCCTGACGTCTTACCCCTTTCTCTTAAACGGATGCGCAGTTCTGAAGCTTCCACCTCAAGGGATAGCATCCCCGTGATTGATAAATCATGTTTTAACAACATTTTATCCAATGCCCGGGCCTGATGAACCGTTCTTGGAAATCCATCAAAAATAAAGCCCTTGGCAGTAGATTCTGTAGCTATTTGGTCTTCAACCATTTTAATAACTACAGCATCTGGAACTAAATTACCTTGGTCCATATAGCCTTGAGCCAATTTTCCCAAATCTGTCCCTTCTCCAAGATGTTTTCTAAAGAGATCTCCCGTGGATAAATGTAGAAGTCCGTATTGCTTTACAATCAGCTCACTTTGGGTTCCTTTACCTGCTCCAGGCGGTCCAAAAAGCACAATGTTTAACATTTTGATTATGGTTTAATTAAATTATCAGTTGGTCAAGTTAAAGATTTTTCATGAGGTAGCTGTACATCCCAATCATTGAATCAACATCTTTGAGATGCACGCGTTCATCGGGTGAGTGAACATAATCTTCGGGCGCCCCAATAAAACACCAGTCTATAGGAAATGGAGACATTTGAATTTCCCTACCATCACTAGAGCCCCCACCTTCTACTTCAAGCTGATAAGGGATGCCACTCTCTGCCGCCAATTGTAATAATTTATCAAGAAAGATCTTTCGAGGGATATTGCGGTCTCGTAACGAAATGACCACACCTTTACCGGGCTGAACTCCCTCTGTCACCCAAGTAATGTCACTTACCAATGCATTTCTAATTTGAAAGCGCGCTTCTAAATATCTAAGAACAAAGGGCACAGTCCCACCGCCATGCTCTTCATAGGTGGTAAAAGCGATGACACCATCTTCCAATTGCTCAGCAACTTTTAAGGCATTATATACCCCCAAACGATTGTCTAAATATGGAGTCTGGACGTACTCTTCTGTCAACCTGAAATTTGATTTAAAAACCAAAGAAGTTCCTCTATCAATACCCCGGGGAAAATCATGGAAAAGTCGTCCCTCTTGAGGAAGTAGCTTACAATCAATAGAACCTATGCTGTCTTCTCCGGTCAATTCAAACCCCAATTCGGCCTCAGGTCCACCAATTGGCACCAATTGATTGGCATATCTGACGGTAAACCCTATCGTATCCACGTGGGCAAAAATAGCCGTTCTAGGTTTACCAAAAACTAACATAACTACATCCTGAAATTCAGAGCCACATACTACCTCGGGCATCACCTTCCAGCGATACTTCTGTGTGGATATATAATCCAACAAAAATTCCTTCATCCGAAATTCTTCTCCGGATGGCGCATGAACATTTATTAAATTTTCAAGTAATTCCAATTTTCTTAAGATACTTTTGATAGCAAAGATGAACTAGCCTAATTTAAAAACAAATAAATAGTCAAAACAGTTTGATGTTCCAGAAATGATAGAGATCATACCCTACTTCACCGTTTATACTTCAAGTGCTATTCGTTTCTTTTTAGGACCTGCATTGGGTATCGGATCTGGTCTCGGTATGGGACCCACTATCCTATTAACTACTGCAGGGATGATGTCAACCGTTTTTTCCATCACTTTCTTTAACCATATCATTCAGATTTTTATCCAACGCTTTTTTAGCCTAAAAAAGAATAAAAAATTTACTCCAAGAACAAGAAAATTTATTAAAATTTGGAAATATTCAGGTGTCAAAGGGGTAGCCTTTATCACTCCCATCGTACTCAGTCCGGTCATTGGAGCGCTACTCCTTAATGCCGTCGGAGCCAAGAAAAAAGAAATCATCAGATGGATGTTATTCAGCGCACTTCTATGGGCCTCTATAGAAAGTGCTCTATTTTATTTCTTAAGAAACTCATTGGGCATACTCACCTAAGTCATAGAATAGCTTAATACATTTTCACAAAATAAAAGATGAATCCAGCACATGATTTTATATTAAATACTAAAACATCAAGTCAAATTCATTGAGTTAAAATCTTACCCAATTATCTTTACAATATGGAATTAAAGAATGACCTGCTCATCAGGGCAGCAAAAGGTGAACTGACAGAAAGAACCCCTGTTTGGCTCATGAGACAGGCCGGGAGAATTCTGCCAGAATACAGAAGTGTACGAGCTAAATTAAGTGGATTTAAAGAATTAGTTGAAACGCCAGAATTAGCAGCGGAGGTAACCTTACAACCTGTAAATTTATTAGGCGTGGATGCCGCTATTATTTTTTCAGATATTCTAGTCATTCCCGAGGCAATGGGATTAAGTTATGAGATGATCGAAAAAAAAGGCCCACATTTCCCCAAAACATTAAATTCCGAAGCAGATATCAAATCATTACATAAGGTTGAGGGTGGAGAACTTAACTATGTTTACGAGGCCATTCGCCTAGTTAAAAAAGAACTCAAAGGCCATGTTCCTCTTATTGGTTTTGCTGGGGCACCCTGGACCATTTTATGCTATATGATAGAAGGAGGGGGAAGTAAAACATTTTCCAATGCACGGAAATTTCTCATCCAAGAACCCAAATTAGCACATACCGTCTTGAGTATGATTACCGATAGTACCATGAAATACTTGCACAATCAAGTACTGGCAGGAGCTAATCTCATACAAATTTTCGATTCTTGGGCAGGTATACTTTCACCAGATCAATATAGAGAATTCTCTCTGCCCTATATCGAAAAGATTTCAAAGTCCATTCTTGACGTACCGGTCACTGTTTTTGCCAAAGGTGCCTATTTTTCATTGAAAGAAATGAGTAATCTCTCCTGTAATACCATCGGCTTAGATTGGAATATGGACGTCAATGAAGCGAGAGTATTGCTTAAAGGCAAGACATTGCAGGGCAATTTAGACCCCTGTGTATTGTATGGTGATCAAGACTCTATTGAAATGGAAACAAAGAAAATGCTTGAGAAGTTTAAAGGCCATCCCCATATTGCCAATTTAGGTCATGGCGTTTATCCAGATACCAATCCAGATCACGTTAAAATTTTCATTGAAGCCGTAAAAGCTTTTAAGGCTTAAGAAAAGGTTCAAATAGTGGATGAGCAAGGGCTTCCTCAAGAAGCTGTTTGGCATCTATTGGGACCACACCTGGGCGCTCGCAAACAATGCCTCCCCCCAGATTGGCCAACTCAGACCAAAATGCCAAGGGTAAATCAAGGGCAAGGCCTAATGCAGCTATAGAAATCACCGTATCTCCAGCACCAGAGACATCAGTAATCGATCTCACATGAGCTGGATGACCAATAAATTGTTTGCCTTTGCTCGCAAAAACGCCATACTCTGATAGAGTTATTAAATAATTTTGACAGCCTAGCTGCTTGTCTAAAAGACCAATGGCCTTATGTATGGCGCTTTGCTGAGTAGGATCAATATCCATTTTTAGGCCTTCATTTAATTCCTTTAAATTCGGCTTAAATAAGCTGGCCCCCTTGAAATGTGAGAAATTCCTTTTTTTAGGATCTACAGCGACTGGAATTTTAAGTCTTTGGGCCTCCTCCATTATCTCGGAAATCAGACCTTGATCAAGACAGCCCTTGTCATAATCCTCCATAATGATGGCATGACAATCCTTAATAATTTCAAATACACTACTTTTTAGTGACTTTTTATCTTTCTTATTTAAGGGATGATCCTCTTCCTCATCAATTCTTAGAAGATGATGACCTCCCGAAATGACTCTGTTTTTTTGAGTGGTCTTTCTATGGGCACTACGAATAATTCCATCAATCCGTAGTCCAGAGGATGCCATTAAGCCTAAAATTTCACTCCCGAGTGCATCTTCTCCTATGACTGAACATAAAATAGGGATGGCGCCCAAGGACTGAATATTTAAGGCTACATTAGCTGCTCCTCCTAATCGTTGATTGCGAGATTTTACATTTAAAATAGGTACTGGTGCCTCGGGAGAAATTCTCTCAACGGCTCCATATATGTATGCATCCAACATTACATCTCCAATCACTAAAACTTTTAGCTTTTTAAAAGTTATAAAAATATCTGCTAACGTCTGGTGCAGCATAGTTCAGCTTAACTTTTCCAGTGCTTTGGTTATTCGAGCCAAAGCTATTATTAAATGTTCTTCTGAAGCAGCATAGGACAACCTCAGACAATTCGGTTCGCCAAAACCCTCTCCTGAAACCAGAGAGACATGCGATTCTTCTAACAAATAAATACAAAGATCGGCAGCATCACGGATTCCTTTTTTTCCAAAGTAACTGCTCACATCTGGGAAAAAGTAAAATGCTCCTTGTGGCATATTTACTTCAACGCCTGGTATTTTTTTTAATAAATCATAGACCAATTGACGTCGTTGATAATAGGCATTGGCCATGGCTTTAGATGACTCTTTTGGAGAGGTTAAGGCTGTTAAAGCCGCCCTTTGAGCAATAGAGCAATTTGCAGAAGTGATTTGCCCTTGAATTTTGTTCGCTGCCTTAGCCAACCAGAGGGGCGCACCTATGTAGCCTACCCGCCATCCCGTCATCGCAAAGCCTTTGGCAAAGCCATTTACCGTGACGGTACGATTTTGCATCCCTGGCAAAGATCCAATACTCACATGGGAACCTGCAAAATTAATCAATTCGTAGATCTCATCTGCAATTACAATGATTTCGGGGTAGGTACTTAAAACTTGAGCCATCGCTTGAAAGTCGTCCATGGTAAAAACCGAACCGGTAGGATTACAGGGTGAGGAAAAAATAACAGCTTTAGTCTTATCTGTTATTGCCGCTTTCAATTGAGCCGCATTGGCTTTGAAATCATCTTTGATATCGCCCTTAATAAGAACACACTTGCCTTCAGCTAGCTCGACGAGTGCCGAGTAACTCACCCAATAAGGTGCATATATAATGACTTCATCACCTGGATCCAATAATGCCAAAAACAAATTTGCTATAGATTGTTTAGCCCCATTTGAAACTACAATTTGATCGGGTGCATAGTTAAGCTCATTTTCTTTTTTAAATTTCTCACTGATCGCCTCTCTTAAATCCAAATAGCCATTGACCGGTGCATACGAAAAATATTCCCCGTTATCTATGGCCTTTTTTGCACCTTCTTGAATATGTTTAGGTGTTTTAAAATCTGGTTCTCCTATACTCAAACTGATGACATCGAAGCCCTTCTGCTTCATCTCTCTCGCCTTAGCTGACATGGCAAGTGTAGATGACTCAACCATACCTTTGATTCTTTCTGAAAGTAAATCCATTTAATCTTAATAGTAAGTCACAAAAATAAGCTGAATCAATTTGAGGATGGTTAATAATCTTTTTTTTTTCAAAAATCTTACCTATTAAACCATTTGATATGGATAAAGACAGGCCTCAGATCAAAAAAAAGGCCTCATTAAAAGAGGCCTTTTGTCTGATGTATTTTAAAATTTTAAGTAGCACAAAACTCTTTCAGCCTTCTGTTTTTGCTAGGCTCTCTCAATTTCTGCAGGGCCTTTTCACGAATTTGTCTTACTCTTTCTCTGGTTAAACCCATCGCATCACCTATTTCCTCTAGAGTAAATGGATTGTCTAAGGCAATGCCAAAACTCATCATAATAACTTCTCTCTCTCTTGCCGTAAGTGTCGACAATGCCCGCAACGTTTCAACCTTCAGTGAATCATTGAAAACCAACTGACCATCGGTGGGTCCAGTAGTTTGATTTTCCAGTACATCCAACAATGAACCTGACTCTTCCTCACCAAAAGGTGCATCCATAGAAGTCTGCTTAACCTCGGCGCCTAATGTATTTCTTATTTCATTGGGCTTCATGTCCAAAATATCAGCTAACTCTTCTTCCGTCGGTTCGCGTTC
>Ga0233444_10006318_pt1 | contig 10606 bp, 10 predicted proteins | sample SI_124_October20_6_FD_182792 | JGI IMG/M metagenome (GOLD analysis project Ga0233444, IMG submission 182792) | Seawater microbial communities from Saanich Inlet, British Columbia, Canada - SI_124_October2016_10_MG | ecosystem: Environmental > Aquatic > Marine > Inlet | place: Canada: British...
AGATCTACATATCTTCTTCTGTATCTTAATTCAGGATCGTTAAAAGCATCATGAGTAACCCCTTGAGCATCAATTTTAGGTTGTGGTAAAGGTTTAAGAGATTTACTTAACAAATGTATTTTTTCTGCATTAACAGAAATCTCCCCAACCATTGTTTTAAAAACTTTTCCCTCAATTCCAATAATATCTCCAAGGTCTAACCACTTTTTAAAAACATCATTGTACATTGATTTGTCTTCATTAGGGCAAATTATATCTCTATTAAAATATATCTGTATTTTACCTTTGTAATCTTGAATAGTTCCAAAACTTGCTTTTCCTTGAATTTTTCTTCTCATCAACCTACCGGCAATAACTACATTTTCTCCTTCATTAAAATTTTCTAGAATTTGCAAAGAAGAGTGAGAAATTTTAAACTCTGGAGCTGGATATGGATTAATTCCGTAATCAATGATTTTTTGAAGACTTTCTCTTCTAATCTGTTCTTGTTCTGATAGCATTTATTATGAATTTACCTTACAAAAACACTCCCAGATGCTTTAGTAACAACATGAGGATTAACGCACAGTACGGGAATTTTATAATCGTTTCCAATAATTTCATCTTGAAAAGAATTTTCAAGCAATCCTAAAATTGAATCATCTTGAAGATTCATAATAGCAATTAGATCCGCCTTCACCTTATAAGAAAGTAAAAATATTCCTTCACTTAAAGTTTTCCCTTTAGGGACTAAATGAGAGGAATTCTTAATCTTATTTGAATCAAGATACTTAGTTGCCCAAATTTGGTTGGCTTTAAGTTTTGTTTTAATAAATGAATCTGTAGAATCGTTTGTTATAAGATGAACTTCGGAGTTGAAATAATGCGCTATTTTAACCACTAATTCCAGCTTTTGTTTGGTCTCGATATTTATATCTAGAGGAACAACAATATTGTCATATCCTTTAGCATCCATTAATTTTTCTTGTACTAAAATAAAAGGAACTGGTGAGCTAGTTATTACTCTAATAGCTCGACTTCCGACTATTTTTTGCCATCTGCTATATTTATGAGTTCCCATAAAAATTAAAGAGACCCCAAACTCAGCAGCAAAGTCACCAATATCTTCAAAAATATTTCCAATTCTAACATACGAATTTATAGTACAAGAACTTGAATATGATTTTCCAATTATTTCGTCTTTGGAAAGTTTTTCTTTAGCAGACTCAATACCTTCTCTAGACTCTACTACATGAAGAAGAATTAACTCAGCATTTATAATTGATGAGAACTTTACTGCGTGCTGGATAGCTGAGTGAGCAACATCACTAAAATCAGTAGGAACAAGTAACTTTACCTTCATTTTGAATTTACTTTTTAATATTATTAAAATTTAACCCTGTGCTTCAATAGAGAAATAAATAAGCTAATATAATTTTAAGCTATTTTCTCTTCAATAGTTTCTTTATTATCAACTAAATTATCTTCAGAGTTAGTAAGGTCTTTTAGAACAGCACCCATTTTACAATTTCCTGAGAAGATTGCTCCTGGTTCTATTGACAACTTATTTGTAGAAATTTCACCTTGTAATTTAGCAGTACTTTTTAATGACAATAATTCATCTACTTCAATCTTTCCGTTTAATTTGCCTTCTAAATCAGCATTTTTGCAATTAATATTGCCGTCAATTTTGCCAGTTGGGCCTAAAACTAATCTTCCTTTAACTGTGATAGTACCTTTTAAATAACCATCTATTCTAATATTAGAATCAGACTTAATATCACCTTCAATGTGAGTCCCCTCAACTATTCTGTTAAGTCTTTCAGGTGACTGGTTGTTATAATTTGCCATGCTTTTTTCAGATTTAAATACCATGAGTAATTTTCTGCAAATATACAAAAATGATGAAATTCAAATTATTCATAAAATTGTTTGAAGAAATCAAGGTAATTAGTAGTGTTTTTTTCAATATATAATTCTCTTAAATTTTTTGGATTAATTATGAAAAAATCTTCGTTTTTGTAACTTTTAATTTTGCCTTTGTTAGCTTTAAAAGCTAAAAGATAATCTAGGGCTTTTTTACTATCTTTAAAATACTTAACAATTATCATCTGGTCTGATGTGTTTAGAAAGGTACTTGAAACTTTAAGTTTTAATTCTGAAAAATTAGAGGAGTTGAAGTTAGCAGTATTATTTTTAGCTGAATTTATTGAGAAACCATCTTTTGGGGCAATTAGTATAAAATAATGTAAAGTATCTGGATTATACGTAAAATCCCATTTTTCTTTTTGATTTAAGTTTTCTGCTGTTTTAACTTTTAAATCATTTAATACTGAAATGGCCTGATCGGCAAATTCAGTTCCTAAACATTGTTTGACGATTGATTTTAAAGTGCTAATTAGTTTAGTGTTATTATTTAAAGTGTCATTATTCTTTTTTAACGAATAAGCTTTTAAAAGTCCGTACTGGCAAAATAAAGGATTGGTGGTGTCTTTCATTTTGTTAGAACAGGCTTCAATGGTATTGGTATATTTCCCAGCTTTATATCCTGAAAATAGTTTTGAATATTCCATGTTTTCTTTTTTCATTGCTAGGCTTTCATCACTTAAGGTTTTCCCCCCAAGTAGTAATTTTGCATACTTACTATTTGGGTAATTATCAAGAATTAACTGCTTCATTTCAAGACTAGATTTTTGAGCGCCTAGCTCTTTGTAAATAGTATATAACTCGTAAATTGAAGCAATTGATTGAATCTTAGGTTGAAAATTATCTGCAATCCTTTTAAAATATTTTGCAGAACGTTCTAGATTTTTAGTTTCGTAGTGGTGGATTAGTCCTAAATTAAAAAGTGAGGTTAAAATTGAATCCCTCATCGAGCTTAATAATTCATCATTATCACATGGCAAGTTTTGAGAAAGCTCGTCAAATAAGTCGGTATTTGAAAAGTCAGATTCACTGCCATCAGTTTCATCAAAAAACATATTACTTTTAGTAGATCTTCTCCAATTATCGTCTAACCTCATTTTTCCCCACTTTCTATCAAATTCGATTTTCCCTCTGTTAAGGGTAGATTGATTCCAAATAAAAAAAGATTGACTTGATGTACTATTAGTTGGAGTTTTATTTAAACTACTTGATGCTAACAGAGGAGATTCTGATTGTTTTGATCTTTTAGCTGTAACTAAGTCTACCGCTTGATAAATTTTATCTCTTCTTTCTTTTGGGTCTAAGGAGCATATGGCAATTAAGCTATCATTCACATCAATTGTAAATCTATTAATAAAAATCGTACTTAAAAGTTTATGTTTTTTTTCTACTAGATCTTTGAATTTATAGTCATTTAGCGGGATTTGTTTAATCGAATCATAATAAAAATATGACTTAATATATTGTGACTTATCAAAATATAAATCTCCCATTCTTTTCATAGATTTTATTTTTTGAGAAAGATTACTAACGCTTAGATTAATAGATTTTTGAAGTTGCTGCTTTCCTAGCTCATCATTTTTATTTTTAAATTCAATTTCGGCCAATGCATAATAAATCTGATCAAAAAATTCAATGTTTTTATCATCTTTAAGCATTTTTAGTAATTGAGCCTTAATAGACTTTGAATCATCCCCACTAAATGAAAGTGCTCTATTTATTTTGGCTTGGAACGCCATCTCGTATTCAGGGTTTCTCTCTACAACTTGTTGATAATAAACAGACGCCTTGTAATTATTTTCTGCATGGTAGAGCTGAGCTAGAATGAAAATTAATCTAGTTTTAAATTTCTTTTTTTGTTTATCTTCTACCGCAATTTCAAGATTTTCAATTGCTTTTTTAGTATAGTCACTTTTAATGTAAAGTTCTGCTAATGTTGGATAAACTTGACTTATGATTTGATTTGAAATTAAGGGCTCTTTATTTTCTAAGTAATCAATTCTCTTTTCATAATTTAAAGCTAATATTAATTTGTCTTTTAATTTGAGCTTACTATCTTTTTTAAGATTTTTTAATTGTTCTTCATTTTTAGCCAAGATGTTAAGTAATATATCTTCTGCCTCATCATACGCTTTCATTTCGATTAAAACTTTTGCCTGCCAAAAAATACTTTTGTAAAAATTGTCTTCAATTTTATAATGCTTTTCAACATATTGAAAAATTTTCAATGCTTTTGGGAAATCTTTTTTAAAGTATCTTGTTTTCCCCATAGTCATCCAATTATCGTCTATATATTTGCACCATTCTTTGCTCCTGTTCCTTCCCTTTTTAGCGTGTGGCATTCTATGTTTATAAATAACTAATTCGCATTTTCTATAGGCTGTATCCATAGGAGCATACCAACTTTTAGATTCCACTTCGTTAGGTGTTGGGAAAACTGGTAAAATAGAATTGTAATTTTCTTTTCTGGAATTTAGAAACTCATTGTAGGTTTGTTTTATAATTTCATTTGCATTAAAATATCCATTATACTTTGCATGTAAGTTATGAAATCCTCTATGTATCGTTGTATTTTTTTCTGTTGAGCATTGTGACGTTAAAACAGCAATTATTATTAAAATACAAGATTTAAATATTCTCATTAAAATTTTATCTCTGCAATATTAACTACAATCTAATGAACTTATTGTATTAGATATTTATTGAGTAAATATATTTTAAGATATTTGTATAATTATTATAAAATGAAAAAAACAAAACAATCTGAATCAAGATTTAAAAACTGGCTTAAAACCATTCAACAAAAAAGAAGGATTGTTATTCTAGATGAGGAGAGTTTTGAAGAAAAAAGAAATTTCACAACTTCAAAATTTTCTTTATTTATACTTTTTTTATTCTCTATTATTGTATTTTCATTGGGTGGTTTTTTATTAATCTCCAATACTTCTCTTAAAACTTTAATTTCTGGTTACCCTAGTCCGACTGATCAAAAGGAGTTAATAGATAATCATATTGCCTTGGATCAAAAATTGAATGATTTAATTGTAAAAACTGAGAAAGAAGAACAATACATTAATAATATTCAAAAAATTCTTAGAGGAGATAGCCCTAATAGTCGTGATACCATTTTTAGAGAATTTAAACCTAAAAAAGCTAATAGTGAAAATGTCCTATCAGTTTCAGAAAAAACTATGAGAGAAAAAGTAAATAAAAGAGAAAAATATGACATAGATCTTATTCCTGGTGGTGCACTTAAAAAAGATGTACTTCCAGAAATACTACTTTTCCCTCCTATAGTCGGAGAACTAACAAATGAAATGAATATTTCTTCAGGACATTTTGGGGTGGATATCATAGCTCCAAAAAATGAAGCAGTTGTTGCAATCTTAAAAGGAACTATTGTTTATCAAAATTGGTCACCAACTGATGGACATGTAGTACATATTCAACATAAAAACAATTTACTTTCTATTTACAAGCATAATTCTGAGGTATTAAAAAAAATTGGTGAATATGTAGATGCCGGAGAACCAATCTCAATTGTTGGCAACAGTGGGGAGCATTCAACAGGACCTCATTTACATTTTGAACTTTGGCACAATGGCTATCCCATAAACCCAGAAAAATTCATCAATTTTCAATAAAGTTTTTTTCTTAAGGTCATTATACCTAAATTCGCAAGCTAATTAAAGTAATGGAAGAATTAAAAGAATTTTGTATTCCATTTTCAAGTCTTAAACTTGGATCTAATTTTTTCAACTTTAAAATAGAAAACTCGTTCTTTGAAGCTTATAATTGTCCCCGTTACGAATTTTGTAGCATAAATTTAGCACTAGATTTTAGAAAAGAAAATTCAGTGATGGACTTGAGATTTCATTATCAAGGAAATATTAATGTTAGTTGTGATAGATGTTTAGATCTTGTATCGATTGATTTTAATTATGAGTTTAATTGCTTAATTAAATTCCTTTACAAGAATGAAGAAATTATAAAAGATGATATTATTTATATTCCAGAAAAAAGTTATGAATATAATATTAGCCATCTTTTCTACGAGCATTTTTTACTAAACTTCCCTAAGAAAGTTGTTCATAAAAAAAATGAATGTAATCCCAAGCAAGTTAAATTAATGGAACAATATTTAAAAAGAGATTCCGATTCAGAATTTGACCCAAGATGGGAAAAACTTAAAGCTTTTAAGAAAGAAAATTAAAATATTTAAAATAAAATTATGGCACATCCAAAACGTAAACAGTCTAAAGCAAGGAGAGACAAAAGAAGAACTCACTACAAAGCATCTACTCCACAACTTGCTACTTGTCCAACAACAGGCGAAACTCATTTGTACCATAGAGCTCATTGGTCAGAAGGTAAACTTTATTATAAAGGAAAAGTCGTTATGGAAAAAGAATCCGTAGCTTAATCTGATTTTTTGAAAATTGGATTAGATATTATGGGCGGAGATAACTCGCCTGATGCTACCTTAAATGGTGCTTATCTAGCTACTAAAGAACTAAAAAAGAATGAAAAAATAGTTTTAGTAGGAGATGAAAATATAGCTAAAAGTTGGCTGTTAACTAATAATATAGATTCTTCTGTATTTGAATTCATCCATGCTGATGAAGTTATTACCATGAACGAACATGCTACAAAAGCACTTCGAAAAAAACCCAATAATAGTATTTCAATTGGATTCAAAGCTCTTAAAGACAAAGAAATTGATGTCTTTTCCAGTGCTGGAAATTCTGGAGCTATGTTAGTAGGCAGCATGTTTTCAATTGGGCCCATCAAGGGTGTTGTAAGGCCTAGTATAACATCTGTTTTGCCTAAAAAGAATGGTGGAGTAGGCTTAATTTTAGACGTAGGTGTTAACGCAGATTGTAAGCCTGACGTATTATTTCAATTTGCTATTCTGGGTAGTCTTTTTGCTGAAAATGTATATAATATCAAAAATCCAAAAGTTGGGCTTTTAAATATTGGAGAGGAAAGAGGAAAAGGGAATTTACTTACTCAAGCAACCTATCGACTTTTAGAAGATAATGATGATATTAATTTTATTGGTAATATTGAAGGCAGAGACCTTTTTAATGACAAGGCCGATGTTGTTGTTTGCGATGGATTCACTGGAAATGTGGTGCTTAAACTAGCGGAATCTTTTTACACCTTAATCGATCAAAAAAAACTTTATGATCCTTATTTTGATAGATTTAATTATGAAATATATGGTGGGACTCCGGTTTTAGGAGTAGATGGCAATGTTCTAATCGGTCACGGGATTAGCAATGAAAATGCTATTAAAAATATGATTTTACTCGGAAAAGACTTGATTAATTCTAAACTTAATTCTAAAATTAAAAAAGCTTTTAAATGAATAATGTAAATGTTGCTATTACTTGTGTGCACGGTGTTGTCCCTGAAAAAATTCTTACAAATAGGGATTTAGAAAAAATGGTTGACACTAATGATGAGTGGATTGTTTCAAGAACTGGAATAAAAGAAAGAAGAATTGTGTCTGGTGGTGAAACACTTTCTGATATGGGAAGTGATGTTGTAAAAGAAATTTGTAAAAAAAGAGGAATTTCTCCACTTGAAATAGACATGATAATTGTTGGAACTATAACTCCAGATCATCGTTTTCCAAGTTCCTCAAATATCATTTGTGAAAAAAGTGGAGCAACTAACGCATGGGGGTTTGATTTAAGTGCCGCTTGTTCTGGTTTTTTATTTACTTTAATCACAGGTCAACAATTTATTGAGAGCGGAAAATATAAAAAAGTAATTGTTTTAGGCGCTGATATAATGTCTTCAATTGTTAATTATGAAGACAGAAATACTTGTATTTTATTTGGAGATGGTTGCGCAGGAGTTCTTTTAGAGCCTAATGAGGAAGGTCATGGAATTTTGGATTCTATATTAAAAGTTGATGGATCTGGAAAAGATCTGCTTATTCAAAAATATGGTGGATCTGCCTATCCAATAACTAATGAAAATGTTGGAGACCCAAAGACTTACATGTACCAAGAAGGAAAATCTGTTTTTAAGTTTGCAGTAACAAATATGGCAGACGTATCAGCAGAAATAATGGAAAGGAATAATCTTACAGGAAATGATGTAGATTGGTTAGTACCCCATCAAGCGAATCTAAGGATTATTGATGCTACTGCTAACAGAATGGGACTAACTAAAGATAAGGTAATGATCAATATTAACAAATATGGCAACACAACTGCTGCGACAATTCCCTTATGTCTATGGGATTGGGAAAATAAGCTAAAAAAAGGAGATAATATTGTCTTAGCTGCTTTTGGCGGCGGGTTCACATGGGGGAGCGTTTACTTAAAATGGGCATATTAATATTTATAATCGCTGTTTAAATCATTTTTATTTTAGATTTACATATTATTTAATGAATTAAATATGAACATTAACGAAATTCAAGATTTAATAAAGTTTGTCGCCAAGGCTGGTGTTAACGAAGTAGAGATTGAGAAAAAAGACTTTAAGCTTGTCATAAAGTCAGATTATATGGCTAAGAAAAAAACCAATTTTAAAGAAGAAACTAAAATTGTGCAACAAATTAGTCCTGTAAGTACAATGCCTCCTCCAATGGTTCAGCAACAAGTAATCGCTGAGGTTACCAAGGCTGAAAAAAAGGAGGAAACTAAAGAAGACAGTAATTTGGTTACGATTAAAGCACAAATGATTGGAACTTTTTATCGTTCTTCAGCACCAGAAAAACCGCCTTTTGTTGAAGTTGGATCGATAATTAAGCCTGGTAATACGCTATGTATAATTGAGGCAATGAAATTATTCAATGAAATTGAGTCTGAAGTTTCTGGTAAAATTGTAAAAATATTAGTGGATGATGTTTCCCCTATTGAATTTGACCAACCTCTATTTCTTATAGATCCTAATATTTAAAGACCCCCTTTAATTATGTTCAAAAAAATACTGATTGCCAATCGAGGTGAAATAGCTTTACGTGTTATAAGGACTTGTAAAGAAATGGGGATTAAGACAGTAGCTGTTTATTCTACTGCTGATAAAGATAGTTTACATGTTAAATTTGCAGATGAAGCAGTTTGTGTTGGACCTCCGTCAAGCAAAGACTCTTATTTAAAAATACCTAATATTATATCTGCTGCTGAAATCACAAATGCCGATGCGATTCACCCTGGTTATGGATTCCTTTCAGAAAATTCAAACTTTTCTAGAATCTGTCAAGAACATGAAATTAAGTTCATAGGTGCATTACCCGAACAGATAGATTCTATGGGAGATAAAGCGTCTGCAAAAGAAACAATGAGAAATGCAAAAGTTCCAACAGTTCCTGGTTCAGTTGGTATTATTAAAGATCTTAAAGAAGCAAAAAAAATTGCTAATAAAATTACTTATCCCGTAATGCTAAAAGCTACTGCAGGTGGTGGTGGGAAAGGAATGAGACTATGCTGGAATGACAATCAGTTAGTAGAAGGATGGTCGTCTGCAAGAACTGAAGCTGCTGCCGCATTTGGAAATGATGGCATGTATATGGAAAAATTTATTGAAGAGCCAAGACACATTGAAATTCAAATAGCTGCAGATCAATTTGGAAATGTTTGTCACCTTTCTGAAAGAGATTGTTCCATTCAAAGAAGACATCAAAAATTAGTTGAAGAAACTCCGTCTCCATTCATGACCACAGATTTAAGAACAAAGATGGGTAAAGCAGCTAAAAAAGCTGCAAAAGCTGTAAAATATGAGGGTGTGGGGACAGTGGAATTTTTAGTAGATAAATTTAGAAACTTCTACTTTATGGAAATGAATACACGAATTCAGGTAGAACACACTATTACAGAAGAGGTTATAAATCATGATTTAATTAAGGAGCAGGTTAAAATTGCTTTTGGAGAAAAAATATCAGGGAAAGATTATTTTCCTCAAATGCATTCTATTCAATGTAGAATTAATGCAGAAGATCCACATAAAAATTTCATTCCTTCACCTGGGAAAATTACTAATTATCACTCGCCAGGAGGACACGGTATTCGTATTGACACTCATGTTTATGCAAGTTATATAATTCCTCCGTATTATGACTCTATGATTTCTAAACTAATAACTGTTGCCCAAACTAGAGAAGAGGCTATTCAAAAAATGAAAAGAGCTTTAGATGAGTACATTATTGAAGGAGTTAAAACTACCATCCCTTTTCACCAGCAATTATTAGAGAATGAAAAGTTTATTAAAGGTGATTTTACTACTAAATTTATGGATGATTTTGAAATTAAATCTTAACTAATTATTTCTTTTAATTTCTTATTTGCTATTTTAATACTATTGACATTTTCAAATGTTAAAATTAAACTGTTATTTTTTTCTTTTAAATGAACCCCATTTTTGTTACTTTGAACAAATCTTAAAACTTTAGAGAAAGTACTAGATTCAAAATAATTAGGGTGAGCAGTAGTAAATTTACCTACAAGTTTATTTTGTTTTATCACCAATTTTTCAAATCCTATTTTTTTTGCTTGTTCCCTAAGGCTTAAAGTTTTAATTAGTTCTGTTGTTTGGATTGGTATTGTTCCAAATCTGTCATTTAACTCATTTGTAAATGAATTACTGGCCTCTTCAAAAGTTAATTGATCTAGTCTCTTGTATAGCGATAACCTTTCATTAATATCATTTACATAATCATCTGGTATGACTAAAGATAAATCTG
>Ga0233444_10006320_pt1 | contig 10605 bp, 19 predicted proteins | sample SI_124_October20_6_FD_182792 | JGI IMG/M metagenome (GOLD analysis project Ga0233444, IMG submission 182792) | Seawater microbial communities from Saanich Inlet, British Columbia, Canada - SI_124_October2016_10_MG | ecosystem: Environmental > Aquatic > Marine > Inlet | place: Canada: British...
TAGGCTTTTACATATATTTAGCCCAGCTATGCCATATCCTAGTTGGTTTATGGGAGTCATTAAGTTTAAGTCCATTTATTCTCCATTCTTATCTGTGTTATAGAAGGTATATTAGATAGTTTCTCTTTTCCATATATTTCTATCTTAGTTTTTAGCAATTCCTTCATACCGCCCACATTAAATCGCCCATGAAAACCAAATGAATTGTAAGTCTCTACTTTCATTGGATGAAAAGTTTTAATTACCCATTCACCCTTATCTTCTTGTCCTTCTAAGTATCCTCTACCTTGATATTCAACAGCGAATTGATATGCTGTTATAGGATCTGCAAATTTAACACCATCGTCTTCTAACTCTTTCTGTTTTATGTAACAAAGGTAAAAGTCCTCTGGCGTAGACGAACCTTGCGAAAATTGGTTAGCACTGAACCCTGCTTTTAGGTGTGCGTCTCCAGTATACTTCATTTTGGCTGTAGTTTCAAGGAATTTTTTGCTTCTTAGGCTAAATCCACCATTACCAACTCTAAAGTTATACATAGGCCAAGGAGAACCAATGTAATCAAAGTTAAAAAAGTCATCAGTCCAAAATTCTGGCCCAATAATACTACTATCTTCCTGAACTATTAGAACGTAGTCTGTTTTAATATGTTTAACCAGTTCTTCTACACAAAATTGGTTATACATGCAAAAATCTAGCCTTGGTATCTTAGTAGTCTTAAATTCTTTGTCTTCTTCAGTAGAAAATAAGATTACATCACCAAAATCTACGTGTTTCATGCAATGGTGAAGTGACACCTTGCTGATTGGCACATGTTTCATTGTACCACATATAGTAATAAGAGTTACGTTTGGTAACTTAAGTTTTTCCATCACTTTGCCTTTTGGTTAAAGAAGAACCATCGTTTTAAACTACCTTTGTCCTCACATTTTGAGACATCAAAGAGATATGCCAGCAGTTGGTCCATAGTGCTAAACATTTGCTCATGAGGGAGCATGAAAAGCAGCCAGTTTGGCACTAGCATCTTACCTTGCTCACACCAAATTAGAACTGGCTTCTTTTGCCTGTTCGCTGTAGCGATTTCTTCGTATGATCCACACATGTGTACGTTTACGTCTACATGGGCGATGATAAAGTCGGAAACGTCAACACATCTTAGGTCTGCGTTTCTTATGTGTGCATATTCATCTCTAATTCTCTGGAACTGTCCAGTTGTTTTATAGTAATCTATAATTTGTCTTGTGTCTGGACCTTCTTTAGCTGACTCTATAGGTTTATCGCAAGGGTCTAACACTTCAACGCCTAATTCTTGTAGCATTGGAGTGATTGCATTCCTCCAGCCCACACCTCCATCTGGAACTCTGTCCATAGCACCAGCTAAATACGTTCTCATACCCTTTAAGTTATTCATATTCAATTCCTTATTTTCCTAAAGCTAATTTCAAAAATTCTTGTACGCTAGTTGGATCATGCTTGTTGAAAGTGTCACTTATGATGAACTTTCTCTCTCTGACCCCTTTAATTCCAAGCGTTTTGAGCGAATCAAAACAGTCTTGTTGCAACTCTGTGTAACCATGGTGATTACGTTTAACTTCTGGCTCAGGTTCAGGTTGAACTGTTGCTTGAACTGTGGCAACTATGGGCTGTACAGCTTGCACTGGCTCAACTTTAAAAATCTCTATACTATCAAGATTAATAGCTGGTCCTTTAGCTTGTAGCAAGTGGTAAAGTGCCATAAGTATCATGCCTACAGCTAAAAGTTGTGCTATTCCATTGTCTTCATGTCCCATAATGTTTCTCCTTTAAACCTATTATAGCACAGTTATCGTCTTTGTCAAGTGATTTCTTGAGAAAAACCCCCAACAGCATAACTGTCAGGGGTCTTCCTAGAGAAACATACTACCTTCAGAATAGTATATTATGTATCTGTGGTTACTTCACCACTAGATGTGACAACAGTAGGATTTGGTCCCAAAGAAATCTCATCTGCCATTACGCACACAGAGTTTCTTGGATTACCTTCCTTATCAGTATAGTCATCAACCTTAATTTTACCTTGAACACCTACCAATCTACCTCTTGTCAAATGTTCTTTCAATGCCTCAGCCATTTTACCAAAGCACAACACGTTAAGGTAGAGAGTGTCGTCATTTCTTCTGTCATTTACTGCCATACGAAATTTAGACATGGATGTACCCTTCTGCGTAACAGAAAAGTCTGCATCTCTAGTAAGTCTCCCTGCTCCATTCCAATGATTCATATTCATATACTACACCTCCAGTGCTGATCTAATTCTACCACGTAAAACTTGAGTGTTTCCACGATTATAAGTAGCAAGAGTTGCACTATATACACTTCTTGCAAAATCTCTACTGAGACCCAACTCACTTGCTGCATACTCTGTTCCATCTCTAGTGTTATCAAAAACACCTAGACCAGCCTTGTGAGCCACAGCTGTGATTGGATTCAAAGTTTCTCCACGATGAGGTCCACTTTGAACAGTTGCAGTAACTTTATTTCCACTCAAGTCCCAATGATAAGCTTCAGCTACATTGTATAGTCTTTCAAAAAAATCAACTGTATTCATATTCATTTATTCTCCTACCTTTTTGCTTTCTTCATTATTAGTACTAGAACCCTCTGTTAAAACTTTAACACCATCTGCCAAGTAAGTTTGCAATTTAGCAATCTCCTCATCAATCTGCACTTTCTGTGCTTCAAGATCACCAATTGCCTTTTGAACATTACCCAAGTGCGATTCAGCCATTTCTTTTACTGTTGGCATAGTTTGCTATCTCCTTTAAGTTTCATAAGTTACGTAATCTAACAGTTTTTGGTGAGTCCAAGTCTCTTGGTATTCACCCAAGCTAGCCAACATGGCTACCTCTTTATATTCTTTTTCCAACCTGTAGATTAACTGTACTATTATAGCCTCTTGGTGTGCTAAAACACAATCATTTACAAGTTTTTCTATAGATTTTTCTCTAGATTGTTTCTCTTTATTCTCAGACATACCTACTCCATTTCTAGTAGTGTGAGGTGAACTCCAGCTTCAGCAAATAATTTTGCCGCAGTGGAGAAATTTTTTTTCCAACGAGTAGTGTTCTGTCCTATTGAAACTACCCTAGTCAAGCCTGCCTGTATGATTAAACCTGCACACTTGGAACAAGGCTGGAATGGGTAAGTATATATAGTACACCCTTCTACAGACCTATTGGCAAACATTAATGCGTTTGCTTCTGCGTGTACGATAATCTCATACTTTTGTTCTCTATCAAGCAATAGTTCATTACTATCTTCAATACCTGTTGGAAAACCATTGAAACCAATAGATATAATTCTTTTCTTCTGATCAACTATTACAGCACCCACTTGTGTACTGGGGTCTTTTGACCATGATCCGACTACTTTGGCTAATCCAATGAATCGTTCATCCCATTTTGTCGTATTCATACCAAAGTAATCCTGTGTTAGCTAAAGCGTAAGCGAACCACATCAGGGCGTGAGGAAAGTCACCGCCCTTGATGCAGAATGCTGTAGTCCATAAATAGCAAAGTGTTGAAATTATAATTGCTGGTATTGTCATATCCTTTTCCTTCCATTCTTACTGTACTATAATAGCCCTCCAAGGTCAATGCTGACATTAAAAATATCTGCAACTAATGGTTGCGATACCTGATTCCAGCTAGCATAGCTATAAACATAGGTGTCACCTGTATACTCTGGATCAACATCAAAATACATAACATCTTCTTGATACACAACCCTGTTTTGCATTATTCTTATTATTTCACTTGGGTTTGAGGTTGTAATTTCTTCTAGAGGGTCTACTAGAGTATCTGTACGAGCTTGCCAGACTCTTATTCCAGTTATTGCTGGGCTTGTTGCTGTAAGTATAAACGATGCTGTTTCCACAGGTGGAATGACGGCTGGCCCATCTGTAATCATAGTTGCAGAATACCGTAGCAGGTCAATGTTTACTATATCCCAATTGGGATCGTCTGATACATTGGGTGCATCCTCGCCTATAGTTCTAAATGCATAATTATATATATCCTTCTTGGTGTTGATTTGTGCTGCATCTATAGCCCAGTTCTCTACTCCTGCTGGCTGGCTAGAAGCTGTGCTGATAACTATAAATGACACAATCTCAGTATTCTTCTGTGGACCTACTGAGCTAAATGGATCAAGGTTTAACCCTACAGTCTGTACTGTCTTACCATCTATAACTTCTGTTCTATTGGCTGTAGTCTGTCCATAATTAGCCTCTGCTCTCATAACGTCAGTAGCGGATGGATCAAAGTAACTGTAGTCCCCATCACCATAGTTGATACGGCTTCTGTAAAATGATCCTGCGTTGTTACCATCAAGCTGAGGTGCTGTATATATAGTATAATATAATCCTATACCAGCAGACGTAAACTCAGAGAAATTAACTGACAGTTCTTTTACTTTACCTAATGTTTGTAGTCCACCGCCAGTTAAATCAACACCATATATATACCAAGTGATCTTGCCATTCTTGGTATTCTCATAAGCCCATTGCTCTACTGTAGTTGCTGATGGAGTTGGACGTTCTTCTCCTCTAAATATAAATCTATCCTCTGAGGTGAGGACTTCTGAGTATGTGTTTGTAGCTGTTACGCCCACCCCAACCTCTGACTCAAGCACAGGTACTGGGTCTCCCTCTGGAGTTTCCATAACAATAATAGGTTCTACGACTACTGGCTCTTCTACCACAACCACAGGTTCCTCCACTACTGGTTCTTCTACGACTACTGGAGTCTCTACAACCACTGGCTCTTCTGCAACGTAGTCACCAAAGGAAATGCTGCTGCTACTGCTTGACGAACTACTGCTACTACTTGAAGAGCTACTTGAAAATTCAAACGAGTAGCCACCTTCAGTTTCAGTCGTTACTTCTTCAATTATTGGTTCCACAATCGTCACAGGTTCTTCCTCTGTCATCATAGCCATACAGCATGGACAATCGCATCCACAACAGTCTGTATTGCCTGTTAATAATAATTTATGCTCCAGTTTCTCGAACGTTAGTTTGTGCATGGTTACTACCCCTTAAAGCGTGTGTGATAAAGAACCAGTAATCAGCCGTTGGCTGTATACTTTCAGTTCCTTCCTTTAAGAATCCAGTTTCCACATCAACTAACGATGTATTATCCTTGGATACAAGCATCATAAATACTTGACTTGATCTACTATAGAGGTCATTATATTGGTCTGAGTATATATAGTTGTATAGTTGGTATATTTCAAATCTAGAAACATAACCACCATCATCTACACTTACTACCAAGTCCCTTGCCTCTATTAATGTAATCTCGCCATCACTGGCATAATTAGAGAACATAGCATCTAGATCGTCGTCCCATATCTGATCACGATCAATAAACCCCTCTGCTGGGATTGGATGCTGGTCTTCTAATAGCTGTACTGGTGTGTTGTTTATTATATCACTTAGTGGAATTGGTTGGCCCACGATTTCTACCTCTGGGTCTACAATCACCATAGTGCGAGATAGAACTGGTCGAGGTACATAATCTAGGTGTGCTGGAATTGGAGGCCCATATACAGCGTCTGCATCTAGTGCTATTCTGCTTTCAAGGGTCTCAAAATTCATAGTATCTCCATTATTCATGTCTCTATTTTATTATACACTTCCTTTATGTCAATAGCCTATTAGCCCTCATTGCAGCGTTGTCTAATCTGCTTCCTCTCCCCTCTTGGAAGATAAATTCTGATGGATCGTAATAGTATCCATAAACCAAGCTCTGGTGAGTGTTTACCACTCTAGTATTACTGATTTGAGGACGAGCTTCAATTATGTTTACTGAGTACACCCCATATGCTGATCCAACGAGAGGCATTTCCTCAAGTTGTTCCCACGTAGCCTCAATGTGACTGTACCCCCAAGGATTTCTTAGGAAGAAAACGCCTGTATCTGCATTGTAAGATTCAAAATGGTAGGTATGGTTCTGGTAACTTACCATTAGAGGTATGTTCATATCCATGAAAGCTATGTGTGATGACTCAGACATACCCTTGAGTGGATTCCTCTCTTTACCCATTATGTGTTCAGCTGCTTTGCTTGGATCACCCCACCCAACTTGTTGGTATGAATTACCAAGATTATTTCTATTAATGTAGTAGTTCTGTGTAGCTTGGACGTATGCTTTCTCTACCAGTGCGGGCCACATTTCTTCGTTCCACCTAGCGTACACATTAGTCTCAGTACCACTCCACGCAGGAAGCTGGTTATCTACTGTGACGTAGTGAACTTCCTCCATACCGTCATAGAATCTTACTACCCACAGGTTCTCATCAACCTCAATAATCATGTTCTCAATAGTTTCTGGACTGTTGTGTGCAATAGCACTCATTGCTGTAATTACATAGCAGTCATCTAAACTTCCCTGTATTGGGTCTGAGCTGGATACTCCATCAACGAATAATGGCATATCTACTTCTACGTATACCAATCCCCAATTAGGATGGGTTTCAGGCAAGTCTTGACCATTGAACCATTTGTCCACAAGAATAGATGGTGTATCTCCTGACCATTAACTACAGAATCTGTGAAGTAATAGACATACTCTGGCATATCCTGAAACTCTAACATGTGATTAAATAAAGCTGTCTCTCCTGCATCAAGATTGTCATCTACTGTGGCAGTAGTTATCATATCTTTCATTTCAGTGTAGGTAATCCCACCTTCACCATATAATGCAAAGGTTTCCTCTAGTGTTGGTGGAGCGTCTTCATGAACCCTAAGCAACCACCACAGTTCATCTGTCTGATCTTGCACACTAATGAAGTCAGCATTGTTGTATACAAAGTCTGGACTGTTGACCACCTGAGTAAGTAATTGGAATGACTTTGGAGTGAACAGGTTTATGTTCGCTGGATCGTTGACCTCTGCTCTAGCCATCCAAATCTCAAAACGATTGTAGCCAGTATGATCATCCATACCTACGAGCCAATCTCTGGCCTCACGAAGTGTGACAACTCCATCCTGTGCTATTGCTGCAAAGTCTTCGTCATATATGTCTTGTCCACCAAGACTACCTCTGCTATATCCTACTCCCGTCTCTGTTGGTAGGGGAAGTGTTGCAGGCAGTTCAACCTCTGATACATATCCAATAGGCATGAGCTTTGGAGGTGGAGTGTAATCCAAGTGGTCAGGAATTGCTGGCCCATAGACATCTGCTGCTAGTAGTCTTTTGTTTTCTAATTTTTCAGGTCTCATCGTTTGTTTCCAAAGTTAAATTTTCAATATCAATTTCGCTGTAGTCAATATACCAAACCCAACCCTGCATGTCAAGGGTTTCTGTAAAACTTGTTGACTCTAACCTCATTCTACCACCTCAAATTTTCTAATATTCATTAACGATGGATACTCAAACTCTTCTATTATTATGCCAATTTTGTTACCCATATAGCTAATTGGGCCAAACCTATCTTCTGTCTTTAGTACTTTAGTTACCATGTCTGGCATCATTATTCCCCAGTATATATCACGAGAAGCATTCTCTATTCTCTGTATGTGCTTGTCTATATCATAATCAGCTGGTTTTTTAAGCCTAGCACCTCCCATGTTTAATATAAATAGTATAGCAGCTTTCTCTCTTTGGTAGGACTTTAAGTCATTCTTCTTAAGTGTTAGCTTTCCAGACGTTGGAACCCATTTAACCTCTAATGGCAGGTTGGATACAGATACGTTTTCATATCTCATGTGAACATTGTAGTCAGCACCAGCTGTGTTGACACCCTCTTCTATGTATCCACCATCATTGTCCACACCATTGTCTGAGTGTTTAAGTATTTTAAAACCTTGACTCTCTGCTACCTCCCTCCATTTATGAAAGAAATATTTTTCCATAGCAGTACCAAACTTAACATCCTTCATGAATGTTCCCTTACTTCTATTATCAAACCTGTTGCTCATTTCTTTTTTCTCCCCTTCTTGTTTTTATTATGACGAACTCGCTTGTTATATTTGTTATATTTTTTTAATTCTTTTCTGGCAGCAGCTAGGTCTGCTCTTTTTTCTGCGTCATTTTTCATCTCTCTATCTGTTTTGCTTTTTACTATCTTGACCTTTTCTTTGTGTACGCACTGCTCCATAGTGCAGTTCTGACAAGTCAATGTTCTTTTTTGTAGGTTTAAAAACCATAGTCTATCTTCATCAATAACTTCGCCGCAATGTATACATTTATCGCTCATTGTAACTCCTATACGCTCTGATCAAAATGAGTTCTGTTCACCACGTTAAACTCTGCACACTTGTTCATATCCTTTAGCTTAGTTGCTCCTATGTATGCACAAGCACTTCGCAGTCCACCTAATACATCTAATACAATGTCTTTTGCTGGTCCCTTGTATGGCACTTCTTTTACGCGACCCTCACTAGCCCTGTAGTCTTTTACTCCACCATACTTTGACTGTGCCTCAGTGGAAGACATACCATAGAATTTAAGAGACTTTCTGACCATCTTGTGATAGTAATCATGTTTACCATCTGACACCCACTCGTATTGCCAATCTCCCTCACACTCATACGTGCCTGCCAACATTCCACCTAGCATAACAAAGTCTGCACCAGCAGCAAAAGCCTTGCACACATCAGCAGGATTCCTACAGCCACCATCAGCACAAATCAATCCTAGTCTACCATCTCCATTACGAAGACCATGTGCTGCATGACTACATTCAATAATAGCTGATAGCTGTGGATATCCACATCCAGTTTTAAGTCTTGTAGTACAGGCTGATCCGGGACCAATGCCAACTTTCACAATGTCAACACCACCATGAAGTATAAGCTCTTGTACCATCTCTGGAGTACAAACATTGCCAGCCATTATAATAGTATGTTTACTTACCTGACTTCTTACCTTATTGCAGAAGGCAACAAAGTCGTCTGTATAACCATTGGCTACATCTATACATATATTAGGATTCATACCTGACTTCTCTTTAAACTCATTTAGTTTAGAAATGTCTGCGTCTTTAATACCTATACTATACCATTGAGTTTCAGGGTAATATAATTCACGTACTAGATCATCTACCTCGTAGTGCTTGTGCAGACATGTTGGCATAGCATATTCAGCTAATACTTTAGACATAGCTAGGCTTCCAGTTGTGTCCATGTTTGCAGCAAAGATTGGTACACCTTCCCACACATTATCAGAGTGATAGAAAGAGAAATTGCGTACCAGCTTAATCTCAGAACGTGAAGCGGTTCTACTTCTATGTGGAACTAATAATACATCATCAAAGTCTAGCTTGGGTTCGTAATTAATTTTCATTTTGGAATAATCCTTGTAAGATATTTTAGAGCTGCCTTTACGCCTTCTAGGTCGTTGCACTCAAATTGTTTTCCTAGCCTGCCAATGCCTATATTGCAATGTTCGCATATATATCCTCTAAACTGACCAGTAACATGATCATGATCAACGTTTAATCTTTTTACTTTTTTTGTTTTTTTATCAATAGCGTTATTAGTTTTTCCGCAACACTCACATAAACCATTATCTGGCAGTTTTAAACCAGAGACAGTGGCTTGTTTTTTTAATTTTCTTCTTAACCTTCTAGCTTCATTAAAGCATACTCTACATCTATTATCTCTACCATGAGAATACGATTTGTGAAAACCAAACTCGTCTATGTTTTTTTCTTGTTTGCACAAAACACATGTCTTCTTAATTTTCACTCTTAATCCACCTTATCTCTTTTTGGTACACCTTTTGATGTGCTAAATGTTTGTTGTTTGTTAAGTCATTATATATATCTGTGGCTAATTCTCTTACGCTGTAGGCTTTACCTTTGTTCCAGCTGTATTCATATGTGTATTCAGCATCCCCTTCTATTTTGACCCTACTTGTAGTGTATCCTTGTTCTTTAGCCCATCTTTTAATTTGAGTCCAGTTCAAAATAATTCTCCTTGTGCTTCCATTTCTAGCCTTAAAGCAACGAGTTCTTCATCAAAATACATGCCATATATAAGATGGAGATCTCTTACTGTTAAAGGTTTTACAAAACGAGTAACCTTTGGTTTAGGAAATAAGTCCATTAACTCTAAAGCTTCAGCGTTAGTAGGTTCCTCTTGAGGTATGTTGCAAACTAAAGCCAACATAAGCCCCAGTATAAAAGCTACTGCGAATATTGTCCACATATTATTTTTCATATATACCTTGATTTAGGTGCTTGTTCAAATAGTCTAATGTTCTGTCTTATTATAACAGGTGCTAGTTGTTTGTCAAGCCTTCTTAATTGTATTAATTGAACATAATTAGTAACTATACTTACCATAAGCAAGCCCCAAAGTATCCATGTGCATGGGTGTATTTTATCCATAGTTTTTACTCCTAATCCATTCTGGTAGTTTTTTAGTTGGTTCCCACTTGAGATCTTTCTTCGCTCTCCCAATCTTAGCTAAGGTTTCCCTTGCTTCCATTCTAGTTTCTCCATAAACTTTTTCGCCTCCAAACATATCTGCAATTTCGTTTACAGAATAATTTGTTCCAGTACCTATATTGAACGTACAGCCATAACAATCATGATACTTAGAAGCCCTTATGTTAGCTT
>Ga0233444_10006323_pt1 | contig 10603 bp, 18 predicted proteins | sample SI_124_October20_6_FD_182792 | JGI IMG/M metagenome (GOLD analysis project Ga0233444, IMG submission 182792) | Seawater microbial communities from Saanich Inlet, British Columbia, Canada - SI_124_October2016_10_MG | ecosystem: Environmental > Aquatic > Marine > Inlet | place: Canada: British...
TAACAAACTTATATAATCATATAAAAAATGGGACAATATAAAAAAACTGATGGTAATAAATATTACCTAAAAAAACTTAATTCCGAATCAGGTGAATTAGAGTGGATAGAAATTAAGTTAGAAAGTAGTACAGAGCCAGTAGAAGAATTATCAAAAAATGAGATGATTATAAATAAACCTCAACATAACTACTATTTTACTCACGATGAGGAAAGACCTAACGACCCACCCGATGGAATCCAATGGGAGAATATAGGATTTTTCGAATAATATACAAAATATCATGGAAAAGAAAGAATTAACAACCAACGAATATCGAAATGAGATAGAATTTCAGATAACTAACGCAAGAATAAACGCAGAATCCCCATATAATGATGGTTGGACTCAAGAAGGTTACCGAGAAAAGGTGATTTCTTTAGAAAAAAAACTAAAAACAATAGGAAAACAACTAAAATTTAAGTTCTAATGCCTCCACAAAATAAGTTTAATGGAAATAAATTCGAAGATTATCACTATATCTACCTAGAAAGGTTGATTAAATGGTATGCAACTGATAAAGTTGTACATAGGAACAGTAAAATAAAGGTAGAGTGGTTATCTGGTCTGATGAAAGAACAATTTTATGATGAACATCAAAGAAAATTTCTAAATAAGATGGTAAATTCTTATAATAATAGAAAAAAATGAGTAAAAAATACTTAATTGCGTGTGGAGATTCATTTACAGAAGGTCATGTTTTAGGTAAACCTGCAAGTTGGGCAACTTATGTTGGGCCAAAACTTGGGTTAGAAACCATAAACATAGCATGTGGTGGTATGTCAAACGATTGGATTTGTAATACAACCCTTACTTGGTTGATGAAAAACAAAGAAAAAGCTAAAGATTCAGTAGTTATGATAGGCTGGACAGAGTTTGGTAGGCAACATACTGTGTATCAACCGATTAATGAATATTGGCCAGGTAACACAAGATGGTCTACTACAATTTCTCCAGCAGATTTTATACCTAATTTTGTTGATATTAACGATAATGATATTCCTCAAGCACTAAAAGAGCTAGAAATTAACAAAAAAGCACTGATTCCTTGGTTTGGTTCCTTTAGTGATTGTCTGTATAAGACGTATCGTTCTATACTTTTTGTTAAAGAATACTGTGAATCTAATAATATTCCTTATATATTCTTTGATATGGTAGATAATCATAAGGCAATACTCACCCCATCTATTGAAGGAGATTCTCCAGATGGTAAAAATCATAACATTTCAGTAAAAAATAGAGCTAAAAATGAGAAAAATGAGTGGACATACTTTGATTTAGGGCCAGTAAGACACGACCAATTTGATTTAATTAATGAAAATATGACCAATTATTTGTTTGATTCTCATTATCATTACATTTCTGAGGAAAATTCTTTGTTAGGATTTATGGAAAATTACCCAAATAAAAGTAAAGGAGGTCATGGTGGTGATTATATGAAAGGAAATTCCGGTCATTTAAACATCGAGGGTTCTAAATGGTTCTCTGAATATGTAGTTAAATGGTATAAAAGTACCCCAAAATTAATATAATAATATATTTATATTGGTAAAGGTTACATCATGGAAGAAGCAGATATAATAAAACAACGATTCAATACTCACGATAGGGCACAAATAAGCTATATGAGTTATGAATCAAAGAAATTTTACCTACAAACCACAGCAAAAACAGCATCATCTTGGTCTAATATGAGAATTGATGATACACCAGTTAACCTTAGTTTTAAGATTAGTACCCTAAAAGGATACACAGAAGCTTCTGAAATTGGTGAAGGTGAAGAATCGGATTATGGTAAACAACAAAATAAGACTATAAAAGATTGGAATTCTCTTATGAATGGTAAATCTTGTAAAAAAGATTTCGTTTTCTTTATAAGAAACCCACTAGAAAAGGTAGCTACTGGCTTTGTTCAAGATGTTTTACTAAAAGAAATAAATGAAGATAGTGTAAATTCACTTCTTTTTCAAAAATATTTATTAGATTTAGGATATTCTAAATATGAGGTTACTAATTTTTGTAACTTTTATAACCCAAACTTTCACGCTCAAAATAAAAGAGGGGGTGTAAACTCAAAGAATTTTCAAAATTTTCCTGATGTAAGTAATTTTGGTACTGATAATATCTTTTTACCAATATTCTATCACATGATAGAATCAATAGTAGACCATTGGTGTACTGATATACCTAGAGTTATTAATGAAGTCAATCAAGGTCACAAAATGAGTAATTTATTATTTATTTTAAAACTTTTAACATATCCACCACATAATGTAGATATATCTAAGATTCATGTAATGGATATAAACAGACAGAATATTGGAGAATCACTAAACAGCAAGTATGGAATGAAAATAAATACAGCTAAAGCTCATTCTAGAGAACCATACTTTAAACATATGGTGTTTGCTGCTTTTAAAAAACACTTACCATTATTAAGTTCTTTTTTAAGTACGGAACTTACGATTTATTCTGAAATAATAAATAAGTTATATCCACTAGAAAACTATACTGAAGAAAAGAAACTACCAGCTGGTGTTTTTAATACTGATGAGTATTTAGTTAATGATAATATACCACAAGATTTTAAACATAGAATTAATTGGACTCCATTAAATCAACATTTAATTTACGAACAATTTAAATATAAAAGTGTTAATGTAGAAAGTGAGCTTAACAAGGTTCTGCATCTTATAAAATCTGAAGGAAAAGGAAGTATAGAAACTGTTCTAAGGAAAAAAGAGGATAACGATGCTAGTAGTAATAGTAGTCAGTTATTGGTTGATAATTTATTTTAAAGTTTTTTTCAACCCCTAACCCCTTTATACAGCTATAACTACTAAGCAAAAATGAAAACGTAAAAAAAGTTTTAAAAACTTATTAACAATTATGATACTAAATAAAAAATTACTGACCGAACGAGGATACCTAACCTTTAATTTAAAAGAGTTAGATGAAGAACTTTATAATGAGTTTAAAAAAACATATACTAAAGAATTTTTAAATAAGAGAATAAAAATATTCAGATTTGATACCTCGATTGATATTAGTAATGGGGATGTGTCTCCAGAAGAATTATTTACAACACAATTTAAAGTTAAGTACGAGGGCGATACCTACATTAGAGAAGATGATTTTCCTATACGAGATATAAAAGGAAAGACACATGGCAAGATTGAAGAATTAAAAAAACTTCAAAACTATATAAATGAATTAGATACTCCACCAAATTTTGATAACATAGGTCAAGAATGGTATTATGGGCCGTTACGAGTTATTGATAATTATGGAAATATAACCGAACCAGCCGAAACGTTACAAAAACTTTATATAGATGTTATTAAAAATTTATATAAAGATGATATCGTAACTATTGAAGATTATCTACCTCATACTACACGAAGACAAAACAGTAGTATAGTAGAAGGAACTGATGTTACAATGTATATTAAAAATAATTATATCGCATCTCATGCAGATGGAATTGATGGTAATAGATTATGTGTATTATTAATGTATCTTAACGATGATTGGGAAAATGGATATGGTGGAGAAATTATAGTAAACGATGAAGTAACAGTACCACCATTATTTGGAAATATTGTAATATTAGATTTCACAGAAAATAATATTGAACATGAAGTTTTAAAAGTACTAAACGAAAGTTTTGAAAGATATGCAATAATTAAGTTTTTTTACAAATAACAAGTGAGTCAAATTAGAGAAATAATAGAAGGTTGGGCAAATGTAATCAAAGACCAGTTTGATGCAGTAGACCCAGTCACTAAACAAGTATCAAAAAGAAGATTAGAATTATGTAACGGTTGTCCATTAAGACAAGGTAATGTATGTTCTCCTCACATATGGGGATATGATATAATTTCAGGTGACAAGAAAGTTGGGTGTGGTTGTAATATAAGTGCAAAGACATTATCCCCATCATCTAGATGTCCTTTAAGTAAATGGTAAAATGAAATTAAAAATATGATTATTATGAATAGAGAAAATCGAATGGCTAAATCAGAAACAGCCAGAAACAAAAGAAAAAAAGTTAAAGAAACTTTGGAAACAATTGAAAAAAGACAAAGAGCAGATACTAAGAATCTTAAAAAGAAAATTAATAAACTAAAAAAAAGACATCACGATGGGAAGTAAATTTTTCGGTAATAAACACGACAACAAAACAAATCAGAATAAAAAATTAAACCCAAAATCTAACTCGAAAAGTAAGGGTAGTAATATGGGAGTGAGAAAAGTAGGTAGAGGAAGTTAAGATGAGTAAAACTTTATTAGTATTCTTTGGAGATTTCAGAACCTTTGATTTGGTAATACCACGTCTAAAAGATTTAGATAAAGTAGATATGATTATATCGACATGGAGTACCACAACAAAAAATAATAATATCATTGATATTGATGAGGATGTAATAAGAAAGGTTATACCAAATATAAAACAAATTTTTATTTCAGATAGTAGTGTTGTAAAACATCACGCGGTGATTGGTAAAGACCAACTACATTGGATAAACACTCGTAGAATGATTTATCATTGGAAACTTGTAACAAACAATATTGAAAACCTCCACGAATACGATAACATAATATATCAACGATGTGATATGGTATCTAATTGGGAAAATATACTAACTAACGAAATAGAAAAAAATACTCTCTATTTAAATTATAATAATTCTCCATATGTAACTTCTAATATGTATCCAAACGCACATTGGTGTAATGACTATATCTTTTTTGGAGATGTTACAATTGTAAACAAATTTATCAACTCTATAAACGAAGAAGATAAAGATGATGATGGCAACCAAATACCTTTAGATTCTCATAGAACAATATATCGAACTTTAGTTGACAATAATATTAACTATACTAACTACCCCTTACGAGGTTATCTATATAGAGAAGATACTATATCCACTTTCGATAGTGGAAAGTCTTTGGCACTTATTGGTGGTCCTGAATAATTTAACTTAAATATTTGGAATTATCATTTTTTTTTCGTATATTTACATATTATGAATACAATACAACAAATTTGCTTATACTTAGCAATAGGATTTCTTTGGGCAGGTGTAATAGAGTACACAACTACAAAATGGAAAGTAGGTGGAGAATGGAGTAATGGAGAACGAATAGTTCAAGCTACTCTATGGCCAATATTCTTTTTGAAATTCGTAGTTTCTTTTTGGATTTCATTTTTTGGTATGGATAACGATGACACTAATGATTATTAAGACTCAATGAAGAAATGTAACGTATGTAACAAACAAAAACCTAACCTATGGTTTAAACGAAATAAGAAAACTTGTAGAGGGTGTGAGAGAACGTTCAGCAACTGGTTAATAAGATTACTCGTTATAGAGAGAAGATTAACACCTCAAGAAAGATTAGGTAATAGATTAGGGTATATGGGAAGTGCGTTTATAATGATGTCTCCTTACTTACTACCGTATGATAACATGGGAGTGTACACTTATTTAATCGGTGCAGTATTATCCCTACCTCAAGTTTGGTTAGCAAAACAATGGAACTTAGTAGTAATCAATTTAAATTTATTAATTGGTTATGGATTGTATCTATATAACGTATGATATTTATATACAAGAGATTTAAATCAAAAGATTACAACCTCGAATAACATTCATTCAAAGGTAATAAAAAATTTTTTCGGTAAATCTAATGTATCAAATACTAATAACACTATAACAATTAAGAACGGAAATCATTAATAACTAATAACTCAGTATAACAAAGGATATAACACTACTATGACAGATAAGTTTAATTGGGATGATTATTTACCTAACGATGATGAGGACGATAACAACGAAGATGATATGTTTGGAACTACACCCGAACCATGGGTAGAAAGACAAATGGAAATTGAAAAAGCTATGCTATTCTCAGAACTCCGAAGAGGAATACCTATACCCTTATCCCCTCAAGACTGGGATGAGATGTGGGAACTAACTACCGAGGATATGAATACAATGACTCAAGCATGGATTAGACACTTTATGCGTGAATCCGATTCTAATAGAGGGAAGTGGAATATAATCAATACTTATCGCAATGAGTGGTTATCCCAACTTCTACACCATAACGAAGAACAAGAAGAGTATGAACTGTGTTCTCTTATTAACGAACTCTTACTTTGGTCTAACAAACAACGGACGTGGAAAAAGTTATCGGATGCAATGATAGAAAAATAGGGGATGCATAATATTTATAATACTATCAATAAAAAAGAGGAAGAAAATTTCCGACTAAAAAAATTTAAAAAATCGACACGATTTTAGTTTTATATGAATGAAGTTGAAAAAAGGATAAAACATCAAATAGATAACAATACTGGTCAAGTTGATTTAAAGATTGATTTGGTTAAGTATATGCAACAATCTGAACGTGCCAAACAATACGAGGAATCGGTGAAGGAAAGGGGTGAGGAATTCAAACACCAATTTCGATATGAGGTAATCGGTGAACAAGATGCACTTCTTTTTCAAGTTCCCAATATAAACGAATCGGGTTATTACGCGGGTGTGGTTGCCTTAAAATCATATGTAGATAAGTTCCATTCGGATTTGAACGTTGAGATTATCGACCCCATTATAGATTACTTCTATTTAAACCCACCTAACAAAGAAGGTGATTTCTTTCAAATGTTTAATACCTACGCAAGACAAGGTGAGTGGGAAGAACTTTTAAAGTTTCAAGAGATACATGATATGTGTGAAGGATTCATTTTCAAATACATAGATAAGTGTAATCCCGCCTTTATTGGTTTAAGTATCATTGATGGTAATATAGATGCATCTCTCGCAATTTCAAGTTTAATAAAAAAGAAATACCCTCATATTAAAATACTAATGGGTGGAAATGGAATCGAGGTTTTAGATTTCGGTATGTTACCTAACTCAAAATATACTACAATAAATTATGATTTTGTAGATGTATTTTCAAGAGGTGATGGTGAAGCAACATTTGTTGAAATTCTTAAATGTGATATGAGTGATGATGCTCTTTCAAAGATTAAAGGTATTGTTTGGAGAAAATCAACAGGTGGGTATGTAGATACTCCAATGGAATTGACTCACAATCCAACGAGAGAAAACGTAGATATGAATTCATTACCAATGCCTGATTATTCATCATTGGAACAAAATTATTATTACCACTCTACATATCAATATTCAGTTCCTTTGGTTTTAAGTAGAGGGTGTCCATATCGTTGTACCTTTTGTTCAGTACCAGAATTTATACCTGTATTTAGATATAGAACACATGAGAGTGTTTTGGAAGAAATGGAGTATTGGATAAACAAAGGAAGAAAAGGATTCTTCATGCACGATAGTATTATCAATGGTAATCCAAAATGGTTAATGACCTTTTGTGAAATGATAATAGAAAGGTGGGGAGAATATCAAATTGATTTCGGTGGTAATATGAGATTACAAAATGTAATGAGAAACTTAGATACAATGTGGTTATTTAGAAGAGCAGGATTATCCAAGATGATAACTGGCTTTGAATCTGCATCTGAACCTGTTTTGAAACATATGAAGAAATATACTTCTATGGAAGGTGTACGAGAAATCTTTGATAATGTAAGAGCAATAAACAAAGTACTACAAAAGGAAAGACCTCATGCACCAAAGATGCAATTTGCAATGCAACTTATTATTGGGTACTTAAATGAAACACGAGTAGATTTTCAACGAACAGTAGATTTCGTAAAAGAATATAATGATTGTATGTCAGAGATACTTACTTGTTCTGCATTTCTACTTCATCAAACCCTACAAGATAAATGGGTAAAAGAAGGAGAACCTCTTATTCAACATAGAAACTCTGTTATATTTGATACAATGTATAACACCACACAGAACAGATTAGATTGGTTAAATGAAATAGAGGTGGTTTTTAAAAATTACAACTTACCATATTCCATATACAATAGAGGAATCTTTTATGAACTTATAAAAGAAAACGAAAATGAACAAGTTCATTACACATGGATTGATGGAGAATTATTCTTTGGCCCAAACGGAGAAACTCCTCACATAAAACAAATCCAAGAAAAACTTGGTATAGTAAAAAAACAATTATTTTAAATGGCAGAAAAATTCAATTGGTTATTTTTAGGTTACGCAGTAATATTAATAACTCTAGGTCAGGTAGGAGCTTACCTACAACACAATTATCAATTTTTAGATAAAAGATTTCCACCAGAGTGGTGGGGATGGTATGTTTGTGCAATACCAATCACATGGTTCTTTTTAAAAGGAACTTATTATGGTGTAAACGCATTTGATGGAGATTTATGGCCGAATCGTTTTATAGGATTTGTTATAGGTATTGTATCATATAGTATCTTAACTTCATATATGTTTAAACAAGATATTACTCCAAAAATATTTACACAAATAGTATTATGTTTTGTAATACTAATGGTACAATTCTTATGGAAAGGAAAATAAGCTTAAATAATTTATTTAAAACAAAAATCAATAATAAGAGAATTCTATTATTAGAACCTGGTTGTGATTTACAGAACCTTGGTTTTTGTGGATTAAACTTTTTCGAAACAACTGATTGTTCAACATTAACAAATGTAACTAATATAGAAAGTTTCAAAAACACTCATTGGGATTATATTATTTCTCATGTATTTCATATAAGAAATATGAGAAGAGATGATGTTTCGTTATTTGAAAAATACAATATAACTTGTGATACACTTGTACTCGATGAGATAGGTGAAGGGTTTTCACTAGATGGTGATGCAAAACGAGTTTTTATTGATGTAGAATTTGATAAAAAAGTAAAAGCAAAGAAATGTAAATGGCTAGCACCATTTTATGATTATTCCGATATTCAACCACGATATCCAAATGTAGAATTTTTCTCTGAGAAATTCACAACTCCATTGTTATTCTGTGGAAAAACAAATCATATGATACATGGTGGTTTTGGAGAAGTTAATGGTGAAGTTGTTGAACTTCTAAAGAATCACCAACAGTTACAATTGGGTAATCACATAGTAGCCGGTTTAAAATGGAAACCCGAAGAAAAAGAAAAACTCTTTATGTCATTAAATAATGATGTTAGACCACATCGTAGTTTACTAATACATTATTTAACAAACGAAAACCTAATAGAAAAGGGTTATGTATCTTACCTCAACCCACCATCTAATTTACAGATGAAACTAACAGATGATGTATATATAGAAAAATTAAATATTAAAAGACACACACTTCCATGGGAAGGGGATACTAATAATATGAATAGATTTGGTATTCAAAATATAGTAGCAGAAAAAACATACATTGATGTTGTTACTGAATCAAGTACTGGACATTGGCCATTTAAAACTGAAAAATGTTTAAAACCATTTTACAATTTACAATTCCCTATGATTATTGGTCATGGTGGAATTATGAAAGAATTAAGAGAATTAGGATTTGATTTATTTGATGATATAATTAATCACGAATATGATACACACAAACATCCAAAATACATAAAAACCTCAATCCAAAATATAGAATTAGATGGTTGGAATGATAATTTAAGAATACCATTATTAGTTGAGGAATTAAAAAGATTATCAACTCTTAATATTAAAAAAATCTATGAAGATAATAAAGATAGATTAATAAAAAACCAAGAACTTGTTTGGAAACTAACCATTGAAAATAACGATATGTTATACGCGTTAGGAGATTTTGTTTTTGATAACGCTATAGAATACTTTGATACTCCAGTTGAACACTTAAAAAAGATTTATTTATGAAACAGATAGATTTACATGGATTAAGACATGATGCTGCAGTAGATAGAGCAGAAGATTTTGTATTAATGGAATCACATAACTCTATGTTTGAATGTAGAATAATTGTAGGTAATTCCTCTACGATGACAAAGAGAGTTACTGATATGTTAGAGAGTCATCAATTTAAATATTATATTCCAAGTTGGAATGTAGGAGAAATAATAGTTTCAAATTAATTAGGATATTACAAATATTTTTCGTATATTTGTAGTACAAATAAAGCAAATGAGAAAATTAACATACAAAATAACAGAAGTATCTAATACTTATGGATTAGAGTTTATTACCGATAGAAGTGATAAATGGACTAAAGAACAATATACAAGAAATAGAAAACCATTAACAATGGAATTAATTAGTGATGAAACCACAAAAGAAAAAGAACCAATATCAAGAAAAATTAAGTTGGGATGATATGTCATATGGTGAGGCTTCTCATCATATTGGTAAAAAGACAACTGAGAAGGTTCACAAATCTCAAAAACAATATTCAAGAAAACCCAAACACAAAAACAGATTTACAGATGATGAATAAAAGACAGCTATTAATTATTGGATTTATTCTTATGGCAATAATAGTGAGAGTATTACCACACCCACCTAATGTTACACCAATACTTGCAATCGCTTTATTTGGTGGAACTACATTTAAAAACAAATGGCTTGGTGTATTACTACCTCTGATAGCAATGGGAATATCTGATATGT
>Ga0233444_10006325_pt1 | contig 10602 bp, 9 predicted proteins | sample SI_124_October20_6_FD_182792 | JGI IMG/M metagenome (GOLD analysis project Ga0233444, IMG submission 182792) | Seawater microbial communities from Saanich Inlet, British Columbia, Canada - SI_124_October2016_10_MG | ecosystem: Environmental > Aquatic > Marine > Inlet | place: Canada: British...
GGGAAAAAGAGACGGAATTACTGCGATTTCAATTGCTCCAGGAATTGTGAACACGGATATGCAAAAAGAGATTCGATCTGCAGATTCTGAAGACTTCCCATCTCTCTCTTCGTTTATTGGTTACTATGAAAACGGAGAATTAAGTGATGCAAAAGATGTTGTTAAGAAATTACTTCCTTTGATTACGACTCATTCAATCGATCAATCTGGGCAGAGATTTGATGTCAGAGAACTCTGATATTCAACAATAGAAAACCCAACTGTCTTAAGCCACCACCTATGCGGATTATTTATGCCAGGAACTGATAGAGTCGAAATTCGAACCCTAAAAGTCGGACGTTTTTGTGTCGTTGATGAAGAAGCTTACAAGATTTTGAGTATCTCTAAATCCAAGCCTGGAAAGCACGGTTCAGCAAAAGCCCGTCTCTCTCTTGAAAGCATTTTCACAGGCAAGAAAATTTCACACGTTGGAACTGTAACTGATTCCATTAACGTTCCAATGATCGAAAAGGGAACCGCTATGGTGACCCACATCGACAACGGAGAAGTTCACGCAATGAACATGCGTGACCACTCAATGATGATTCTTCCACTTCCTGGTGAAGGACTGAATATCGAAGCTGGTAAAGAGATTATGTGGCAAGAAGCCCTTGGTCGCTACATCATCATTCGAGATCATTGATCTCTCAATGACTCTGCCGCAGATATAATCATCTCTTCATGAGATTTTGATTTCCATCCAGTTTTTTCTATTGTGTTCGAACAATCGTAGTAACTCGTAGTACCCAGTCCGCTTGTTATGAGACGGGCTTCTTTGATGAACAGAGCCATGAATTTTACCAAGGTATTCGGTAATGTTCTCGTTGTCACTTTCCATCCTTTGGATTTGAGTATACGTGCGATTTGTGTCATTGTAATCGGTGTTGAAGACATCATTAACCTCTCGCCTACGAGGTCCTCGTTCTCTAAGGCTTCAGCATGCATCCATGCAACATCTCTGACATCGACTGGTGCAAAACTAATTTTTGGAAAACCTGGGTATGAACTGCTGATAATGGATTCAATAATTCTCAAAGAGGTTCCAGATGAACCACTGTGTAATGGACCAAATATAACGTTGGGGTTTACAGTAGTCAACTTTGCATCAGGGTTCTCTTCTATAAATTTCCAAGCAGCCTTTTCGGCAAGGGTTTTGCTTTTTGTATATGCGGAAACATTTTGCTCTATATCAGTCCAGTTCTCATGTGTATAGGTTTGATTCTTCTTTGTAGGTGTCGCACCTGAAATAGCTGCAGTTGATGATGTGATTACGAATTTACGTATTCCAGCACTGTATGCATGAGTTAGAACTCGAACAGTTCCTTCTCTTGCTGGTCGAATGAGTACTTGTTCATCTTTGGGTTCTTGAGCAGAAAATGGGGATGCAGTATGAATTACCGCATCAATTCCATCCATTGCATCTTGCCATCCATCATCTGAAAGCAGATCTGCTGAGCAAACTTCGAAACGATCACCTGCATTGAAATCCTTCTTGATTCCTTCATGGGCTTCTTTCAGTGAGCGTGTTGTACCTCGGACAAAGTAGCCTCTTGAAAGGAACTCATTGGTCACTTGACGACCAAGAAATCCAGTACAACCTGTGATGAGTACGCGTTGAATCGATTCGCCCATAATGAGTCCAGTTCATATCTTTGGTTTGAAATGTTGTAACTGTTTGTAATTCGGTGTAATATACCCCATTGTAGGGTGGCTTTTCATAAACCATGTCAAACGTGGTGTGGTTAGGGATACCATGAGTGAAGTTATAGAATCTAAAGAAATTCTACCTAAAACAGATGTGAGTGCCGCCCTTTCTGTTGCTGAGGAAAAGGCATTGAAGGGTTGGTATTTCTTTGATTGGGCAAATCAAGCATATGCTCTGACTGTGATGACAGTCATCGCTCCAGCATTGATGGCAAACTTGTACAACAAGGCTACTGGTACACAATCTGGTGACACATTTTACGCAACTGTTCTGACATTATCCATGCTCTTTGTTGTTGCAACTGCTCCTGCATTAGGTGTAATTGCTGATAAGATGCCGATTAAGAAGAAACTTCTGAAATGGTATACAATTGCAGGTATTGCCTTTACTGCACTGATGGGGGCGGCTCCATACTTTGGTTCAGATGGCTATATTGTCCTAGCTGTTATGTTCACCATTGGTACAATTGGTTTCACTGGTGGTAACGTCATTTACTATTCCTTCATGCCATATATGGGACGTCGTGAAGATCAAGATCAGGTCTCAACGTGGGGCTACATGTACGGATTTATGGGTGGATCAATCCTTCTCATATTCCATCTTCTGATTCTCATGGGTCCTTTCAGTTGGGATACTGATTTCAAACTCGCTGTAATCTTTGCAACGTCTGCATTATGGTGGTGGGGCTTTGGTATGCTTATCTTTAAATGGACGCCTGAGCCAGAAATCCCTGGAGATTTAGAATGGGAAAGCCTCGGTAAAAACAACTTTGCGCGTGTGTTCAATGCTGGCTCAATTGCATACAAGCAGGTTTTCAAAACTGCAAAAGAAATTCGTAAATTTAAGGTACTAGCCTTCTTCCTAATTGCCTACTTGCTGTTCTATGATGGTGTAAACACAATCGCTAGTATGGCCAGTGCATTTGGTGAATCAATTCTTCGTCTTGATCCGAGCATGAACGTAATATTGCTACTAACAGTCAACATTGTTGCAGTTCCTATGACGTTTGTTTTTGGGAAACTCGCTGAGAAGAAGGGTACAAAGTTTGCATTGATGCTTGCTTTACTCATCTACTGTGCGGTTTCAGTAACTGCTGCTGGCTTTGCACCACTCGAACTTGAGGGTGAAGAAGATGCAGAGCGTTATGACTTCCAATTTGAATGGGATGCAGACCCAGATAATAATGAATCGACAGATGATGGTGTCTATGTACTCACCACATTGTACGACCGTGGCTATGAAGGTTGGATTGCAGAAGATTCAGCAGGTGACGCAGAATTCAGAGATGCTTTCCAGGAACACTTCCCAGAGACCGATTATAGCGTTGAAGCATCTGGATCAAGTACGATTGGTCAAGGGGTCCTTGTATGTCTTTTCATTCTAGCATTCGTTGGAATATTGGGTATCGGTATCATGTTCATTCAAGAACGATTTAATGGCAATGAAGGTAAATCAGGGTCCATCATGAGTGTCTTAGCAGCCTTCATATTGGTCGGTGTTGGTATCTTTGGAGCATCATTCCTAGCCGACCAAGCAACGGAAGATGCAAAAGAGGTCAATTCCATTACAGAAAGTGATGCGACCGCTCTTGTAGATTCATTCAACACTACCAGTGATCATCGATTCTCTATCATTTTCATTGGAGGAAATGATTCCATTGCTGGATCATCTGAAGTTGGAGATACTCATCCCACACAGGTTGAGCAAGGTGGCCTCATCGATGGATGGGCTAAATTGATGCGAGACAATGTTTGGGAACCTCTTGGATTAGGTGTTTCGATGCAATGGATTATTCTTGGTCTGTTTGTAGGATGCGCTATGGGTTCCGCAGGAGCTCAAGCACGATCCATGTTCTCTCAACTAACACCGAAATCACGAGCCTCTGAATTCTTTGGATTCTTTGGATTCCTTGGGAAGTCTGCTGCTATGATTGGTACAGCACTCTATGCAGTAGCAAGTACAACTTTTGACAGTCGTGTTGCGATTCTGAGTATTACATTGGTGATTCTTGCGGGAACATTCCTCACAAGTCGCGTCGATCTTGAAGAGGGTATTCGTGTCGCCGAGGAAGAAGATGCTCGAGCCTTTGCTCTGATGGCATCGGAATCTTCTGATACTGATTGAACCGTAGAAAGGTTGCCTTTGAAACAGCAGGCCATCTAATGCTGCTTTAGAGCAAGACAATGAAAGTAGATATAGCCATGTCTACTAAGGCAACTATGGTCGGAGAATTAGACGGAATAGGTTACAACAATGATGAAGACTTTTACTATTTCTTTGGAGATACCATCGAGACGCTCGTGAACGATCAGGACTGGAATTTCTCTGCCGAGTGGGGTTACATCACAGATGATTCAGATACTCAAAAATTAATCGACAAGTACTGGGCCATCCTTTCCGATGAAATTACCGGCAGTTTGACAGATGAAGAAGAACTCACTGTTGAAGAATGTGAAATGTCATGGTGGAAACTCTTCAAGGATGGTCATGAAATTCAATATTCCTATGATTGTCAAGAAGTCTTAGAAGTAACAGAAAATTTCCCTACTGATGTCTTGGATTACCTACACAAGTTTGCCCCAGTCTTCCAACCACCTACAAAGGAAGAATTGGAAGCGAACCTCAAGAATCTTGAGAAAGAATATCAAGAAATTGCTGAAGAAATAGTTTCAGTCAAAAAGCAACTTGAATCACTCTGAATCTTCAAGATGGTAGACATAGGTTGGCAATCCAATCTCGTTTGCCATTTCAGCGACTATTTTGGTCCACTTGCTCGTTTTACTTTCAAAAGCAAGAATATGTGTTGCAGCATCGAGTAATTTGTCGGTAAGGTCGGTTGGAGCTTCACCTCTTCCTGAGTCTTCTAGCCCTGGTCGTGGATTCTCCCACATATCTGAAAACACAACAAATGGGATGTTATTGTTGTCCGCCCAACGTTCAGCAAGATAGTCAACACCACTGGCTCCCCCTACGATAACTATGTCTGGATATCCTTCAAGTTCAATCCATTGATCGAGTATCTCTTCAATTACTGAATAGTCATAATAACGACTGGAACCAACTACTACGAGGTTGATTATCTGCCCATCATTGTTCAAATCTTTTCCACCTAGCCGGGCGAGTTCATTGGCCCCTGTTTTTCCGCTCATAAACTCAAATCACCGTAGTGAGACATAAACCCTCTTACACATTTTTTTTCAACCAATTAAGGGGAATTGTATTCAAGTGCCCGCGATACCAAGTGGTTAGAGGGGGAGACTATGGCTGCTGAAAATGAGCGAAAAACAGGTTCTACAGTGCAAAAGTCTGCCTATCGCCAACCCGTTACAGCAAAGGGATTGAAGGCCATTGAAGATGGTTCTCTTACTTGGCTCGACGATGAGATGTACAACAATCTCAATACGGGTGTACTTGAACAGTACTTAGAAGAAAAGAATCTTGAAGAATCGTTTGAAGTATCGCACTGGTCATCACCAAAAGTTCTCCTTGGTATTGCTATTGGAGCAGTATTTTCTGGTGTAACTGCATATATTGGACTCAAACTTGGATTAGCCATTTCCGCAGCATGGTATATCGCATATCTCCTTGGAATGGCACTCAAGTGGTCTCCTTCTGAAGTGAACATCGCTACTTCCGCTACTACTGGTGCTACTCACGCTTCAACAGGGTTCATCTTTACCTTCCCTGCAATCTTCTTGCTTGCATCGAAAGCCCAGTACTCGTTGGCCGACGGGCCTTTGATTACGTTAGAAGATGGTGAGGCGTTTAGATTAGCATTTATTGCTATTGTAGCCTCGATGTTTGCTGGTTTCCTTGGCGTGATGTACTTCATCATTTTCAGACGTGTTTGGCTTGTAGAAGATCCACTTCCATTGCCTGGTTTCGAGGCAACTCTCAAAATGCTCGATATTGCATCTGACGTGAACACTGGCGCTGTTGAACATGCTCGTGAATCATTGAAAACGATTGGTTTTTGGACCGGTATTACGATGATTGGAATGTTTCTAATCGAATATCCACTCATTTGGTTATCTGACAAAAAACTGTCTGTTATGGATTACTTAGCAGAAACACTCCACATTGGAGATGTGGGACTTGCTTCCTTTTACAGTGCGGGAAAAATCCACCAACCATCAGGCATTTACGAAGACGGTTCATCAAAGAAATACACACAATGGTCAGAGGATAGTGCATGGAACCCCTTTGCTTACACTTATGTTGGTGTAGCTCTGACTCCCTCGATGTTTGCAATAGGTTGGTTCATGAAGACTCGAGTTGCCTTCCTCGTCAATCTTGGAACGCTTGTTGGTTGGTTCTTCTTGGTACCGCTCGCAGTGTACAGTAACTTCCCAGTATACGATGCTACATTACAAGCAAATGTCCCAATTCAAGATTATGCCGCAGGTGGAGGAGAAGCCCTTCAGATGATCGCCTTCTCCAAGACCGTTCGAACGATTGCAATCGGCTCTATCGTTGGTGGTGGTATGTTTGGTCTTGCTAAGATGTGGAAGACCTTTGCAAACATCTTCAAAGATATTGGCTCTGCTTTCAAAGGCGAAGGTTCACAAGAATACATGGAAGGTAAAGGCTGGTATGAATGGCCGCTTATGCACATTCCAATCTTCATGGGATTGACATTCCTTTCGATGATTCTGATCTTCTGGGTTGGCGGTTTCCCTATTGCTGCTGCTTTCATCTTCGCTACCGTTCTCATTCTCACAACCTTCCTTTTGGGAGCTATCGCAGTTCGTGTCATGGGCGAGACTGGAATTGAACCAGTTTCTGGGACCTCGTTCATCGTTTTGTTGATGCTTCTTGGTATTTTCCTGAATTTAGACAGCGCCCTCGGCCTATCGAAGCAAGACGCAGTTCTCCTTGGATTGGTTGGAACAACGGTATTTGGTTCGGCTATCTCGATGTCAGGGACTGTTATTGGAGACTACAAGAACAGCCTGTATATTGGTAATCGTCCTTATCACATTTCTAAGGGTAACATCATGGGTGTTGTTCCTGGAGCCATTATTGGAGCAGCAGTAGCAATCTTCCTATCGATTCAACTCGCTGAAGGTCGTATTGATCTAATTGCACCACAAGCAAACGCATTCGCTACATTCTCCGTAATTTTTGCTGAAGGGCAAGGTGACCTCTACCTCCTCGGAATTGGCTTCTTACTAGGTATGTTTGTCGAATGGGTTACTGGAATGGGGACTTCATTCGGACTAGGAATGTATCTTGACGTACCTCACACCCTTCCAATGCTGATTGGTGGATACAGCCGAGACAAGTGGGAAGAGCGTAAACTCAAACCAAAGATCGAAGCCATCAAAGAAGAAGAAGGAGCTACTGCAGCTGAAAAGAAGCGTGCCCTTATTCTTTTGAGTACTTTCATGGTCGCTGCAGGATTATTGACTGGTGAGGCATTCTTTGGAACCGAATCCAGTATACTTTCATTCATCGACACACTTGTTGCAAAGCCAGACAGTACTGGTTGGTACATCGGAAGAATGGCTGGGTTCATCGGATTGAATGTTGGTATTGGGTATGGAATTTACGCTCTGTTCAAGCGAGCAGGCGTAATCGGTGGAAGCCCAGTCATGGATGCTGAGTTAGTCAACGAGTCGTGAACTGCATGAGTGGGTCAAACGTCCCACCGTTTGTCTGGGCTGTATTAGGAATTGCCATATTCGGTGTCTCAAGTGCGGGGGCGATTTTTACCCATGTTGATGAAATCCCTCCACTTTTACGTGCTTCTTGGAGATTACAATTAACAGCATTATTGCTCGCACCACTTGCAGTTTGGCAATGGATTTCAACTGAACAAGTCATAAAAAAAAGGGTTCTTGAACCCAAGAATTTGAATATACTCATTGGCAGTGGTTTCTTCCTTGCTCTCCACTTTGGATTTTGGGTGACTTCTTTAGATCACACATCATTAACACATTCTCTTCTTTTTGTGACCGCTCACCCTCTTGTTATTCTTGTTGGTATGTTTTTCTTTGTTCGTAAACCCAGTCGAATGGAACTTATGGGCGGTATAGCAGCTTTCACAGGAGCAGGAATTTCATTACTCGACGCTGGTGATGTCCAAGGAGGTCATTCCGTTACCTTCTTTGGAGACCAATTAGCCTTCTTTGGAGCAGTATTCGTTGTAGGTTACATCGTCTGCGGGCGAATTTTGAGGGAGTGGATGCCACTGTTTGTTTACGCTTTTCCAGTCACCTTGATTGGTGGTTTGTTACTTATTCCAGCTTCTTGGATGCTTGAATCTAACTTTAGTTCACTCGGAGCCTTTGGATATTTTACACATTCTACCATTTGGTGGTTCCTTCTCCTCGCTTTTATTGCTGGTATTCTTGGACATACTGGCCTGAATTACTGTCTAAAATATGTCTCCCCACTTCTTATCTCGATCAGTGTAACTCTCGAGCCTGTAATCGGTTCTATCATTGGATGGTTGTTTTTCTCAACAGGTGTTCCTGGATTGTGGACATGGGTCGGTGGACCTATTCTCATGCTTGGAATAGTATCGATTATTTATGGGGAACACCTTTCAAATCAAACAGCCTTTCATAGAGCAGAAGTACAGGGGGAGAATGAATGATGTTTAAGAAATGGGTCTTGTTAACAAACGATGATGGAATCGAAGCACCTGGATTTGAAATGCTTGTAAAGTCCTTGAACCTGAGAGGAATTGCAATCATTGCTTTTGCTCCGTCAAACAACAAATCTGCGTGCAGTATGCAAATAAACCTCGGTAAAGCAATGGATTTGCACAACAGAGACGATTTAATCTCAAAATGGAATTTAGATGATTCTGCAGGATGTCACCTCTTTTCTCTTGATGGTACACCTTGTGATACAATGATTGTAGCACTCGATGGGGGGTTGGAGAAAGTTCTACCTGGAATCATTCCTTCACTGGTGGTATCTGGCGTAAATTTAGGGCCAAATCTCTCTCAAGATTCATATCACAGCGGAACAATGGGAGCAGCAAGAGAAGCCGGATTATATGGCATGCCAGCGATTGCATGTTCCTTTACATCGTTTGAACTCGAAGGCATGGAAAGAGGTATTGAAGGATCAGTTCAATTGGTTGAACGTGCACTTGAACTCCTGCCAACAGTCCCGCAGAATCTCTGTCGACCTCATATCGATGCAGATGCTTTCCATGTATCAAAGTGGCCGGATCAAGTCGGAGCTAGAAACACTAAAGATGCCATGAAGATGCTTCTTCATGCCTTTCATCATGGTGAATTAATGTTGAATATTAATGTCCCACCTACTTGGAATGGTGATTTTCAAACAACTCGATTGGGTATGAGATGGTACAGGGATGCTGTGCAGTTCGGAGATGACGATCATGATGGTACAGTTGAGGCTCGTTTTACCATCGGTGCTGCATATATTGATACAGAATCCGTTCCAAAAGGGGATTGTGATTCAGTCGCTAATGACTTTGCAAGCATATCCTCACTTGCTAATTGGCCTCAGACTCATCCTCTTGCTTTGGATGATGAACTTCTATCCCATGCTCTCAAACAAGGAACAGATGGCTTCCCGCTTTGGTTCAGAGATTGAGTTCAACATTCTCATCCAATAAGAAGTGACATAAGCCGATTGCAAGATGCCCTTGAAGCCATGTTGAACCTAATGATCGTGGGATTCCTCTTTCGGTTTCTAAGGGTAAATCATCCGATAGGATGAACGCTATATCAGTTGGATTATAGATGGAAGTTGATGGTAATATGGCCTTTTCATTCCACAATCGTTCAGAATCTGCATCTAAGCGAATCAATGTTGTATCTTGCCAATCCTTTAGCGTCCGTTCGAGAGTTCCTCCTCCATCGTAGACGCCTGGGCTTCTCTCGATCCATTGCCCAATAGCAGGCATAGGCTCTTTGATGGATTTTGCAATCAATCCAGCAACACTTCGCTCTTCAGCATGAAATCCTCGTAATTCAGAACCTACAAATTTCAGACGACGGTGAGGCCCTGGACCACCTTGAAGATGAAGGACAACCACAACATCCTCTCGGATTCCATGGGATTTCAACAACGCTGCCATTAATCCTCGAATAAGGACGTCCATACGTCCAGCGCCACCTGCTAAATCATTCAAAGGAAGTTTTCCTTTGCTCATTGCTCGATGGCCTACAAGTGCAAAATAACGCACATTAATCTCCTCGTTCAATGATCGTTCGAAGAGCATCACAGAGGTCTAATTCCTTTTCTAGTACGAAGTGACTTCCTTGCTTGTCAACAAGATATCCTCTCGGTTTGGTAGAATCATGAAGATCTTCCAATCGATTGGCTACAACGGCAGTCATACCTGAATGCTCGATTTGTGCGATAGCTCTGTGGATGAGGTCCCGTTGCTTAATTCCAGATTCTAACTTGAAACCAATACGAGTCGAGCCAATTGTCTTCGACTTCAATTCTAGAATATGCTTGTCGCCTTCGACGAGTGTAATGTCAAGAGGACCCTGTTGACTGGCGAGTTTCCCGTTTGCAGGATTCTCAACAACGTAATCGAGTACTGCTGCTGTGTGAACCCAAGCATCGATGTTATCATTTGCAATGGCCATCAATTCTTTGAGCATCGTTTGAGGTTGAGGTGCTGAGATACAGAGCGGCAACCATTCAGGCATTTGGACAGAGGTTTTTCCAACAACACATGTGATATCATGTCCATGACGATACATATCATCTGCAATTTGGTAACCTGTCTTTCCGGAACTCGTATTTTGAATGCCACGTATGTCATCAATAGGTGAGTATGTACCTCCTAAGGTGACTACAACGCTTTTTCTGTTCGATTTCTTTGAATTTATGCCATGAGCAAAGCGTGCACCAATATG
>Ga0233444_10006331_pt1 | contig 10599 bp, 10 predicted proteins | sample SI_124_October20_6_FD_182792 | JGI IMG/M metagenome (GOLD analysis project Ga0233444, IMG submission 182792) | Seawater microbial communities from Saanich Inlet, British Columbia, Canada - SI_124_October2016_10_MG | ecosystem: Environmental > Aquatic > Marine > Inlet | place: Canada: British...
TTTAGCAGAGCAAGGGGCTTTTGGATTTCTAATCAATATTTTATTAATAGGGCTTGTTTTTGTTTACTCAGGTCTATATTATATAAGATGTGAAAATGAATTTTATAAAATTTTAACCCTTTTCATCATCTTATCTCTTACCACCTATTTTACGCACGGAGTTTTAAACAACTATTTAGATACAGATAAAGCTGCAATTCCAATTTGGGGTTTAATTGGCATCTTTATTACTATTAAAACTTATTTAAATCCAGTTTCTAAAAACACAACGTATTAATTGTATGTTGTAACTAATTATAATTGCTTATGGTAAAATCTAAAAAAATATTTCAATGCATAAGCTGCTCTCACGAAACAAGTAAGTGGACTGGCAAATGTGGAGAATGTGGAGAATGGAATACAGTTTCTGAGAGATTAGTTTCAAAGTCTTCCAAAAGTTCTATTACAAGCAGTATTAAAACTCCTCAGAGAATAAGTGATATTTCTGGAGATAATGCGGAGAGAATTCCTATAAATGATTTAGAGTTTAATAGAGTAATTGGAAATGGATTAGTAAAAGGTTCTGTTATCCTTTTAGGGGGTGAACCTGGAATTGGAAAATCAACATTGACTTTAAAAATTGCCTTAACACTCAAAGAAAAAGTATTATATATTTCTGGGGAAGAAAGCAATGAACAAATAAAGTTAAGAGCCAACAGATTAAAGTTCAATAACGACAGTTGTTATATTTATAACGAGACAGAAGTCAATACCATCCTTAAAACCTGTGAAGAAGTTTTGCCGAAATTAATTATTGTTGATTCTATACAGACCATTCACACACAAGAAATAGATGCTATTCCTGGAAGTGTATCTCAAATCAAGCACTGTGCTGAAATTTTAATTAAATATGCAAAAGAGAGGCAAGTTCCTGTAATAATTATTGGTCATATTACTAAAGATGGAGCAATAGCTGGTCCTAAAGTATTGGAACATATGGTGGACACAGTCCTTCAGTTTGAAGGAGATAAAAACCACTTGTATCGTTTGGTTAGAAGTATCAAAAACAGATTTGGAAGCACCAATGAACTTGGAATTTATGAAATGAATGAAAGTGGACTAGAAGAAGTGAATTCACCAAGTAAAATGCTTATTTCAACCAACCAAGAAAAACTGAGTGGTATTGCCTTGGGTTGTAGTTTGGAAGGAGTAAGACCTATAATGATAGAGTCTCAGGCCTTAACCTCGGCTGCTACATATGGAAATCCACAAAGATCAGCTAATGGGATTGACATTAAAAGACTGAATATGTTGTTGGCAGTAATTGAAAAAAGAGGAGGTATGAAACTAAGCCAAAAAGATGTTTTTTTAAATATCACTGGCGGATTAAAAATTCAAGACCCTGCAATTGATTTATCTATGGTTTGTGCAATATTATCTTCATTTTTTGACTTTTATATTGATCATAAAATTTGTTTTATTGGTGAAGTGGGTCTTAGTGGAGAAATAAGACCAGTTAGTAGAATAGAACAACGTATAAAAGAGGTGACAAAAATGGGAATTAAAACAATTTATTTAAGTAAATATTCTAAGGTTAGTCGAGTAGAATCAAAAAATTATCAATTAATTAAAGTAGGTAAGCTTCAAGAAATCATTCAACAATTGTTTAAATAATGTGTCTATTGAGCTAAGGAATAAAGAGTTTAAATTATCTTTATTATAAAAAATAGTTCATGCAGGTTATAGATCTTGAAAAAGAAATTATTAGTGAATTTGAAATGTTTGATAATTGGATGGAAAAATATGAGTATCTGATTGAACTTGGCAAAGATCTTCCTCTTATAGCCTCCGCTCATAAAAGTGATGAAAATATTATCAAAGGCTGTCAATCTAAAGTATGGTTGCATGCTGAATTTGAAAAAGATCTGGTTTCATTTTATGCAGACAGTGAGGCAATAATAACAAAGGGAATAATCGCTCTTTTAATAAGAGTATTAAATAACCAGTCTCCTGAAAATATTCTTGATGCAAAACTAAATTTTATAAATGAAATTGGTCTAACTAATCATTTGTCTCCTACAAGAGCTAACGGGTTGTTAGAAATGGTAAAACAGATGAAAGCATACGCATATTCATTGAAGATAAAAAATAATTTAAATGAGTGATGTTAAAGATTCCGCAAGTATCAAAAAAAAAATTGAGGACAAAATTATAAATGTTCTCAAAGCGATATTTGATCCAGAAATTCCAGTGGATATTTACGAATTGGGGTTGATTTATGAAATTAAAATTGACGATAAATTTAATATTGAAATTATAATGACTTTAACTTCTCCGAATTGTCCTGTGGCAGAGTCCCTTCCAAAAGAGGTTGAGGATAAGGTAGGTGAAGTTCATGGCGTCGAAACTTCAAAAGTTAACATTGTATTCGATCCTCCATGGGATAAGGATATGATGAGTGAAGAGGCAAAGCTAGATTTAGGAATGATATAAAAAAAAGAAATGGAATTTGGAATTGATGCAATAGATTATTACTTACCAAACATAGCTTTACCAATAGTTAGTTTGGCAGAAAAAAGAGATATTATTCCTGCAAAACTTGAAAAAGGATTGGGCCTGAAATATATGGCACTTGCAGATGTAAATGAAGATACTGCCTCAATGGCAGCAAATGCACTATTAAATCTTATTGTAAATAATAAAATAGACCCCTTAAGTATTGGCAGAATTTATCTTGGAACTGAAAGTGCTGTAGATGCAGCTAAACCAACAGCTACATATGCAGTTGGAACAGTTGAAAAAATTCTTTCTAAAAGCCATGGTGATAGATGTTTTAAAAACTGTGATGTTGTAGATCTTACATTTGCTTGCATTGGAGGAATTGATGCAGTTGAAAACTGTTTAGATTGGATAAGAATTAATCCTGATAAAAAAGCGATTGTAATTGCCTCAGATATAGCAAAATATGAATTAGCTTCTTCAGGTGAATATACTCAAGGAGCTGGTGCTGTTGCTATGTTGTTAACTTCCAATCCTAGTATTATTTCTTTTAAAAACACTGTTGGAATTAGCATGGAGCATGTTGGAGATTTTTTTAAACCAAGAAGGAAAATTGATAACTCATTTCTGAGCGATAAGAATACCACTGTACAAAAATTAACCAATAGTGATAAAGAAATTCTTGATTTTTATTTTGAGGAACCTGTATTTGATGGTCAGTATTCCAATAAATGTTATCAAGATAGAATCAATGAAGGGTTGGAGCATTTTCAATCGCAAAAAAAGATAGACTTTCTAAAGGACTGGGACCATTTAATTTTTCATCTGCCTTATGCTTTTCAAGGAAGAAGAATAATGCTGGATATATGGCTTAATTGGTTAGATAAATATGGTTTAATGTCAGATCTAGAAGAAGAGATAGGGAACTCAAAAAGTATGGATTATAAAGATTGGAGAAAAGTAGCTTCAAAGTCAATTCTCTACAAAAATTTTATAGAAAGCAAGATTGAAGATGGAGAAATTGCAAGTGGGTATATTGGAAATATGTACACCGCATCTATCTTTATGTCATTAATCAGCTTGCTCTACTCAAGCTATGAAAAAGACAAAAATATTTCAGGAAATAATGTTGGTTTTTTAAGTTATGGAAGTGGATCTAAATCTAAGATTTTTGAAGGGAAAATAGTTAAAGATTGGCAATCCAAAATAAGCGGATTAGAGGTTTTCAAAAAACTAGAGCAAAGAAAGTTAATTGACTTTGATACTTATGAGAAACTTCATAATGAAAGTTTAAAAAAACCAATATCCAAAAATAAAAATATTGTCTTAGAGAGAATTGACGATCAAGAAAATAAAGTAGGTTTTAGACATTATAAAAAAAATTGAGCGAGATAGTAAATAAAGTTGCAAAAAGTGGTCTTATAACTTTGGATATGAAAACATTCAAGGGATCTCAGAATAGGAAAATTATAGATATAAAGAACTGGCTCTTTGAAGGTATGGTTCTTAAAGAAAAAAAATTCAGAGAGCATTTAAATGAGGAGAATTGGGAGCAATATAAAGATGTATTTGTTGCTTTACATTGTTCTACCGATACAATAATTCCAGTTTGGGCCTTTATGCTTTTGACTAAATATCTAAATCCATATGCATCAAGTATAATATATGGGGATGAAAAAGAGCTTGAAAAAAAGATTTTTCATTTAAATATTAAAAATTTTGATGTTAAGCCACTAGAAAATAAAAGAGTTCTACTTAAAGGATGTACCGACACATATATTCCGGAGGATAGCTATGTACAATTAAGTAATAAGTTGATGGGAAATGTCAAGTCTTTGATGTTTGGAGAAGCATGTTCTAATGTGCCAATATTCAAGTCTTAAATTTCATGTTAAAATCTTTATGGAAAGACTATTTAAATTACATTTTATAGTTTTAAATTATAATTTTAGTATTCAGTTCTTGTTTTAAACTTTAGAATAGAAATAAGATGGTAGTTTTTGAAAATTTAAGTTGAAATTAAAAAATTATTCAATTTCAAAATAGATATATCAATAATTTATAGAATTGGAATATTGATGGTTTTTATTCAAAGGATTCTAAACAACTAATAATTCTATATTTACATATGCTTTTTAGCTCCTCGATATTCTTACTATACTTTTTACCTGTTTTTTTACTAACCTATCATTTATCTCCAAAAAACCTTAAGAATTATATTGTACTTTTATTTAGCATTATTTTTTATTCTTGGGGCGCTCCTGTTTTTATTTTTTTTCTTTTAGGGTCTTGTGCTATTGATTTCCAGCTTTCAAAAAAATATCCAGAAAAAAGCGGGCGAAAAAATCTATGGTTATCACTAATCATGAACATTGGACTTTTAGGATATTTTAAGTATGTGAATTTCTTTATTGAAAACATTAATTCACTGCTTAGCTATGCTGGAATTGAAACAATTGCTTGGACTAGTGTTCTTCTTCCTATTGGAATCTCATTTTTTACTTTTCAAAAAATAAGCTATATTCTTGATGTCTATTGGGGAAAGTCAAAACCACTTCAAAAATTTTCTGATTATCTACTTTACATTTCATTATTTCCACAGTTAATCGCTGGACCAATTGTAAGGTATAATGATATTGCAGATCAAATTACTGAAAGGAAATCAGATATTTCTTTCAATAGCCAACTTAATGGTATTTTTCGTTTTGTATTAGGACTGGCAAAAAAAGTCTTGATCTCTAATGTCCTTGCTGAACAAGTTGAATTAATACATTCACTTGAACCTGAATATATTACATGTACCCTAGCTTGGTTTGCGGCGATATGCTATACATTTCATATTTATTACGATTTTTCAGGATACTCTGATATGGCAATAGGTTTGGGGAAAATGATTGGATTTAAATTTCCTGAGAACTTCAACTTTCCTTATCTGTCCAGGTCCATAACTGAGTTTTGGCAACGTTGGCATATTACCTTGGGAACTTGGATGCGAGACTACTTATACATTCCATTAGGGGGGAACAAAAAAGGGTTTGCGAAGACACTAATCAACCTAGGGTTAGTATTTCTTCTTTCAGGATTATGGCACGGTGCTGCTTGGAACTTTGCTTTATGGGGGCTTTTTCACGGTAGTTTTTTGATTCTTGAAAGATTATTTTTTAAAAAAATTCTTGACAGAATTCCATCATTTATTGCTATTACTTACGTCTTTCTTGTGGTACTGTTTGGTTGGGTACTATTTGCATCAACGTCTCTAAATCAATTATTTTTACTGATTGGGAAAATGTTTGAATTCAATATCAATTTTTCTGAAATCTCTGTTTCATACAAATTTTTATTCTTTTTTTCATTGGCAATAATTGGTTCATTCATTGGAATCAACTCAAAAAACATAAATAAAATAAATCATTTTCAGAACACCATACAGAACCAGAAAAATATACTAGTTATACCGCTATTTATTATTGTACTATTTATCCTAACACTTTGCATTGGTGATTTGTTAGCTGGAACATTTAACCCCTTTATATATTATCGTTTTTAATGAAAAAAATTCTCTATATAATTTTCATCCTTAGTTTACTCTTTCCTCTTCTTCAGCTAAGTTTAGGGCTGCCAAAAATTTTGCCATTAGAGGGGTATTTTGGCCCCAAAAAAAATGAGACTCCAACATTAAGTCTTGACGATTGGTTTAACGGAAATTTTCAGGTTCCAATTGAATCTTATAATAAAAAAAATTGTCCTTCAGCTCCATTTTATATTCGTTTACGTAACCAAATAGATTTTAGTTTATTCGACATTGTTAATGTAAATAATGTTCACAAAGGAAAAAATAATTATATCTACTACCTAACACAATATTTTATTAATGGTGGAAAAATGCTTGAACTTACAGAAATGGAGAAAAAAGTTGAAAATCTTAAAAGGATACAGGACTCATTGAATACATTAGGTAAAAAAATTGTGTATGTACTTGCTCCTGAAAAATTAGCAATTTTTCCTGAGTATCTACCTGAAAAAATGCCTATATCTAGCAATACGTTTTATACCTACAGAAACTATCTGAAACTTTTTTCAAAACACAAAATCAATTGTATAGATTTTAATGCTTGGTTTATTTCATTAAAAGATACTGCCTCCTATCCGCTTTTTGCAAAGGGCGGAAAACATTGGGCTCACTATTATGCAACACTAGCATTTGACTCTATAGGAGATTATTTAAGAACAGATTTTAAAATTCCAGATTTTGAATATATTAAGCCATATTTTAATGATAGACCATGGAAAGTAGATTATGACATATTAAGTTCTGCAAACTTATTATTAGATCTCGACAATATGCCGTTAGCTCAAACAGAATTTAAGATTCAGAATTTTGAAGGTCCTCAAATGTTGATTTTTGGCGACAGTTATTTTCATTCAATTGGGTGGCGTTCAATTTTTAAGCAACAATATTCTGATTCATCCAATTTTTGGTATTATAATAAAGAAATGTTTGATTCTGACAACAAAATGATTGGAACTACATCAAAAGACTATTTTGACAAACTTGCGAATAATACTGAAATTTATCTCATTATGATTTCTTTAGGAAACATAGATAACTTTGATTTCGGAGCATTAGAATATTTCTAATAAGGAGACAAATATTTTTCCATCTTGGATAACATAAGCTCATTATTTTAAACTTTATTTCTATCTAGTTTAAAACTTAAGTTTAAAATATTTGTCAAACTCTGGAACAATTCTAAGTAAGTATACTAAAGAGACATACAAAATTGATACTATTACAGATCTGAAAATCATAGAAAAAATAGTGAAATCAAAGGACGGTAAAAAATATCCAATTATAAAAGTGACAGAAATAATTAATAGAATCTTCAAGGCATTTAAATCATAAGGCTGCATTTGGAACTTTATTTTAATTATTGCAAATTTTATTAGATTGTATATAACCACTGAAAATGCTGATGCAAAAACTGCACCTTCAATTCCCCATATCGGAATAAATATAAGATTATTAATAATGGCTAAAACCAAGAGGAGTAATAGAAGATAAGTACCATAAACGTAATTATTAGAATTAAATAAAACAGCATTATTAAGCCCTGTAGAAATATTAATAAATGCGCCTAAAGAAGCAATGATGGTTACATTTTTTGCATTGGCATATTCTTGGGGAAGAAAAGACAGCATATCTTCAATATTCAATAAAATCCCAATCAATAAAAGGCCTCCAATAAGCATTAAATACTTAACAGATTTTTTATAAATACTTTTAATTCCTTCTAAATTGTTTTCTACCCAAAACTTGGCAATTTGAACATTTGAAATCTTTTCAAGCGAAACTAATGGTATATCTATAATTAAGGCAATAAAAGAAGTAACAGTAAATATTCCTACAAAATCCAACTCTAGAAATGCTCCAATCATTACAGTATCTATAAACTTCAACCCCGAGGATGAAATAGAGGCCAAGGACAATAGAAGTCCGTATTTGACCATAGGTTTAAGTCCTACTGATTTTACCTTAGGAAAATTTATTTTCAAGGAAACTGAATCTGTAACTATAGCATATATTAAAAGAAATAAGACTTGAAGAGCGTATAAACCAATAAATGAAAAAACAAATAAATCGAAACTAAGAAACTCAAAATAATAAAGAACAATCACTACTACAAATAGTATTTTATTCATTATAGAATCCCAAAAAGTTACCGCAACTGTTTTATAAAGTGAGGAGACATAGGTGTTAAGAATGGCAACACATGCTATTATTAAAGCAAAAGGAATTGCCAAGTAAAAATAATTAACAAATAGTGGAGATTGTTCAGAGTAAATCTCAATAATTTTGCCTTTAAAGACCAATATTAAAGAAGAGCAAATTAAAAACCCGACTAGTAAGAATAATAGCATTAAGCCAAAATAACCGAAATGTTTTTTCTCTTTATTTCTAAAATGAGGGAAAAATTTGGTGTTAATATTCCCAACACCCAATGGCATTACAGTAGCAACAATTGTGGCAAAAGCCAGTAATATTCTAATTAAACCTAATTCAGAACTGGTTAATAATTGAGGCTGTATAAACAACAAACTAACAAAACCAATTACTACTCCAGAATAAGTAATAACAGTATTTAGTAGTCCTTGTTTTTGTATTACTCCCAATGTTGTTATTTAATTAAATCTAAAAATTTATTTTGTCTTTTTTCAATATGAAATTCATTCTCTACTCTTTGCCTTGAGCTTTGAGCTAATTCTTTTCGCTTTGAATTATTTAAAGCAACTATACTTTTAAACTCTTTTTTAATATAATTATTATTAGAACTTTCCATTAAAAACCCAGTTGTATCAATAATATTAGGTATTGCACCTACTTTAGATCCAATAGGAATACATCCACACAACATTGCCTCACATAATGCGTTTGGAAACCCTTCTGAAATAGATAACTGAATATAAAACTCACTTTTATTTAAATAAATCAACAAGTCTTCTTGTGATAGAAAACTTAAAATATTTATGTTTTTGGGGATACTTTTTAATTTGTTTTTAAACTGATCTTTTAACCCTACTACAGTGAAAGTACATTCTTGAAATTCATTTGCTAAAAAAAATATTTTATCTATTCCCTTTAGTTTAAATCTTCTAAAGTCATCAGTCAAAGCAACGGATATAAAACTATTTGGAATTTTCTTATCTAGATTGTCATTAAAAAAAGTTGGGTTAAAACCGTTGTGTATAACAGTATAAGGAGTTTTTAAGTTTGGGAAAAAATATTTAAAACCCTGGTTATTAAAAACTCTTTTCTCGTAATATGTATTTTCTGAAAATACTAGAGATTCGTCAACTGGTAATAATCTAGTTGCCATTTTATAAGACCAATTGATAAATTGTTTGAGTAATTTTTTTCTTAAACTTCCGTAATTGATAGATGGGAAAGAAACACAGTCGGTTCCTCCTAAAATTATAAATACTGGCTTATTAAATATTTTACCAAAAAGAGAAGGAATAAAAGACCAATATCCACCAAACATGATGAAAATATAATCTGATTTTCTAACGGTTTTGACTAAAAACACCAACTGTTTTAAGAATAGGTTTATAACTTTTTTCTTATTCCCCCAGTCCTGTGAATAATGAATTACTGTGAAATGATTATTTAAAAAAACAATGTCTTTTTTAACAAATTCAGAATCAGATGGTGATATATATAATACTACATCCTTTCTCATTTTTGATTTTAGGAAAACATGAATTTAATCCTTTCTATTGTCTTTTTATAAATGATGGAGAATTTACTTATTGGACTATAATTCACAAAGTTATTTTTAATGAACTTAATAACAACATAATCATTTTTATCTTGAAAAAGCGCATATGGCTCGTAACTAACAAGGGTTAAATGGTTGGCACAAGCATCCGACAATAGTCTATCAGCCTCAATTGACTGGTCAATAATTTGAAGCCTTTCAGGGTTTAGTTTTCTTACGTTTTCAATCATTCTTGGGTGTGGAACATGAATAAAAATAATAGATTTTTCATTCATATTTTCTTCAAAACAGCTGAAAAGTTCTTTATGTTGATCGATTGGAATGTGTTCTAAAACATCAGGTAAGACAATGAAGTCAAACTTTTGAGAGTATGAGAAATCTTTCATGTCCGTAACAAAAAAATCAATTTTATTAGAATTTGGAATTCTTTTCTTAGCTTTCTCTATGGACTCATCACTTATATCTGTTGCAACCAATTTGCCTTTTGATAAAAACTTATTTAATAAAACGGTTAACGTTCCTACTCCACATCCAACTTCTAGGACAACACTATCTTTTCTCAAACCACTTTTAATCAATTCATTCATTATTTTATAATGACGAATATTTACACCTGTTTCTGTCTGATTTTTAGAAAAATTATTGTACCATCCACGTACCTCCTTTGAATTACTCATATCTCCAATCATATTAATAAGCTCTCTTGTTTATTCCCTCAATATAATTTATAAATGACCTATTTACAACCTTATTTCCACCCGGAGTTGGGTAATTACCTGTAAAATACCAATCTCCTGTATGATTTGGGCAAGCTATGTGTAAATTATCTACGGTTCGAAAAATT
>Ga0233444_10006332_pt1 | contig 10598 bp, 9 predicted proteins | sample SI_124_October20_6_FD_182792 | JGI IMG/M metagenome (GOLD analysis project Ga0233444, IMG submission 182792) | Seawater microbial communities from Saanich Inlet, British Columbia, Canada - SI_124_October2016_10_MG | ecosystem: Environmental > Aquatic > Marine > Inlet | place: Canada: British...
ATGAAGAGAAAGTGAAAGCTTGATTGCTCTCTTAGCAAACATAGCCTCGCCTGCTTCCCCTGGGTATACAAGTAGGGTTCCATCACCTTTTTGAACTAACAGGTCTTTTCGGCCATCTCCAGTAACGTCCGCACCAAGCACCGCGGGGACAAAGAGATCACCGCTACCAAAATCAAACCGTGCTGAGATTGTTTTTGTAACGCTGGGTTTAGTGGGAAATTTGCTGTCTTTCATTTTGTAGATTGAGATATCGACAGACACAGAACGGGTAATCAGAGCCTTAATAACAGTGCCTATACTGATGTCCACAGAGGTAATCACAAACTCTTGGTTGCCATCCCCTGACATATCCTGTCGTTCATTATCGAACTGAAAGCCATCTGTACGGATCACCGATGAGGGATTTTCTGAAAACTTCAGTAAGTTTTGTCCACTGACCATGCCAAGATAAACCTCATACTCAGATTCCCAACCAAAGATACCCTCGGCCTTAATGCGCTTAACAATAAGATCGCTCACTCCATCATTATTAATGTCTACAATTTCATCCAAAAGCCTATTTTCACCCTCATTATTTTCAGCTTCTTCACCAATACTAATCTGCGCATATCCGCTTAACATATCCTTAAGATTGACGTCTAAATTAACAGGTACTCTAGAGAATTCTCCCAATGAGTTCTGCCGATGTACTTCAAAATAACCGTCTTGCCAAAAAGCAACATCATTAAGGCCATCGTTATTCTCATCAACAAGCAAGGCTTCCTCGGCCCGGTAAGCAACATAGCGAGCTGTATCTCGATAGCTCATACTCGGCCGTGGCCCCAACAGCTGGGGCGCTTGAAAACTGACCTTTCCCCCAACATTCGGGCCATGACAACGGTGAAAAATCTCCTAAAATTGATACACGGGAGATTTAGTTATGAAGGGCAAGCGATACACAGAAGAGCAAATTATTAGTGTGCTGAACCAACATGAGTCGGGCGTCACGGTCGAGAGTATTTGCCGGGATATGGGCATCGCCCAGGGCACCTTTTACCGTTGGAAGTCCAAGTACGGTGGCATGGACGTTTCTGATGCCAAGCGACTTCGGGAGTTGGAATCGGAAAATGGCAAGCTCAAGAAGCTACTGGCGGAGGCCGCGCTGGATAATGCAGCTCTCAAGGAGGTCGTATCAAAAAAGTGGTGACGCCAGTCGCACGACGCGCAGCGGTAAAGCATTTGGTAGAGAGCGGTCTGGTGAGCGAGAGAGGGGCTTGTAGATTGATTGGTGTCAGTCGGTCGGGTTATCAATATCAACCCAAAGGTCGCCAAGACGGCGCTCTGCGCGCCCGGCTGCGGGAGTTGAGCACGGAGTACTCGCGCTACGGTTATCTGATGCTCCATGGCTTGCTCAAAGCTGAGGGTCTGGTGATAAACAAAAAACGCACCTACCGCATCTACACAGAGGAAGGACTGCAAGTTAGAACCAAGAAGCGGAAGAAGCTTATTAGACCCAGGGTACCAATGTCTGTGCCGACCAAAGCCAATGAGCGGTGGTCATTGGATTTTGTCAGCGATCAGCTGTCAACAGGACGGCGCTTCAGGGTCCTCAATATAGTCGACGACTTCACCCGCGAGTGTGTTGGTCAGCTGGTCGATGTATCGATCTCGGGAGCTCGTATGACCCGATATCTGGAGGAGATATGCAGCCAGCGTGGACAACCATCAACCATAGTTTGTGACAATGGCCCCGAACTAACCAGCAAAGCCATGTTCTTTTGGACACAAGGTCGGCGCATCAAATTGCAGTTTATCCAGCCTGGCAAGCCGACGCAGAATGCATTTGTTGAAAGCTTCAATGGCAAGTTTAGAGACAACTGCCTCAACCAGTTCTGGTTCAAGAACCTGAAAGATGCAAGAGCGAAAATCAATGACTGGCGGGAGCACTACAACGAAGTTCGTCCGCACAGTTCATTGGGATATGTACCGCCTGCCGAGTACGCTCGGATGGTGGCCTAAGTTGGAGATTTTTCACCTGGTGGGTGGCCCAAGATTGGGGGAAAGGTCAGCCCTGCCAGCCTCTTCCTTAATCTAAAGGGTAAATTCGCTGATTATGAGCCCTTAACGTATCTCAGCGCAGTAACCTTGCGATGACGCCTATCTCGTGAGCTCTAGCTCTTTGGCTCCGCGGCCATGCCCATACTATCAATTTGCCCTGTAATGACTTGGGTTTTTACCCGTCCAGCGCCTGAAGGCCTTAATTAGGCAACTTTTATCCGCAAAGCCGACCATTTGAGCGATTGCATCTAGTGAAATATTTGATTCTTCTAGATAGGTAGTCACGAGGGCGCAACGAAATTCATCTAAGATTTTTTGATAGCTCGTGTCCAGTTCCCTCAACCGTCGCGAAAAGCTCCTAGGGCTTAGAGCCAGTTCCCGGGCTACCTGATCATGAGTTGGTGGATTCGCCGGAGATGCAAGCAGAACTCGATTGATTTTCCCACGCAAGGAAATCTCGGCACTAGCCATTTCGTGCAATAATTTTTTGCATATCAATTCACATTCTCGAGCAGTTTCAACATCTCTATTTTGGCAAGGACGTTCAAGTAGCGAGCGATCGAAAACTATGCGAGTTTTGTCACTTGAAAAATATATTGGACAGCTAAAAAGCTTGTAGTATTCCCTTGCATGTGCAGGTTTTTCATAATCTAGGTGTAGTTCTTTGTATGACGCATCCTTGTATTGTGTGAGTTGTTCCACCAGTCGCAAGAGCCCCGTGAGCATTTCTTCCACAAAAAAATACTCGTATGCCGTCGCTGAAATATGAAAATCCAGTGTGAGATCACATGTTCCATTGGGTGTGAACTCAAATTGTGGAGACCAAATCCCACCTGTAATTTCGTGGTAAGCACCCATTGTGTGTAATGCGTCGCCTAGTGTAGGAGTGCTTTCCATTGCGTACCCAAGAATGCCAAAATCTTTTAGTGTAATTAACTTACCAACTTCAAGCCCAAGGCTAGATATTCTTGCCTCGATCAACGCCTCACTGAGAAACGCCAGTAACTGCGATAAAGAAAGTGAATTACTTCGCGTTTCCAACGTGATGGGTGATATTCCGGCGTTGCTGAGAATCTTGTTAATGTCGTAACCCATACGTTTTATAATGCTTGCGTAATAAGCAATTGTCCGATTGGGCATTTTTGTTCTAACTTGAAGGGCAGACATATGGGCCTATTTTCCAATACTGGCTCGAATTGTCACCATCTTGGCACAATAAAACACCTACAACAACGCGAAGTCAGCCTTTAATAGAGGGACGACCTAGTAACGGTTTGTCCTTACAACAATAAATCAATGTCGGATCACACTTTCGATAGAGGAGCATAACGCATGAAAAGTCCAATCTTCCCGATAGTACGACAACTAACAGTATCCTTGGCTATTCTGATGCCCAACTTTCTACATGCTGCTCCGTTTCAGTTAGAGGAAGTTCTAGTGACGGCCCAAAAGAAAACTGAGAGCGCGCAGGATATTCCTGTGTCAATTACCGCTATTTCTGAAAATCAATTAGATAAGCTGAAACTTCGGTCCGCATATGAAATTGTCGCCTCGGCACCAAATGTTGTCTTCAACGGAACGGCCGGGCAAAGCCAGCTGGTCCTCTCTATTCGGGGTGTATCGATGCAGGACTATGCATCCAACCAAGCAGGGCCAGTAGCCGTTTATGTAGATGAAGTATTTCGAGGTAGCCAGCTCTATAGCCAAGGAATTCAACTTTTCGATTTGGAGCGCGTTGAGGTACTGCGGGGACCACAAGGGACACTCTATGGCAGAAACAGTACTGGCGGGGCGGTAAATTTCATAACGAAGAGGCCGTCTTTTGGTGAGTCGACCGGCTACTTAGGTGTAGGGATAGGAAACTACGATGGGAGAGAGGCCGAAGGCGCCTATGAGACCGACTTGGTAAAGGACGTACTGGCGATACGCGGTGCATTTACCTACACCGAACGTAACGGTTTTGTTAAAAACAAGACGCCCGGAGTCGATGATCTTGGAGGCCTTGATGAATGGGCGTTTCGGGTTGGTGTGAGTTACCAGCCGCACGAAGATGTAAACGCATTTTTATCGCTGCACAAATCGCAAACAGACGCGCCGGCAATAGCGACAATGACTGAAGAGACTTCTCCCGATGGTATCGGATTTACTGGATACACGCGAGATGGCCTCGACTTCTACGAAACTAGCGAGAATCGGGGTGGCTACGTCAAACAAGACTCTGAAGGTGTGTCCCTGAGGGTCGACTGGAATTTCTCGGAGGCGTTCACTATGACATCAATAACCTCCTATGACGAAGCAGATACTTTCTCTGCCCCCGATGATGACGGCAGCCCGTTCAATATTCTGCATGACGATTATGCCGCCGATGGCCACCAGTGGACGCAAGATCTTAGGCTCGTTTCTGAATTCGACGGCTTGTTCAACTTTATTGCCGGTGTCTATTACGGGGATGACGTGCTCAATGGAAGGACAATAAATCGCTTTCTTGCCCAGGCATTTGGCGTTAACAACTTTTGCTTGGATGACCCTGGAGGGCTGATAGGGTGTGCCTACGAGAATCAGTATAAGCAAGATCGGGAGTCTATTGCGGCCTACGTCCATACCACCACGGAGTTGACTAGCCAGCTATCACTCACATTGGGACTACGCTACACCAAGGATACCGTTGGGATGTCCGATTACACTTCACTTTTAAGTGATGTCTTAACTGGCGTAAGTAATCCCGCATTCGGAGGAGTTCCAATACCAGTCTTTTCCTTAGAGAATCCTGGCGAGGAGGAAGAGAATAATCTCTCCGGAAAAGTGGGCCTGGAATATCATTTCGAAGACGATGCGATGGCCTACATCAGCTATAGTACGGGCTACCGCGTAGGTTCATGGAACGGGCTGGCATTTTTCTTCCCGGAAGAAGTCACCTATGCGAATCCAGAGGAACTCGAAGCCTGGGAGATTGGATTCAAAAGCCAATTGCTTGAAGGTCGCCTGCAGGTAAACGGGTCAGTATTTACTTACGATTATACTGACCAGCAGTTTATCAACTTCAATCCAGATAACGGCGCGCAAACGATAGAAAACGCACCGAAGTCGTCTATCCGAGGATTTGAGCTGGAAGCAACCTTCCTACCGCTCGAGAATTTCCAGATACAATCCGGGCTCGGATACTTGGATGGCGAATATGACGAATTTGTCAAAAGCGGCGTCGACCTGTCCGGGAATGACTTGATTACTTCTCCCGAACTGAATTTCAACACCTCTATTGATTATGATGTTGATGTCGGGAATCTCAATTTAGCACTTCATGTTGATGCGGTGTATACCGACGACCAATTTTATAGCCCGGAAAATCAGGAAGCTATAGCTCAAGATGGCTATTTGCTTGTTAATGCCCGCGCCGTATTAGAGAGCGAGCAATATGGGCTTTCATTAGGACTTTGGGCAAAGAACATTGGAGATAAGGAATTTGTTGTGAACTCCTTTGACCTGTCTGGTTTCGGATACAACTTTTATCAGTTAGGTGAAGCCAGAACCTATGGTGTCGACTTAACCTGGCGGTTCTAAAATTTTGCTCCGGTATCGTGTTTTGATCAGCGCGATCTTGCAACACGCCTAGCGGCATGAAATATCTGCTACGCCTTGGAATCTCGAAAAGAGATGTAGTGGCTCCTGGCTTCGCAAAAACGATAGGCGGATGGTCCCTCGGTGGCGGTGCGTATGAGGACCATATAGAGATATAAGGGCGAATTAACATACCTTTATCGCGCCCTCGCTAAGCGAGGCACCACTATACAAAATAGACGGAGTCTCATTCGCCACGATTGAGTCATGCCTGCCATTTTTAGCTTCCGAGGAAAGTATGAGAGAAAACGATTTGTGCTATATCGATGCATGTGAGGCGATCGAGCTTTTCAAAGGCCGCAAGTTGTCACCAGTAGAGATACTTGAGGCACAGATCGCCCGTGCGGAGGAGGTGGAGCCCAAGGTTAACGCATTCTCTTCTGTGCGCTACGAGCAAGCACTCGAGCAAGCGGTACAGATCGAAAAATACTATATGAAAGGGACAACTTCCAGGCTGGGGCCCCTTTCCGGTATTCCAATTGCGCTCAAAAACGAACATAGCATGATTGGCGATAACACGACCATGGGTAGCCTTTTGCTGAAAGATAACATCGATGTGGAGAATGCACCGATAACGCAGCTCCTATTAGACGCCGGAGCAGTAGTTCACGCGAAGACAAATGTCCCAGAGTTTTGCGCAGCAGGTTTTACCCGTTCGCGCCTACACGGAGTAACAGTCACCCCGTGGAACCTCGAGAAAAGCTCGGGTGGCTCCTCAGGAGGCTCGGCTGTTTCGCTTGCGTGCGGCACTTCGACATTGGCTACGGGCTCAGATATTGGCGGCTCCATACGAATTCCGGCATCCTTCAATGGCGTCGTCGGACTCAAGCCAAGTTATGGTCGAGTAGCCGAGGCCGCACCATTAGATGCCAGTAATCCGTACAACCACGTCGGTCCTCTAGCTCGATCCGTCAGAGACTGTGCCCTACTTTTTGATGTCATAAATGGCCCCCATCCCAGTGATATAACGACCCTTCGTCCAAAGTTGGATGTGCCAACCACATTCAGTGACATCCGTGGGACGAGAATTGCATTGAGCATGAATCTGGGATATTTCGATGTCGACCTTGTCGTGCAGAAAAATACACAGAGGGCCGCCGAGGCTCTCCGCGAACTTGGGGCGGTAGTAGAAGAAGTCGATCTTCCGTGGAATGATCGGACAAAGGAGGCAGCGGGCAACAACCTTGTTTATATGATGGGGGGTGGGCTTGGAAGATTAGTGTCGGATGACGAGGAGTTACTGAATGATTATGTCTTGGAAATGATTTCGAAGAGTGCAACTCTTACTCAGGAAAACTATTTTTCATCAATTAAAGTTGCCGCGGAAATGTACACTGCGCTAGGCAGAGTCTTCGAGCAATACGATGCGCTGATCTGCCCGACGATGGCCGTACCATCGATTCCTGCCGAGGGGGAAAAACCATATCTCGAATCGCTCCTTACCGATTCCATGACTTACCCATTCAACATGCTTTCGCGCTGTCCTGTATTAAGTATACCGACGGGATTTTCCGGCGATAATGTGCCGACAGGTCTCCAAATAGTCGGTCAGACCTTTCAGGACCTGGACGTCCTGAAAATTGGCGCAAACCTGGAACGGATTCTTGACTGGTGTAGTGGGCACAGACCCTTACAGAAATCAACGTATGGCGAATAGTTGGTGCGGGCAGGGGGCAGTTCAATGATAAGGTCGCTCAAAGGGAATTCCGGATATTGGAGGGTGCTAATTGCATCGGCAATCGGTCTCAATATTGGCTTCGCAAGTCAGAGCTACATTGCATTAACCATTGGCGTCTACGTTGAAGGTTACGCGATGCCTCTGCGACAAGCTGGGCTCTTTGGAAGTACAGAATTGATAGCGATGGCCATCAGCGCACTGCTTTCAGTTCGACTCGAAAAAAGGATATCGTTAGCTTCACTTGCCATAATCGGTGCATTACTTGCTGGTTTAGGTAACGTATTGACCGCGTTTCAGCAAAGCGTCCCGCACATTCTCCTCTTACGAATTATGACAGGAGTAGGCGCTGGCATTGTTGCTGCCACAGTCAATGCCTCCATAGCCAAATCTGCTGACCCGGTTCGTCTTTATGCACACAGCAATGCCGTCGTAATTTTTCTCGCATCCTGCTTCTTCATTACAATGCCGTATATCTATTCTACATTTGGCTACTCAAACTACTTTCTTGCTTACGGGCTGATACTGCTAGCAGGCACACCGCTGTTAGCGTGGCTTGGAAGCTCAGCACCGAGTTCCGGTCATGCAGATCAGTTAATACCGGCGCCGCCCTCTATGAGTTCGTTGCCTACGCGATGGTTGGTGTATTTGGGCTCTGGGTTTTTACTATGGCTATCCTACGGAATGATATTCTCATTTTCCGAACGCTTGGGAGTCAGCCTTGGAATTGCGCCCACCGACATCGGTATCGTCATTTCCGTGGGCACGTTGGTTGGTATTTTTGGCACTCTCTTGGCCGCATTAGTGGCAGGCAAGACCGACAGCATAAATCCTCTTTCTTTTGGAGTGCTAGCGCTGGGTATTTGTTATGTTGTGGTTAGTCAAGCACTGGGCTATTTCACGTATTCGATTGCGATGTGCCTTTTCGGAATAGCATTGTTTTTTTGCCTTCCGTTTTTGCAGGGCGAGGCTGCGCGATTTGACCCCAGTGGTCGTCTCGCGTCGTTGCTAGCCGGTTTGATGCCACTCGCGGGAGCGTTGTCACCTGTGATAGGGGGTTGGCTCATTGAATCATTAGGTTACGGGTGGCTCGGTATAATTTGCTTTTTTATAGCCTGTGGAGTGAGTGGCGCCACCCGCGTCTTTCGTCTTAAAGTGTCAAAGTTAGTTTGAACATGCAATCTCTTTTCGAAATGAGGATTTCGAAAATCTTTTAAATGTGGGATAGACCTAATTGGAGAACATAATGCGATTTACCCGAGAAGAATATGTTTCTCGCTGGGATAAAGTTCACTTAGAAATGGAACGCCGCGGCTTTGAAATCGCTGTTATATGGCAGCGAAGTGGCGGCAGTTTTGACCGTGCCGGCAATGTACTGTGGTTGACTGACTATTCAAGCCCTTCCTCCGGTCAAGAACAGCCGTTTTGGGGTGGCTTCGGTGCAGCCTTTTCAGCCCTTATCATGCGTCTGGGTTATGAACCGGAACTACATGTGGCTGAAAACCTGGATGGCATTCCCGATGGAGCTGTCGCGGCAGGCGAGATGTTTCAGCACGACAACCTGGCAAAGGGCGTTGCCCTACGTGTGCTCGCACTTGGGCGGACGCAGCGCATCTGTTCTGTCGGCGATGACACCCTACCATCGGATGGCTACCGCATGTTGATAGAGGCGGCTCCTGATATTGAGTGGGTGCCCTGCGAAAATCTGTTGACTCGCCCCCAGTTGATCAAGTCACCGGCTGAGCTGGACGCCTACCGCATAGCTGGAGATATCGCCAGCCGGGCCCTGACAGAACTTATGGAGGCCTTGATAGCAGGCGAGCCGGAAAGTGAAGCGGCTGCTAGAGCCGCGGGAGTCATCATGAGAGCAGGAGGAGGCTTCCAGCGCATCTGTACTCATCACGGACCCCTAAGCAGAAAGCAGATGTGGAGCGATCCTTTTTACAGCTTTTCTACTGAAAGCCCAACCCCCGGCGATCTGTTGCGCGGCTGGGTCTATGGACCTTTGCATAAGGGCTACTGGATTGATCCCGGCCGTACCGCTGTTTGCGGAAACAATCCAACACTGGCACAGAAGCGCGTTATCGAAAACTGTATAATGGTTGTGGAGGCGGTGATGCAGGCCACTAAGCCCGGTGCTACTGCAGGCGAGGTAGGTCTCATCGGCGATGCGGCGGCCCGACAAGCGGGGTGGTTTGACAATGAGCAAGGGATAGCGCTGTGGCCCGTTTATGGCCATGGTACAGGCTCATTTTGGCAACCCCCAATTACGGTATCTGGAGAGATGGCCACGTTGATTGATCCAGAGCTGAACTTGCGAGATGAGCCCTACAAGCCGGGGATGGTAATTTCTTCTGAGTTTTTTCTCACAGACAGTGAAGCAGGAACGGCTACCTTCGAGCAGAACTTTATCGTTACCGAGAATGGTCAGGAATTGCTGACGACAACACCGACAATCTGGTGGTAATCCACGCGGTTCTGTCGCAAAGTTGGCCCACTCCGTGTGCCAAACCCCCATGTATCATCAATATGGGTGTGCCTGTTGCCGTGCCGTAAGTGGCAAAGTACATGTTGATGCCGTTGACCTTGGCCAGGCCACTATTCTCGGACTGGGGCATGTGTGGAGGTTGCGGGATCGACATCCAGCGGTCGTCTGCATGAGCCAAATGACTTAATAGCGCCATGCAGAATATCGACAGTGCTCTAATCATTATATTCTTGCTCTCTGGCTGTTCTCGACGTTCTGAATTGTAGAGTTCCGAGACTCTATGTACCAATGATAGTTTTCTCATGCTGAAGACGCCCGCCGGTCTAGCGGTGAGGGTGGTTACTGATAATCTCGAAGTATAAGCGGGATAAACGCTACCCATGCCGCTAATCTAGTACAAACAGCGGAAGCACCATACCAGCGATAGAACCTGGTGCGACTGACCTTGATCTCCCTGAGGGTCCGGCGTACCGACAGTTCTGAATCCTCCACTAGGCGGATGATGGCCAGCTTTTCCGATGCGGTGCGCATCATTCGTCGTCCAAGATCACACCCTGCCCAGTCAGACTTTTTTTGAGCCAGTCATTGCGCAGGTACAACTCGGCAACAGCCTGCTTTAGATCGCCATTCTCACGCTTGAGGCCAGTGACTTCAATAGTGTTGGCTTCCCGGGCAGTATCGCCTGACAAGCGCTTCTTACCTGCTTCTAGGAAGTCCTTGCTCCAGCGGTAATACAAGTTGGGATTGATGCCTTCCTGACGACATAGCTCTGCAATAGAACTC
>Ga0233444_10006342_pt1 | contig 10588 bp, 10 predicted proteins | sample SI_124_October20_6_FD_182792 | JGI IMG/M metagenome (GOLD analysis project Ga0233444, IMG submission 182792) | Seawater microbial communities from Saanich Inlet, British Columbia, Canada - SI_124_October2016_10_MG | ecosystem: Environmental > Aquatic > Marine > Inlet | place: Canada: British...
CATCGAAAAACTTCCAAGTGAGTTGGAGTCCGATATGATTCATCGATACAGTCTAAATGGATTCAGATTGTTCCGTCTACCAACGCCAACAAAGGAATCTGTCGTAGGAATCCTCGGTCCAAACGGTATGGGTAAATCAACAGCATTCAATGCTCTTTCTGGCCGAATCATACCAAATCTTGGCGATTGGTTGAACAAAGAACCAGGGTGGGAAGATGTGGTTGATTCCCTTCCAAAAGGTGAACTTCGTGATTTCTTTATGGCTGTTCGCGATGGTAGAATCAAAGTAGCACTAAAGCCACAAAATGTCGACAGATTGCCTAAACGTGTTCAAGGAACTGTCAAAGAATTGCTACGACGAGTCGATGAACGCAATATGTTCGATGAGATGACGGTCGCCTTAGGAATTGATCACTTACTGGACCGAACTGTCCAGCAACTCTCTGGCGGAGAATTACAACGAATGGCTATCTGCGCAACGATTTTACGAGATGTAGATGTCTATTTCTTCGATGAACCGTCTTCATATCTTGACATTCACGAACGAATGCGAATTGTACGAATCATTCAAAAATTGTCCGAAACAAAGCGCGTGATTGTCATTGAACACGATTTAGCGGTTCTCGACGTACTTGCAGATCTTGTCCATATCGTCTATGGACAGAAAGGAGCGTTTGGAATATTTACACCAGCTCGCTCCACACGAACTGCAATTAATGCATATCTTGATGGATTCTTAGTCGAGGAAAACGTTCGAATTCGAGACAAACCAATTCGTTTCCTCAAGCATCATGAACGATCTGTTGAAACGGGCAGTGTTGTCGTTCAATGGGGCGACCTCGAAAAGAAACTAGGTTCCTTTGAATTATCAACTGGTGAAGGTTCTGTTCATCGCTCGGAAGTTGTCGGTGTCGTTGGTCCTAATGGAACTGGAAAATCTACAATGATCAAAATCCTAGCTGGCGAACATGAATATGATGGTGGTTGGGTTACAGCAAATGCAAAAATTTCATACAAGCCTCAACACATTGATGCTGATATGGATTGTACTGTCCAAATGTGGCTCGATAGCGAATTAGGGATGCGATGGCGAAGTGGTGAATTCAACGTCAATGTGATACGAGCATTAGGGGTCGATTCCCTGTTGCCTAAGCGTGTGAAGAAACTCTCAGGCGGTGAACGACAAGCTGTAGCAATCGCGCTCTGTCTTGGAAGAGATGCCGACTTGTACCTTCTTGACGAACCATCAGCTCATCTCGATGCAAATGCGCGTATGGAAGCCGCTAAGGCAATCCGTAGGACGATGGAAGCGAATGAAAAATCGGCATTTGTCATCGATCACGACGTTTATTTCATCGACATTGTTAGCGATTCCTTGCTGGTTTTCGAAGGCGAAGGTGGCGTAAAGGGGAAGGCAATGGGTCCTTATTCCCTGCGTGAGGGAATGAATCGATTCCTAAACGATGTTAACGTAACATTCCGCAGAGATCATGATTCTAAGCGTCCGAGGATCAATAAATCGGAAAGTCGAAAAGATCGTGAACAAAGGGAAATCGGAGACTTTTATTCGTTCAATGTCAGATAGGCATAGAAAATGAAGAGAGTCTAAAGGGAACAACTACGAGCGGTCAATATGCCAGTCGGTACACCTCCAAAAGGCGGACCACTGGGGAGAAGTCGTTCACGACTATCCGCATCGGGACTTACAACGTACTTACGCTGTACTCGGCAATGGTATCTGACTCGAAAAGTTGGTATTTCATCACCAAAATCAATTGGCCAAGTTCTGGGAATTGTCATTGAAGATGCCCTTTGTAACGTCATGATGAATCGGCCTGGTCCAATGGAATCAATTGATGAATTAAGAGAATGGGCATATGAATTGGCTGATCAAGAGGCCCAAAAGGCGTGGGATGCTGGACTAGAGACTTGGGAGAATTCCTTATGGAAACGTGATGATTCTGATTGGTCGACCGTTGACGTTCAAGACTTTCAAAATAAACTCTACAATGGATTGGAACTCTTCCTTGAAGAAATTCAACGATGTTATGATGGAAATGGAGGCCCGTATATTGAACAATTTCGTACCGGTATTGAACCCTATGAGATTCCAACTCCAAAAATTGGATCTAAACCACATTTCCCAGTTCCTGAGAAAGTACGATCATTGCACGCTCGAGACTGGAATTCCGACCATCCGTTTGAGTGGATGGATGCAGAAAGTCCAATTCAATGGAATGAAGCCTGGGAAGTTGCAAGACCATGGTTCAAAGATCCTAGAGTCCACCAACCTCAGAGAATGTTTCACCCAGAAGGATGGGCTGCTGGAGAACTTGACCTTGTTCTGAGATGGGATGGAAACATTCGCCTCGTTGACATCAAATCAGGCCACTCAGGAGGACGCTTTTCGGAAAGCCTCCAACATCAACTCAGATTTTATGCTTGGCTCTGGGAGCGAACTCATGAACAAAAACACGTTCAAAATATGGAAGGATGGTATCTCTCCTCAAAAGAAAGAATACTCTATGAAGCGCCTAGTAAAGAAGAACTTACTTCAATGGACGAGGAGTTTTTCACAATTAACAACATCATGAGAACAATGGGAGAAGGTGCATCGATTCTGCCAGCGATTGAAAAATCTGAAGAACCGGATACTACCCACGCATGTGATGGGGAATCTGCTGGTTGTGGTTGGTGTTCATTGACACATTCGAATATGGAGTCCGCTGGACCAATGGATGAGGAACTAAGAGCAAGGATGATCGAAGGGAATTCAATTTCATCTCCATGCGTTCCTCTGGGTGAAATCCCATCTCGCGTCAATGTTTCAGGCAATTTAATTGCTCAATGGGGCCCTTTACCAAACCACTTCAATGAACCTGTACTTGGAGCAATGCTTCGAGCAGGAGAAGCAACAATTGCTATCGAGGAAGCAGAGCCAGGAGCGTTTCCTCATCTTCATGATTGTGAACAAAATGATGTCATCATCGAAAATGCACTGCCTGGTGTATGGAGAGATCAACCAAGGCTGTATGTAGAACATAACTCCAATATTCGAGTACGCAAAGAAGGAGAACCAAAGGGAACTCGAATTGGACTGCTTCGAACACGAGCAAATGTCGAAGGTGTAGTCGTGGCAATACGCCAGCAAAATGGAGTTCGTCTCGATGCTAAACCTTGGTCTATGCTCAGTTTCCACCTATGGGATGGTGAGCACATTGTCGAAGTCGTAGCCTTTGGTTCTGCCATAAGTGAGCGTCTACGATCGATGCGTCCGGGGAACAGGATACGACTTATTGGAGCAGAACTTGGTTGGAGAGCCGGTTTAATTCAACTAAGAATCGATGTTCGTAAAACAAGAATCGAACACCAAACTCCAGCGTTTACGACCAAGAGTATTTGAGGGGTGGATTTTACCACTCCGTATGCCTGTTTGTTTACCGAACTCTGAATCAGATTCGATAGGGAATTACAACAGGTTATCTGCAAGTCAAGTAAATGCTTGGAACGCGTGCCCTAGACTATGGTTCTATGAGAAAGTTCGTCGTTTAGTCATGCCCCAAATCCCAATTTTATTCGTTGGCAGGGCTGTTGAAGAAGCTATTTGTCAAACACTGAAAGAATCTCCTTGCTTCGTCATGGCCTCTGCGCCTTCAGATGTTTATGCTCCAACACCGCTGGATGATGAAGGTCGCCCAAACCGTGATCATGAAGGATCTTGGCCCGCCGAACAACTCCTTCCCCTTCCTGAAAAAAACTGGCCACAGAACAAAAAAGAACTACTTAGCTGGGCATCTGAGAGAGTAAAAACACATCTCAATTCATCATTGGAAAGTATGAAACTCGAATGGTCCAAGCACGACAGGAAAGCGGGTCAATGGGAAGATGTTGATATCGATCGATGCCACATGATGGCAACCAATGGCATCCTAATGCATATTGATGAGGTTGAAAAATGCCTCGCTACTGTATCGGATACGATTCTTCAGGGATGGCGAAATGGGGCTCGACCTCAATGGCCAGCACCAGATGGTCGTGGATTTCAACTTGATAAGCACCCATTATCACAAGACGGGGATGTAACTTGGATTGAAGCATGGGAAATCTCTCGTCCATGGTTTGTTGACCCAGATGCGAAGCCATTCATGATGAACGTAGTTCATCCCGAACACTGGTTCCAAGGTGAATATGATTTAGTCTATTCTTGGGATGGAAGGATTCGTATTATCGACATCAAAGCTTCTTTAGGAAATAATGACCGATCGGGAGATTATGTCAAACAGTTACGCATGTATGCTTTTTTGTGGTGGCACACTCACGAAAAGCAACAAGAAGTTGACGGACTAGAAATTTGGTATCTTGCAGCCAATAGTCAAAAGATGATTGAAAAGCCAACGGTTGAAGAAATGGATGAAATGGGGCTTGAACTGAAAGAACTTTGGAGTCAACTCAGAGAAGTCACTCCTGATATCGAACAATGCCCTCCTACACCAGCCCCAATGCGCTCATTCGAACCAGGAGGTGTTCCGTCTGACAAGCCCGCTAAACAAACTCGTTGTGAACGATGTGACTGGTCTATGATATGTCCAAATGGAACTGGGCACGATGAACATCCCCATGGCGGGACGTATCAGTTGCCAGGTTCTTATGCTGAAATTAAAGGGGATCCGATTGATGAACTTGAAGATCGACATGATATTATCGGGCATGTTCATACCCTTATTCATTCACAATCTGGGCGCGCCCCAAGAATTACTATTACTCAAGCCAACAACGCTTTTGCAGATGTTCAAGTCAAGGCTATGACCCATTCGGATGGGACGCCAACCGTCCCAGAGGGATTGGAAAAAGGAGATTTAGTGCGGGTTGAGAAAGCCTTCTTTCAACTAAATTACAAAGGGTCTATGGTATTGAAAGTAGATCCGTTTTCGAAGATTGTCAAATTAGATTCGGATGAAGAGGTTTCTATGAGCCTTCTCAAACCACGTGCACGTTGGAATATCATGGGGACAGTCGTCTATAGAACAGAGAAAAGAGGCGTTTCAGCCCGAGGTGAATGGTGCCGTAAAGGGTTGATGATTCTCGACAATACTGGAGCGATTAAGGTCGAAGGTTGGCAGGCAGATTGGGGACCTCAATACGATATGCTTGAACTTGGCGATACAGTAATCATCACGAACGTGGGCATGAACGGTTGGGCAGCATTAACGACTGGAGAAATCTATCGTGCATCAAGACTTCATATTGTAGCAGAGGATTAGCCACCAGACGATACTGTTGTAACGAGTAAATTTACATCGGAATTGAGAACAGTACTGTGAGGCAGGATTTTTTCATCATAACTTACAATCACTGTTGAAGGAAGGATCTTTGCAAGCACTAGGGCTTGGCGAAGTGTGCTGTTAGGTTCAACTTCAATCGTACAATTGTGGTCTCTCCCTGAGAATGTAATCTCCATGTTGATGCCTGTGATGCATCATGCTTATGACGGTGGCGCACAGGCGAGAAACAAGCCGAGATCGCATAGCCCGGTATTGCGGTGGATTCGAAATCCACTGTCCCATGGACGCGGGGGTTCAAATCCCTCTCTCGGCGCCATCAGATGTAGAATGCATCGGGTTCCTCTGTCAATTCACGTACGTGATCTGCAGAATTCTTTGGAGCAATTTCTAGCAACTTTTGTATGACGCCAGAGGTGACATCATCTGGTAGAACAAGGTCAAGAGACCATCCTTCACTTATGGATTCAAGAAGACGGAGAGAGGCATGTACGTCACCACTTGCTCCAACTGTTGTAGCCATTGCACAAGCTGAATGGATTCCGAAAATCGGTCCCATCGAAGCCATCAATGCAGACATTCCAATCGCCCCTCCAGAAGGCTGGTCTCGACGGACGTCAACTCCTTTTTCTTCCATGTTTACTCTATGTGCAGAGGATGATGCGACAACAAAGGCTTCCTTCTTTTGTGGTGGCGAGGAAAGGCCAGCGAGAACAAGCATTTCGGGCAGTTTTGCTTTTGAAAACGCCTCAAGTAATTCCTGAGTGAAATCGTATTGATGAGACGGATCGCTTGGTTGACCCGGGCCTGTTACAGTCATCACGCGTTGGCCATTAGGAGTTGTGAACAAGGATGCATAGAGATGAGGTGGAGCGAGTAAACCGTCTTCATCTAATCTTGCTAATGGTGCTAAACCAGGATGGATAAATCGAGCAACTCTCTCTGCTTGACTTGATTCGTTTAGCATTTCAATAGCGTTCTTTCCAACATCTCCAACCCCAGGAAGGGCGAACAAAAGAAGATCAGCAGTTGGTAGACCATGTTCGCTTGTTGTGTCGATTAGAAGTGGCATGAATCACAAAGCCTACCCTTACGGAGTATAATGTTTCACAATGAAGATAGAAGAAGAGATTCATTCTTCTTCCTTATTGCCATGTCCAGCACGCAAATCTCCCACTGAAGGAAGGGTTGGTATGGAAGCACTCCATTCAGGAGTCGCAACATTGTTTAGTGTTCGGCGTATCTTTGCTCGATGATCTTCTGGCGACCATTTTAGTGGAGCAGCAGCCTGAGCCTTACCGCCACACTGAGGACATGTTGTCTCAAGACACCATGCTTTACAAACTGTGCATTGTTGAAGAAGTTGACGCGCCATAACTTTCACTCTCTGTAAGCAAGGGCTGTTCCACCAGCATTTTCAATAACCGATACAGTTGCTTTAATTGCATCGGTCCATGTATCTTCAGCAGTCTTGAAATCTGGAGCCTTCAATTCAATTCGGTATTCTGGAGAACCGTCATAGAAACAATTTACTTCTATTTCTTGTTCTTCTGAAGAGAGTTTCTCTGCAGCTAAAAGTGCCTCTCGTATTGTTAAAACCCCGTCATTGGTCTCAACCGTTAGGGTCAAAGTACCACGGATTTCAACAAATGGAGGGATGATGTTCTCAACTGCAATTTCAATGAATGCTGCAATCCAATCGCCTTCAAATCCAGCATCTACGAGCGTGCCTTCACTCATTGCAGCCTCTTCAAATGCTCCGTAAAGCGTCTCATAGGATTCTATTAGTTGATCGAGGAGTTCAGAAGCAAACTCTTGCTTCCATTCCTGAGCTTCGCCAAGAACTTTGAAGAGTTGGAGTGCCCTTTGTTCGTTCTTCCATTGTTGAAGGCGATCACGACGTCTCTCTTCAGAAACAGATTTCAAAGAAAGTTTGAGGGAACTTCCATCCATTCGACTTGGCATCACTTTACAGATGAGGCGTTGCCCTTCCCGTACGAACCTACGAATGTTTTTGATCCATCCACTTGCGATTTCACCAATAAAAATGAATCCGTCTACGCCTTTGTATTCGTCAAGAGTAACGTCCGCACCATTTTGCTTAACGCTCTTTACAGATACAACGACAAGTTCTCCCTCTTCAGGGTAAACGAGGTCTGTTGGCATGGAGGCTCAGCCTCCTCATTCCATTGTCTCTAAGACGGTGCAGCCAACGAGGTTTGCTTTTCCGCCTGAAGGATTTGTCAGAGTGGCGCCACAGACACCACAGGAGATTACGGTTGTTGCTCGTGAAAACAGGATAGTCTCGTTTCCACAATCTTTGCAGGATACTTTGATAAATTCGCCAGACATTTATTTCACCTCATCGATCAATAAGTTCGAATTTCTTTGCACGCTTACATGGTGCGTAATGTGCTTTACCTGTCTCTGTACAACGATAAAGAATGTTTACACGCTTGGTAGGCTTTTCACGACCATCCGGTTTAGGACGTGGGAAACCACGGTATCCACGCATTACCTTACGGAAACGGCGTTGACCCCAGCGAAGCTCAGAGGCTCGCTTCTTCTTGACACGCTCAACAGTGTGAAGAGTGTGCTTACCAGCAGACGGACTATATCGCTTAATTTGACGAGGCATCTTAACCATGTCTTCACCTGAACGTCTTGGCGACAATCGACGGGTATTTATTGCTGTCGTAAGAGAATTCCAAAGCAATACGCCCAACAACAAGGAAAAATGCAGCGATATTGATAAGTCGAATACCACGAACTACGGTCATGCAAGACGAAATCAGAGCAGCATTGCTCCTTTGGATACCCCTCGCTGTTGCATCTCTTGGCATCGCAATGCAATTCCGCCGCCAGCACTCCCTACAGAATCTCGGAAAGGGTTTTCTGATTCTTGGAGGAATTCTCTATCTGGCTTCATTCTTGACCGTTCCAGAATCGCCGTCTGCGGCATCTTCTGCGTTAATTATTGCAATTATTCCTGCGCTTTTGATGATCTTCGTTGGATTATACATAGCCACATTCTCTGGAGATATCCCTGTTCGACGTTTTAATCCCAAACTTAGATCGTTAGGCCTATTGCTTTTCATTTGCGGATTAGCCCTGTTGGAAACGATGAATTGGCATGATGAAAAGTGGTTGCCATCTCTTCTTTGGGAAGGTGAAACCAACAAATATTGGTTGATATTCCGTCCAACATTTTTACTCGCAATGAGCAGCATTCTATTCTGTGGTTCGTATGTGGTAAAGCATATGGGGGAGAACAGAAACGATGCATCTCGGAATATGTTTATTTTAGGAGTCTTCTCGTTTGGGTTCCTTCTTCTTGGATTGTATACCGACAACGCCTATACGACTACGAACCAATTTAGTACATCTGTGTGGCTTGCAACAAGCGATCTCTTTGGAATTCTTGCTGGGTTTGGACTCTCCATCATCGTGTTTACATTGGCAATTTGGCAATATGAGAGGAAGCGCTCTGGACTAGGTGATTTATCCCCACCTTCAAGCGAACAACTCGAATTAGCCGCTGAAATCATTCGAAAAAACCTAGGAGGTGAAGAAAATGAGTGAGACTCCAAAACAACGAGTCATACTAATTGCAGGCATTGTCCTTATTTTACCAAGTTTAGTCCTGGCAATAACGAGCAATACATCTGAGGCCGATTTGTCAAGAGGATTCGCTCGATTTGCAAACGCGTTCCTTACAACATACATTCTAACCTCTATCTTTTTGATTGTTAATATGTTCAGATACTCAAAGAGTAGGAATGAGCCAAAAGCGCCATGGATCGGGATGTCTTATGCTGCAATTTTAGGAATTATTGTATCTGTCCTACTCACATCACAAGGTGGATTTTTATTAGAAGACAACAGCGGTAGCAGGGCCCAAATATTAACCAATGTAGTGCACTTTATTGTCACAGCTTCGGCAGTGTTGGCTACTGTCGCTATTATGATTTTTGTGGCGTTTGTAAACATCACTTCCAGAAATCAAAACAAGGATTGACCAATTTGTCAGGGTATTCTCTTAGCGTTGCCTTGATAAGGAGAAGGCAGGTGGCTTCGACATCGAGGTGAGTATATGTCAAAGGGTACACCATCAATGGGTCGTCGACAGAAGACAACACACATCCGCTGCAGACGCTGTGGAAGAAATGCATATCACAAGCAGAAAAGTGTTTGTTCATCGTGCGGATATGGGGCAACTGCTCGTATGCGCAGCTACAGCTGGAACAAGAAATCTCACCGTCCTAAGGCTTGAACATCAAGCGCAATGAATACAAAGGCGCCGCGACTGTCTCGACACAGGGAATCACATGTGCGGCATAATCGGAATAGTTGGTCGACAAGGTTCACACGTGAACCAAGCACTCTATGATGGCTTAACTGTGCTTCAACACAGAGGCCAAGATGCTGCCGGAATAATGACTGAACATAACGAGAAATTCAATCTCCGAAAAGGAAACGGTCTTGTCTCCGATGTATTCTACAAGCGACATATGCAAAAATTGCTTGGGCACGTGGGTATTGGGCACGTCCGCTATCCTACTGCCGGATCTTCTTCAACAGCAGAGGCTCAACCGTTTTACGTAAATTCACCGTATGGTTTGGCGTTGGCTCATAATGGAAATCTGACCAACAGCGATGAGATACAAAAAAGCCTCATTGGAGAACATCGTCGACACGTGAATACAACAAGTGATTCTGAAGTACTGTTGAATCATCTTGCAGTACAATTAGACCTTCAAAGCGATCAGATGAGCATCAATGGAGAACCATTCCTCAATGTGGATTCTTTCTTTGACGCAATAAGTGATGTCAATGAGTCTGTTCGAGGAGGCTATGCTTGTGTTGGAATTGTCAACGGATATGGGCTCTTTGCGTTCAGAGATCCGCATGGTATTCGCCCACTTGTCTATGGAAAGAGAGAATATGATGGAGGAACTGAATGGGTTGTGGCAAGTGAATCCGTTGCAATCACCGCACTTGGATTCGAGATTGTTTCTGACGTTAAGCCTGGAGAAGCAATATTCATTTCATCCTCTGGACACCTCTTCGTCAAGCAATGTGCCGAACCTCGACCATATACACCATGTATTTTTGAGCACGTTTACTTCGCCCGCCCAGATTCAACAATCGATGGAATCTCAGTCTATCAAGCTCGTTTGAATCAAGGTGAACGACTGGCAAAACGATTACTTGAGCAATGGCCAGATCATGATATCGATGCAGTTATTCCAGTACCTGATTCAGGTCGAATTTCTGCCCTACAAATGGCGAATATACTCGATGTCCCT
>Ga0233444_10006345_pt1 | contig 10583 bp, 8 predicted proteins | sample SI_124_October20_6_FD_182792 | JGI IMG/M metagenome (GOLD analysis project Ga0233444, IMG submission 182792) | Seawater microbial communities from Saanich Inlet, British Columbia, Canada - SI_124_October2016_10_MG | ecosystem: Environmental > Aquatic > Marine > Inlet | place: Canada: British...
TCTTCTTTTCCTAGCAGTTACAGTTCCAAATTCTTTTCCTCTTCTTCCTAAATTTTCTCCAGTTTCGTCTTCTAACTCTGTTGGAAAAGGTCCGCTTCCTACTCTAGTCGTATAAGCTTTTGTTATTCCTAGAACGTAATTAATCTTATCAGGGCCTGAACCGGATCCTGTTGCGGCCATAGCTGGAACAGTATTTGATGATGTTACAAAAGGATAAGTACCATGGTCAACATCTAAAAGAATGCCTTGTGCACCCTCAAATAATATTTTTTTTCTATCATTGTTAAATTGGTCAAGTTTTAACCAAACAGGTTGTGCAAATTTTAAAATTTCAGGAGCTATTTTCAATAACTTATTTTTAAGATTGTTTTTTTCATAAATCTTTTTGTTTAAGCCTTTTCTAATAGCATTATGGTGTAACAGAACGTTTTCTAATCTATTATCTAAGTTACTCTCTGATCTTAAATCCATTACTCTAATAGATCTTCTTCCAACTTTATCTTCATAGCAGGGTCCGATACCTCTTCTGGTGGTTCCAATTTTACTTTTTCCAGCAGCATCTTCTCTTATTTCATCCATTTCTTGATGAAATGGAAGTATTAACGATGCGGACTCAGAAATCATAAAATTTTCGGGAGTTACGTCCACACCTTGTTTTTTTATTTCTTCAATTTCACTTATAAGCGCCCAAGGATCAATCACAACTCCATTTCCTAGAATGGAGACCTTACCTTTCCTGACTATTCCTGAAGGCAGCAATCTAAGTTTAAATACTTTTTTGTCTATAACTAAAGTATGTCCTGCATTATGCCCACCTTGAAATCTCACAACAATATCTGCTTCACTTGAAAGCCAGTCTACAATTTTACCCTTACCTTCGTCTCCCCACTGTGAACCTACAACTACAACATTTTTCATTAATTAAATTTTTTATTTAAAGTTATAGAATTTAAATGATTAATTGGACCTTTTCCTTGTCCAAAGTTTAAATTCGTTTTTATTGCTTCATTAACATATTTAATTCCTAGCTCACAGGATTTAATCAAATCTTTTCCACAAGATAAATTAGTCGCTATTGCTGATGATAAAGTACAGCCTGTACCATGAGTATTTTTAGACTTATATTTTTTACTCTTAAAAATTTTAATTATCTTCCTGTTCAATAAAACATCACTTAATTGATCGGATTTCAAATGACCACCTTTAATAAGAACATTTGATGCACCGTCATTAATTAATAATTGACCTGCTTTAATCATATCATTTACTGAATTAATTTTTGTACCTGTTAATAATTCAGCTTCTGGGATATTTGGAGTAATCAATAATATTTTTCTTATTAATTTTTTTTTTATATCAGCTATAGCGGCATTATTAATAAGTTTTGTTCCTCCTTTTGCTACCATAACTGGGTCAAGAACTATTTTTTTTGTATTGATTTTTTTTAAAGATTTTATGACAACCGAAATAACTTTTGCTGAATGCAACATTCCTATTTTAATCGCATTAGGTTTTAAATCTTTGACGGTAAATTCTATTTGATTTAATATTTCTTTCGGTTTAATTGGTATAATCGATTTAACTCCAGTGGTATTTTGCGCTGTAACTGCTGTTATAGCTGTCATCGCATAACAACCTAAAGAAGTTACTGTTTTTATGTCCGCTTGAATACCAGCTCCTCCTGACGAGTCTGAGCCAGCTATAATTAAAACTTTTGATTTAGGAATCATATTAATGAATTGTTTTTTTAATTATATTTATGCATTTATTTATTAGAGAATAATTATGTGACTCGCACATAATTCTAATTTTTGGTTCTGTTCCTGATGACCTAACTAGCAATCTACCTTTATCTTTAATCAAAATATTTGCTGTTTTGATGGCTCTTTTACACTTATAAGAATTGATTATATTTTTATCTTTAACTTTAATATTTATTAATTTTTGAGGTACAGAGTTATATACTTTAAAAATTTCATTGGCAGACTTTCCCTTTCTTAAGGCAAATAAAACTTCGAGAGCAACTAAGAGTCCATCACCAGTAGTAGCAAATTTTCCTAATATAATATGACCAGATTGTTCACCTCCTAAATTAAAATTATTTTTTCTCATCTGTTCCTTGACATATCTATCACCTACATTTGATCTTATAAATTTTATCTTTTCATTTGAAAAAAATTTCTCTAATCCATAATTAGACATTAGAGTTCCAACTACACCCCCTTTTAAGATTTTTTTCTTTTTCCATCTTTTTGCAATCATTGCAATTATTTGATCACCATCTATTATTAGTGATTTTTCATCACACATAATAACTCTGTCAGCATCACCATCTAATGCAATGCCTAGATCTGCTTTATATTTTTTTACATATTTCTTAATAACTTCTGGGTGCGTTGATCCACATTTATAATTAATATTTAATCCATTGGGGTTTGTTCCAATAGAAATGACTTTAGCTCCAAGATCAGATAGTATTTTTGGAGCAGATTTGTAGCCAGCTCCATTTGCACAATCAATTACAATTTTAATACCTTTTAGGCTAAAGTTTTTAGGAAAATTTTTTCTTAAAATGTTTAAGTAAATGTCATTTCCATCCTCTAGTCTTTTAACCCTACCTAATGTTTGAGGATCAGATAAATGGTTTGTGGTTTTTGAGTCAATTAGCTGTTCAATCTTTTTTTCAATTTTATCTGATAGTTTTAATCCATCTGGTCCAAATAATTTTAATCCATTATCATAATAAGGGTTATGTGAAGCTGTTATCATTATACCCATGTTAGCCTTCATTTTCTTTGTAAGCATTGCTAAACCATTTGTAGGTAATGGTCCTAAAGTAAAAATATGCATACCTGCTGAAGCAAGGCCAGAAACTAAAGCAGGCTCTAAAGTATAACCAGATAATCTTGTGTCTTTAGCAATTATAGCTACTTGTTTTTTCTTTTTTAAATTTTTAAAATATGTACCAACTGCTAGACCAAATTTAAAAAATTTTTCTCCATTTATGTCTCCTATATTTACTGTTCCTCTTATACCGTCAGTCCCAAAATATTTTTTTTTCATTTATTTAATAAAGATTCAAATACTAAAATTCCTTGTTTTGTCTCCTCTACATTATGTATCCTAAAAATTTGAATTCCTTGTGAGAAAGAAAATAAAACAGATGATAGTGAACCTCCTAGCCTTTCTTTCGTATCAAAATTTTTAGAAATTTGATTAATAAATTTTTTTCTAGATGTTCCAATTAATATAGGAAATCCTAGTGAATGAAATATGGAAATTTTGTTTAAAATCATCAAATTATGTTTCAAATTTTTTCCAAAACCAATTCCTGGATCTAAGATGATTTTTTTTGAGTACTTATCTCTATTAAATTTCTTAATTTTTTGCTCAAAAAAATCATAAATATCTAGTAAAACATGGTGATATTTTGGATTAATTTGCATTGTTTGTGGGGTTCCTTGCATATGGTGAACGACTTTCCATAAATCTTTATTTTTGATTGCTTGAAAATAATCTTTATCAAATTCAAAACATGACACATCATTAGTAATATCAACACCATTTTTGATTGCATTCTTTATGACTAAAGATTTTCTTGTATCAATTGAAAGTAAAGTCTTTGGAAATTTTTTTTTAAATTTTTTAACAACTTTCCTGATTCTTTGCCATTCCATTTTTGAAGGTATAATTTTTGAGCCTGGTCTAGTGGACTCACCACCAATATCTATAATGTTAGCACCAGAGTTAATCATCTCAAATATTTTTTTTAATGCTTTTTTGCTTTCATTAAACTTTCCGCCATCTGAAAAACTATCTGGTGTCATATTTAAAATACCCATTAAAATATATCTTTTTTTATTTAATAGTTTTTTTTTTGAGGTAATATTTTTAATATCTTGATAAATTTTAGTTTTTGCTAATTTTGATAAAGTTTTAATTTTTTTAATATTAATTATTTTAGAAGTAATTTTTTTTTTATTTTTTTTAAATATTTCAACTTGATTAAATGAAATTTCCTTATTGCCACATAAAGGCAGAGTTTTTTTGTTTTTTATTAATTTTTTTGAAATATCGCCATAATAAAAATTACACGCTCTTGTGTAATATTTTATCATACGTCTTATATTGCGGGTTTTGCTTTTAGTCCTAGCGACCCTAATGCAGATGAGCTTTTCCCATTTTCGTCATTTTCTTCAGTAAAAGACCTTGTGGGTTTTACGTTTTTTAATATTAAGTCTCTAATCTCGTCTCCTGATAGAGTTTCATACACCAAAAGAGCTTTTGCTAATTTATGCAGGTCATCAATTTTTTCTGTCAAAACTTTTTTTGCTCTTTCGTATCCTACATCAACAATTTTTTTAACCTCTGAGTCAATCTTTCTAGCAGTATCCTCAGACATATTTTGTTGTTTCGTTACAGACCTTCCTAAAAAAACTTCCTCTTCATTTTCTCCATAAGCCAAAGGCCCTAGCTCTTTGCTCATACCATATTTTGTTACCATATTCTTTGCCATCTTTGTTGCCATATCAATATCTGATGAAGCGCCAGAAGTAACTTTATCATGACCAAAAATTATTTCTTCTGCAATCCTTCCTCCCATTGCGACAGCTATATCTGAATACATCTTTTCCCTAGTAACTGATAATTGGTCTCTTTCAGGCAATCTCATAACCATTCCTAGAGCTCTTCCTCTTGGAATAATTGTTGCTTTATGAATTGGGTCTGATGCTTTTTCATTAAGAGCAACTATTGCGTGACCACCCTCATGATAAGCAGTAAGTTTTTTTTCATCTTCCGACATAACCATTGATCTTCTTTCGGCTCCCATCATAACTTTATCTTTAGCCTCTTCAATATCAGACATGGTTACTACTCTTTTGTTTTTTCTTGCCGCAAGTAACGCGGACTCATTAATTAAATTTGCCAAATCAGCTCCAGAAAATCCTGGAGTACCTCTTGCAATAGTTCTTAATTTTACATCAGGACCAGTACTAATTTTTTTAACATGAACTTTCAAAATAGCTTCTCTTCCAATTATATCTGGATTTCCAACAACTACTTGGCGATCAAATCTTCCTGGCCTTAATAGTGCTGGATCTAAGACGTCTGGTCTATTGGTAGCTGCAATTAAAATAATTCCCTCATTAGTATCAAAGCCATCCATCTCAACAAGTAATTGATTAAGAGTTTGCTCTCTCTCATCGTTTCCACCACCTAAACCGGCGCCTCTGCTTCTTCCGACGGCATCTATTTCATCAATAAAAATTATACATGGAGAATGTTTTTTTCCTTGTTCAAACATATCTCTAACTCTAGATGCACCAACCCCTACAAACATTTCAACAAAGTCAGAACCCGAGATTGAAAAAAAAGGAACATTAGCTTCGCCTGCTATTGCTTTAGCTAATAAAGTTTTTCCTGTTCCAGGGGGGCCAATTAAAAGAGCACCCTTAGGAATTTTTCCACCTAAACGACTAAATTTTTTTGGATCTTTTAAAAATTCAACAATCTCCTCTACTTCCTCTTTAGCCTCTTCGACACCAGCTACATCATTAAAGGTAACTTTTCCTTGTGCCTCATTCAGTAATTTAGCTTTTGATCGTCCGAATCCCATCGCACCACCTTTTCCACCTTGCATCTGACGCATAAAAAAAATCCAAACACCAATTAGTAAAAGCATTGGAAACCATGAAAGTAAAATTCCTAGAAGTGAAGGCATTTTTTCTTCTTTTGGAGTAGCAACTATACTCACACCTTTAGACGATAGTTTATCTACTAACTCAGGATAGTTTGGAGAATATGTGTTAAATTTTTTTCCATCAGCTAAAATACCAGAAATATTATTTCCTTGTATTTTCACTTCTACAACCCTACCAGCGTCTACTTCGTTTAAAAAATTGGAAAAAGGAAGTAAATTTCTTTCTGAATTAATTTTATTGGGATCTTGAAACATATTGAATAGACCTACTGAAAGTAAGACTATGATGATCCACATTATCAAATTTTTAACATTCATATTATTTAAATAGTTATTAAATGTAATATAACAAGTATATTTTATTAATTAATAGGTTGTAAATAAGACAAAATAACTACTAAAATATGAATAATGTTAAGCTTTTTCAATTTTTAAACATAAATTGTCTTTTTTGAGAATAAAAACACATCCGGAAAGAGTGGATTTCTTAAAATTACTTTTTTCTATATTTTTTATTAAATTTTCAACTTTTTTTGACCTTGGATTATAATAATTCTTTTTTAATTTTTTTATAGACTCATTAATTAAAGCAATCTTGATTTCTTTATTATGTTTTTTAAATTTTTTAAAATTAATTGAGATTTCTTTTTTATTCTTTTTTATAACATCTTTAAATATTTTTTTGAAATATTCATCGAGAGTGGCTTTACTTGAGGCTAAATTATTAATTGACTTAATGATCTGCTCATATTCAATACCACTTTTTTCTAGAGGTTTTTTTAAGTTTCTTATTTTAGTTCTTAAATATTTTAAATTTTTGTTTGATGGATCTTTAAAATATTTTCCAAAAAAAACTTTAGAAATTTTTATTAAAAATTTTTTTTTTGTATCCAACAAAGGTCTATAAAGACTTAATTTATTATCTATTTTGCTTATGGGATTCATGGAAGATAAACCTTTCAATCCGCTTCCTCTTGAAAGTCTAATAAAAAAAGTCTCTACTTGATCTTCTAAATTATGAGCGGTTAACAAAGTATTAATTTTGTTTTTTTTACAGTAATTTGATAAAATTTCATACCTAGTACTTCTAGCTAGACCTTGAATGTTTCTAGTAATATTTTTTTTATTTACAATAATTTTTAAATTTATTTTATTTTTTTTCAATAAACTATTAACTTGTTTTGCTTCTTTAGCGGAATTTTTTCTTATATTATGATCTACTAACACATAATGAAAATCAGTTTTTTTAATACTCGAATAAGCTTTTGTTAATGCGACTAATGCTAAGCTATCAGGACCACCTGAAACAGCTACAGTGTATTTTCTTTTACCTAAATAATCTAATTTGTTTTTAAATTTTAAAAATATATCAGATAGATCTTTAAAACTTTCAAAACTTTTTTTAAGAATTACACTTGAATTTTTTTTGCTCATACTGAGCTTTTTGTAACACAGACTTACTTGCTTTTGGATATTCTTTTTTTAATCCTGAAATCATTTTACAGCCTTGATCTTTCTCACCCAATTGAACCATTGTCATGCCTAACTTTAAAAGGTTATCAGGTGCTTTTTTACTTTTAGGGTAATTTTGATAGCCGTCTAGATAAGCCGTGGCTGCATCAGAATATAATTGTCTAATTCTAAAAGTTTCACCATACCAATACTGTGCGCTTCCTGCTAAATCATGATCTTTATTTTTATCAATAAATTCTTTTAAGGCAAATTCAGCAGTTTCATAATCACCAATTTTCATAAAACTCACAGCAAACTCATATTGTTCCACAGCAGGTTTATTTGGTAGAAGAGTGACTTTTTTTTCTGGTTCCTCTGAAATTACTGTTTTAGCGCTTTCAATTGAATTAATTTTTTGCTCTTTAGGTAGGTTTGTTGTTTTGTAACCTGGTGAAGCTCCAAAATCTTGTGGCTTACTTGAGCCTGGTAGTGCAACATTTTTTTTAGGTGTGGTGGCTGCTCCGCTTTCAAGATCTGAAAATCTCATTTGAGCATCAGATTGAATTTTGGTAACTCTGCTTGATAATTTATCTAATTTAAAATTAACTTCTTCAAATTTATTTGTAAGTTCTCTAAACTGATTTTCAATTTCATTCAATTTTAGAAGATGTTTGGTCAAAACGTCTTCGTTTAACCCGTCAGACTTAATTGAAGATAAGGTGGCAGATGAAGATATATCTGACTTTTGATAAACAGCTTTTTCCAATGTCTTCAGGTCTTTTGTTATAACTTGAATTTGGTCTGAGATAGCCTCTAAATAGACTTCCTCTTGCTCAGCATACAAAAGGCCAGAAAAAAATATAGATAGAAGTAAAAAAAATATTTTAAATGTTTTGATATAATTCATTGTCTCTCAAACTTATTGGGATAAAATGGCAAAAAAAAGACCCCTTAATTTTTTAATTAAAGGGTCTTATAATTTAATTATGTAAAAATTTATTAATTTACTTTGACAGTTACAGATCTTCTATTTTGAGACCAAGCTAAAGCTGTTGAAGCAGGGTTAACTGGTTTCTCTTTTCCGTAACTTATTACAGAAATTCTTTTACCCGAAATTCCATAAGTCATTAAATAATCTCTTGCGGCATTAGCTCTTCTTTCGCCTAAAGCTAAGTTATATTCTCTTGTACCTCTTTCATCCGCATGACCTTCAATAGTTACATTAAGTTTTTTATTTTTTCGTAAGAAAGTAGCTTGTTTTCTTAAAGTAGCTCTTGATGCTGTGGTTAAAGACGATTTATTAGTTGCAAAAAATACTCTGTCAGGAACTCCTGCAGCTAAATATTCAACTGTTTCTTTCCCTGTGTAAACGTCGCCATCTAACGATCCAGACTTTTTAGCCGTAGAACAAGCGCTAAGTATTAATGTAGTGAAGATTACTAGTAACGTATTTTTTAAATTCTTATTAAATATCATTTTTTTTCCCCTAAGTTTATTGTGGTTATTTCAAATTATTCATGACTATTCAAGTATATTCTACATTAAATACAACCTCACTTACTTAATAAAGAGGACCAAGATGGGTCTGAAGCATCAGTTTTAGTTAAAACTTGCCTCTCATTATAACCAGTTATATCGATCGACCATAATTTTGCTGAAAAACCTTCTCCTTTTAATCCTGCTTTTGTTTCTCTATAGAATACCAATACCCTTCCATTAGGTGACCATGAGGGGGCCTCTTGGTAATAATTCTCGGTTAATAATCTTTCACCAGTGCCATCTGTTCTCATCACGCCAATATAAAATCTTCCTTTACGCATTTTTGTAAAAGCAATTAAATCTCCTCTTGGTGACCAAACAGGGGTTCCATAAATTCCTGTTCCAAATGTTATTCTTTTAACACCACTACCATCACTTCTCATAACATAAATTTGTTGCAAACCACTCCTATCAGAGTTGAATGCTATAAATTTTCCATCAGGTGAAAATGATGGTGAAGTGTCAATCGAGGAATGATCGGTAATTCTTTCAACTACTCTAGAGTTTAAGTCCATTGTATAAATATCGGAGTTTCCATCTTTTGCAAAACTCATTACAATTTTTTTACCATCAGGTGAAAATCTTGGTGCAAAAGTCATACCTGGAAAGTTGCCTACTACTTCCTGAGTACCTGTTTCTATATCAAGCAAGTAAACTCGTGGCATATTTCGAAAGTATGACATATAAGTAACCATCTGATTTGTGGGATTAAATCTTGGCGTTAAAACTAGTTCGTTACCTAAAGTAAGATATTTAGTATTAAATCCATCCTGATCCATAATTGCCAATTTTTTTACTCTTTGACTTTTTGGACCGCTTTCAGCTACATAAATAATTCTTGTATCAAAATATCCTTCTTCTCCTGTCAATCTTTCATAAATCTTATCAGATATAATGTGGGCTACTCTTCTCCAATTTGAAGGTGTTGTAGTAAAAGCTAAAGCAGTCATTTCTTGTGCAGCAGCTAAGTCCCAAAGTCTAAATTCAACTTTTAATTTCTCATCTTTAATTAAAATTTTTCCAGTTATTAATGCTTGAGCTTTTATTAATCTCCAATCTTCAAATCTTGGTTTTAAATGAGCGATATCTGGCTTCTGAACAAAAGCTTCTTTTTTTAATGGATTAAATAATCCCGTCGATCTGAAGTTATTTTCAATAATGTTTGAAATATTTTCACCTAACTCTTTAATTTTGATATCTTTATATTTTTGAGATTTTACATCCACGTGTAAAGGAGAAACAGCTATAGGTAATGGATCTAGGTTACCACGGGTAATATCAACCTCAATTAAAGCATGTGATTTACTAACTAAGCCAAAAAATAATGATAATAATAAAATTAATTTTTTCATACTAACCTTTAAGCATTTCAGTTGGATTAAAGTTTAATTGTATTTCTTTCCACTTATCATAACCAGTAGGCGGAACTTTCAAAGGTTGGCACAACCTTACTGCTCTTAAAGCACTTTCAGCTAAAATTTTGTAAAATCTTTGCCCTGGCCTGTTCATTCTTTCATGGTCCAAGATTTCAGATTTCATTATAGTGCCATCATTTTTTAAATTAAGTTTAATTCTAACAAGTAAATTTTCATCATATGGTAACCCTAGTGGAACGCTCCAGCAACCAAATATTTGAGCTCTCAACGCGTCTTCCTCTGATAAAGTAAGACCAGTTGCAAAAGAATTTTTTTGACTGCTTTGAGTCAACTTATCTGTTTTTTTTTGGTTAATAACTGCTTCCTCTTTAGCTTTATCTATTAAGGCAGCTATTTCATTCGTGTCTATAATTTCTTTTTTTTCAAATTCTGAAGACTGTCTTATCTCTGGTTTAATTTCTTCAGGATTTTGTTTTTTCTTTACTATTTTTTTTTTTTTTTTTTTTTCATTAGGC
>Ga0233444_10006346_pt1 | contig 10582 bp, 8 predicted proteins | sample SI_124_October20_6_FD_182792 | JGI IMG/M metagenome (GOLD analysis project Ga0233444, IMG submission 182792) | Seawater microbial communities from Saanich Inlet, British Columbia, Canada - SI_124_October2016_10_MG | ecosystem: Environmental > Aquatic > Marine > Inlet | place: Canada: British...
AGAAGCATGGAGACTTAAACAATAACCAATAACTGGACTTAAGCTGAAAATAATTTATAAATCAATATGATGCAGTAATTGCTGACCTGTTTCACGATCATGGAAAAAGCGCTGCAGAGATTGTTTAACGGTGCTAAAAGAGAGCTTTTGCCAGGGCACATCGGCTTCACAAAATAAGTCTACTTCAAGGCTTTCTTCACCTACACCAAATTCAGGATCTGGCAGGTTAGCCAAGTAGTATAAATGTACTTGATTTAGGCGCGGAATATTGCAGATACTAAACAAGTTGCCAATATCCACTTTTGCCAGTGCCTCTTCCCAAGTTTCACGGCGAGCTGCTTCAACGGTAGATTCACCATTTTCCATAAATCCGGCAGGTAAAGTCCAATATCCCTTACGAGGCTCAATGGCTCGTCGGCACAAAAGTACCCGCTCCTTGTATAGGGGAATACAGCCGGCAATAATGAGGGGATTCTGATAGAAGATAGTGCCACAGACGGAGCAAGTGTAACGTTCTCTATTATCGCCTGAAGGAATGGTGATGATCAGTTCTGACTGACAATGGCTACAATATTTCACATGCATCCTATCGCAAATAAAACACGCATTGTAGAACATTCAAGTGCTGATTACTTTAAAAAGCATGCTATTGAACCTGTTTTTTAATCTAATCAGCTATCAAGATATACTTTTTTAGACAATCACTACTCACTCTAATACATGATGACCAGAAATTAATAAGCTGCGTAAGAAGCTAACCTGCAAACTTGCTACATAACATAACGCAATTGATATGGCTCACACGGAACCATGCAGCCGAACAAAAACATATCAACCTAATAAGGGTCTCCATTAATTCACTTTTTAGTCAAGCTCTACCAGCCACCATATATTCCATTATCTCTAATACGAAATTCCGGGGATCAGAACCGAACCACTAGAATATCAATTTAATCCATAGCTAATCACTTTCAATCTCTACCCATCGTTCCAAAGCTTGTTCCAGGTTTGCTTCCAGCTGAGCCAGGTATCCTAATCGACTCGCTACTTGGGCATGCGCTCCATTGTAGAAATCGCTATGATTGATCTCTGTCTGTAGATTAGCAATTTCCTGTTCCAGAGTTTCAATACGGCCCGGTAACTGAGCTAACTCCCGTTGCTTCTTATAACTTAGCTTTCTGATTTTTGGCGGTTGGGATGAAGCTTTTCTAGCCGGAGTGCCCACATCCACTGTTAATGACTGATCACCGTCAGGACTAGGCTGGCTTACTAGGCGACCACCACGAGCAGACCAGTCACTATAACCACCAATATGTTCGCTGACCCGACCCTGACCTTCAAAAACCAGACAAGAGGTCACTACCTGATCAATAAAGTTGCGGTCATGGCTCACTAGTAACACTGTACCAGGGTACTCAGATAACAGTTCTTCCAACAATTCCAGTGTTTCCATATCCAGGTCATTGGTTGGTTCATCCAACACCAAGACATTGGATGGTTTACTGAATAAGCGGGCCAATAGTAAACGGTTACGCTCGCCCCCAGACAAACTTTTGGCAGGACTGCGAATTCGCTGAGGAGTAAATAGAAAATCTCCTAAATAGCTAACAATATGTCGTTTTTTTCCATTTATTACAATAAATTCACGACCTTCTGATATATTATCCAACACTGATTTTTCAGGTTCTAAATGTTCCTGTAACTGATCGAAATAGGCAATTTCTAGCCGGGTACCGAGATTCACCTGACCATGATCAGGGGCTAGTTGACCCAGTAGTATTTTTAACAGTGTGGACTTGCCTACACCATTGGCACCGACTAAACCAACCCGATCCTGGCGCAACAGGATAAAATCCAGATGCTTGATCAATAGTTGGTCACCATAACCATGGCTCACACCCTTTAATCGGCAAACCTGCTGACCAGAAGTGTCCGCGTTGGCTACATCGAACTTGACCTGCTTTTGAACTTCTCTGCGCTGCTGGCGTTGATGACGTAATGATTGTAGTGCTCGCACCCGACCTTCGTTACGACTTCGGCGTGCCTTGATACCTTGGCGCAGCCAAGCTTCTTCCTGTGCCAACTGCCGATCAAATAAAGCATTGTGTTGAGTTTCTTCCACCAGCTGCTGCTGGCGATAGGCCAAAAAACGATCATAATTGCCTGGGTAACTCAATAAATTACCCCGATCTAATTCTACAATACGATTAGCGACCCGACGCAGGAATTGGCGATCATGGGTAATAAAAACCAAAGCTCCATTGAATTCCAGCAACTGCTGTTCTAACCATTCGATAGTCAATATATCGAGGTGGTTAGTGGGCTCATCCAGCAGTAATACCTGCGGTTGGGCCACCAATGCTTGGGCTAACGCTACCCGACGACATAAACCTCCAGAAAGGCTAGCCATCATTTGGCAACTCGATAACTGGAACCTTGACAGTATAGCTTCGACCTGCTGTTCCATGCGCCAGCCCTGTAATTCATCTAACTGTGTACTAATCTGTTCCAGCTGTCGGCATGGTACTGCTCCAGTGGTAATCTGCATGATTTGACTATACTGCTGTCGCAGTTGGTAAATCTCACCCATACCCCTGGCCACAAATTCGGCTATGGTCAAGTTATTCTCTGTTGGCAGTTCCTGCCTAAGCCAACCAATACGACAGCCAGGACTACGCCAAATCTGACCGCCATCAGGTTCTATCGTGTTGGCAATCAACTTGATTAAACTGGACTTGCCAACACCATTACGACCAATGATACACAGACGTTCGCCATCATCTAAAGTCAGGTCAATACCATCTAAAATCGGATATTCACCAAAGGCTAATTGCAGTTTCTGAAGTCTGATAAGTGCCATGGCAACCTAAAACGGAGGACTATATTTGAGTATTGGGATCATATTAAAAATACGATCATGCACTGGATATGTCATAAACAGAGCACTGAATTGCAAATGCAACAAATTACTGGAGCAAACATCTGTAGTCATGTTACACATTTTGCCAAAATTACAGTGGTTCTAATATAGGCACATGCCGTTTGCCATTTTTATGTTGTGGTTATCCAAGTATCTCAACTATAAATAGCTTAATTGTCAGATTATTGATGAAAAATTCCGATTAAAATCACTTGGCAGAATTAATCTTCAATGCATTAAATACATGAATAATTTTTTTAATTGTCATTAAATTTCAGTATATTATGAATCATGCCTAGATTCAATTATAGGACTTACGATGGTACACTGGGCATCCATTAACTAAGCAGGATTCCTGATTATGCAATTGACCGATATCGGCGTTAACCTGACCGACAAACGCTTTGTCTCAGATACTGGAGCCGTAATTAGTCGTGCTGAAGCAGCAGGTGTATCAAAAATGGTGGTTACTGGAGCAAATTTATCCAGTAGCCAGCAGGCCGTTGATTTATGTCGACAATTTCCCAGTCAATTGGTTTGTACCGCAGGCTTCCATCCGCACTACGCTGACCAGAATGAGCCGTTAGCATGGCAGGACCTACAAACATTATGGCAATTACCACAAGTACGTGCTATTGGTGAAACCGGACTTGATTTTAACCGCAATTTCTCTACGCCACAGACTCAGCTAGACAGCTTTGAATGTCATCTGCAGGCGGCAGCTAAGACCGGATTGCCAATGTTCCTTCATGCTCGTGATGCAGAAGCCGAATTTCTTGAGCTAGTAAATAGTTATCGTCACCAACTTAGCGCTGCCGTGTTGCATTGTTTTACCGGCCAACGACAATTCCTAGATTGTTTGCTCGACCTAGATTTGCACATCGGTATTACCGGATGGATTTGTGATGAACGTCGAGGTCGACACTTGCACGAACTAGTAGGTCGAATTCCATCTGACCGGCTAATGGTGGAAACCGACGCACCCTATTTAACGCCGCGAGATCTACCCGTAAAGCCAAGATCAGGCCGCAATGAGCCAGCTTTTTTACCTCATATTCTAAATACCATAGCAGCTTGCAGAGGCGAATCACCCGGCTTACTAGCAGGCTCCAGCCAAGCAACTGCCGCCAAATTCTTTGGGTTTGAAAACATCAACTCTCCAACTCAATGATCCGACGAGTAAAGCAGTCTATATCTACACCGTCGAAGGGCCAGCTTAACTCTTGGCCACTTTTACCACAGGCCAGTACAGGTATCAGGGTACCATAACGCTGTAATAATTCATCGTGTGTTATGATATCCACTTGTTCACACTCAAATACAGAAATATCCAGTGTTTGTACTAACAGTTCTTCAGCCTGTTCGCATAAGTGACACGCCAAGGTAGTATATAGCTTTAAGGGATGCATGTTTTTCTAACTCATCTCTTTCGTGACGTATTATACTGTAAATTTTTACTTTCACGGTGTTGTGTGTTTTGCCGCATTGGGTGAGACCTATAAACTTTGATAATCTCACTTGATAACATATGCTTATAACCCACACTAACAATAATTATGACTTATCTGAGATAAGTAAACAACAGCACCCCAGGCAAAGAGCGGTAAGAGAGTCAAGGTCTTACGATCAGTTGCGCAAGTCAGGGGTAACATAAAGAAAAAATGGGGGGCTTCTAGATAAACAAATTTTTCCCGATGGTTTAATTCAACAAAACTAATTAAATTAGGATAAGCAAAATCAGGTACTTGAGCTGTTTGTTAGTGGGTTAACCAGATATGAAGTAAGTCATTGCCATTTAGGCCAGCTTGATAAAAAGGTCATGCTAGATACAGGCTTAAACTAACAATAAACGTAAAAAGCCGCTGATTCTGGCATGGGAAAATAACTGTATTTGTCTTACAAAAGCACTTCAGTGAAATATTTAAAGTGTTGGTGCCAGCATCAACAGCCTGAAAATTGGGTTATTGGCTGACTTAGGTAACCAAGTTAGTAATATTTAAAAAATTATTTTTAATTCAATGAAGATCATAAAAATAACTATATAAAACAAATGTTTGTAAAATATAGTTGGTAATTTTGCGAGCATACCTCCTAAAAAAATGTCAGAAGTGCTGTTTACTTGTAATGCTAATTTAATCTATGATTTGGCCCCCAAGTTAAGTCAATCATTGTTTATAGTTCTCCATTGACTTAATCGGCTGCAGTGGGATTTTGTGTAGCATGGGTCCACTGGCACAGCCAGTAGCAAAAAATTTATAACTGACTAGGAGTATTATATGAAATTAGTTAACAACGTTATCGCTGGCATGGCTGTATCTGCTCTTGCAGCCACAGTAGCACAGGCGTCCACATTGGAAGATGTAAAAGCTGCCGGGGAACTAAAGTGTGTTGTTTCAACTGGTCTGGCCGGCTTTGCAACGCCAAATGCTGATGGCAAATGGGAAGGTTTTGATGTTGAATTTTGCCGGGCTGTAGCCGCTGCTGTGTTGGGAGACGGTGAAAAAGTTAAGTTTATCCCTGCCACAACTAAAAACCGGTTTACTGTATTGAACTCAGGTGAAGGGGATATGTTGTTTCGCAATACTACAGAAACAATGAGTCGCGACACTGATCTCAAGCTAACCTTCCTACCCGTCAACTACTACGACGGCCAGGGCTTTATGGTGCCAACCGCCTTAGGTGTTACTTCTGCAAAAGATTTGGACGGTGCTTCCATTTGTATCCAGACTGGTACTACAACTGAGTTGAACTTGGCTGACTTTTTCCGTAAAAACGGTATAAGCTATGAGCCAGTTCCTATTGAAACGAATGAAGAGGCATTTGCTAACTATAGTGGCGGTCGCTGTGATGTATACACCACAGATGCTTCTGGCCTAGCCGCTACCCGAATCAAGTTCGACAACCCAAGTGATCATGTAATATTACCCGAAATCATCTCCAAAGAGCCCTTGGGCGGTGCAGTGCGCCACGGTGATGACCAGTGGGCTGATATTGGCAAGTGGGTAGTTAACGCACTGATCAACGCTGAAGAACTGGGTATTACTCAAAGCAATGTACAGGATCTAGCAGCTGCTTCCGGTGATAACCCATCAGTTAATCGTCTGTTGGGTACTGAAGGTGAATTCGGCGCCATGATAGGCCTTGATAGTCAATGGGCTACACGTGCCATTGCCCAGGGTGGTAACTATGGTGAAATTTTCGAGCGCAACATTGGCTCAGACTCACCACTAAATATTGCTCGTGGCCTAAACGCTCTGTGGACAAACGGTGGTATTCTATACGCCGCGCCAGCTCGTTAAGCAGGCTTACACTATGGCTGGGATATCTTTTTCCCAGCCTGTCACCCTAACCTGTTAGCTGAATTAAGCACCCAACAGTTTCGGTAACCGCTTCCCGAACCAATCAGTCATAGCCTCTTTGGGGACGCAACCATGAGCTTCACATCCACATCACCCAACGTATTGTTGAGAGCCTGGAATAATAAGGAAACTCGTTCTGTAATCATTCAAATCCTTGCCATTGCCTTAATTATGGCTTGTTTTGCCTATATCATCAGAAATGCCGTCATTAATCTGGAAACTATTGGCAAAGACATCAATTTTGATTTCCTTTGGCAACCTGCCAGTTATGATATAAATCAGTACTTAATTGAGTATAACTCAAGATCTAGCCACTTCACAGCCTTCATAGTGGGCCTAATTAACACGTTGCTAATAGCGGTTGCCGGTATTGTATTAGCAACTATTGCAGGTTTCTTGCTTGGGGTGATGCGTCTGTCAGATAATTGGCTGACTCAAAAGATTGCCTACGTTTATATCGAATTCGTTCGTAATGTCCCTGTATTGCTGTGGATTTTACTTGTGCATGGCTTGATCATTCACAGCTTACCCAGGCCAAAGGATTCTTACCAGTTAGCAAACACCTTTTTCCTGAATAACCGTGGCTTACATTCGCCTACCCCAGACTTCCAGCCCTGGTTTTGGGGTGTGGTTGGATTATTAACTGCAAGCATTGTTTTTGCATGGTGGTTTAAGCGTTATGCCAACCGAGTGCAACAACAGACTGGCAATATATACCCCGTGTTCTGGATTAACTGTGCTGTTATTGTAATTATTCCATCACTAGCTTATTGGTTACTCGGCAGCCCTATTGAGTGGAAAATACCTTCATTACAAGGGTTTAATTTTAAAGGCGGTATGGTAGTTAGACCAGAATTCATCGCCTTGTGGTTAGCGCTGTCTATGTATACCGCTGCATTTATTGGTGAGATCGTTCGTGCCGGAATTATGGCCGTTAACCACGGTCAAACCGAGGCAGCCTATGCTTTGGGCCTTAACTCAACCCGCACCTTGAAGCTAGTTGTGATTCCCCAGGCTCTTCGAGTTATCGTGCCACCACTTACCAGCCAGTATCTGAACTTGACAAAAAATTCATCGCTTGCCATTGCCATTGGTTACATGGATATTGTTGCCACTATCGGTGGTATATCTCTGAATCAGACAGGCCGAGAAATGGAATGCATGCTAATTGTCCTGCTCACTTACTTGACTTTCTCCTTACTGATTTCATCTGTGATGAACTGGTATAATAACCATATAAAGCTGGTTGATCGTTGATCGGAAACAAACTGATGTCTAATAAACTATATGTCCCCGGAACCCACCCGGATTTACCACCGCCAAGCAATACCGTAGGTGTGATAAACTGGCTGAAGAGTAATTTGTTCTCTTCACCAACTAACACTTTCGTTACGCTGGTTTGTCTATTATTTTTAACTCAATTGCTGCCACCCATGTTCAACTGGCTATTTATTGATGCCGCCTATAGCGGTAATAGCCGTCAAGAATGTGTTGCACAAGGCTCTGGAGCTTGTTGGGCATTCATCAGCGAACGCCTTAACTTATTTGTTTATGGCTTTTATCCAATCGAGGAACGTTGGCGAGTCAATCTAGCGTTTTGCTTGTTATTGGTCACGTTGGCGGCTGTGTTGTGGGATCGTATCCCAGCACGCAAATATTTTCTGGCATATGCCTGTATATTCCCCTTTATTGCCACTTGGTTGCTGATTGGTGGCTTAGGCTTAACTGAGGTTCCTACATCAGACTTCGGTGGTCTCATGCTAACGCTCGTGATTGGTGTTACTGGAATTTCCTTTTCTTTACCGCTGGGCGTATTGCTCGCATTAGGGCGACAATCTGAGTTACCTATAATCCGGGTATTTTGTATTAGCTTTATTGAATTTATGCGTGGCGTACCATTAATAACCTTGTTATTTGTGGCTTCCAATATGCTCAGCTATTTCTTACCACCTGGAACGAACTTCGACCTGTTATTGCGCGTACTAATTATGGTTACACTGTTCGCTTCTGCCTACATGGCGGAAGTCATTCGGGGTGGTCTACAAGCAATTCCAAAAGGACAAATTGAGGCAGCAGACTCACTAGGGCTCAAATACTGGTCGACCATGCGCCTCATTATATTGCCCCAAGCTCTGAAAATTTCTATTCCCGGAATTGTTAATACCTTTATTGGCCTGTATAAAGATACCACATTAGTTATTATTATCGGCTTAATGGATCCCCTAGGTATTGGCCGAGCATCTTTAGCAGACCCAGCTTGGCTTGGGTTGTCTATTGAAGTTTATATATTTGTTGCTATATTCTTCTTTCTATGCTGCTTCAGTATGTCACGTTACTCCCTGTATCTGGAAGACAAGCTGGTTACTGAACACAAGCACTAATGAGGCACTGAGTAATGACGATAACCAAGGCAACTAAATTAGAGCAAGATCGCCAACCCTGTATTATCATTAAAAATATGCATAAGTGGTATGGCGATTTCCACGTATTAAAAAATATTAACCTTGATGTGTCCAAAGGGGAAAAAATCGTTATTTGTGGTCCCTCAGGTTCTGGCAAGTCAACTATGATTCGGTGCATCAACCGGTTGGAAGAACATCAGGAAGGTCAAATCATTGTTGACCATGTAGAACTGACCAACGACCTTAAGAATATTGAATCTGTACGACGTGAAGTCGGCATGGTGTTTCAGCATTTTAATCTATTTCCTCACCTGACCGTATTGGAAAACTGCACATTGGCACCAATCTGGGTACGTAGAATACCCAAAGCGGAAGCAGAAGCTACGGCCATGCAATTCTTGCAACGTGTTAAGATACCAGAGCAGGCTAATAAATATCCTGGCCAGTTATCTGGAGGCCAGCAGCAACGTGTAGCAATTGCACGTAGCCTGTGTATGCGTCCCAACATTATGCTATTTGATGAACCAACCTCGGCACTAGATCCAGAGATGATAAAAGAAGTCCTGGATACCATGGTTGAGTTAGCTAATGAAGGGATTACTATGCTCTGTGTGACCCATGAAATGGGCTTCGCCAAACAGGTGGCTGATCGGGTAATTTTTATGGATGGTGGTGAGATAATTGAATCAAATACACCACAAGAATTTTTTGATAACCCACAACATGAACGAACCAAACTGTTTTTAAGCCAGATTCTGGATCATTAGTCAAAATATAACGTACAACCAGACTCATATCATAATGATAATAGCGCTATATAAATTTGATGGTAAATTAGCTTTTGCCAACAACTGGTGACACAAAAAAATGTCGACACCATGATTTAAGTAAAAAATTTAAGCGTATTATTGTGCCCATTACTGTTGATAACACGAGTAATCTGCAATGTTTCTGATAATACCTAAAACATTGCAGCAACCCGAATATTGATTACTGAATAATACAGCAATCAGAAAATAAATAATTTTACTCATCGGTCATAGTTGTAAATCCCTAGATCGTCCCATAAACTATGGCTTTAGGAATGCTTGTCAACTCATATATGTTATTGTTGTAATTTGTTAAATAAACTGACTTACATCTGATGTTTTATCATCGTAGCTTGACCAAAGTTTATATATAGTCGTCATTATGAAGGTTTTAATAAATCATACCTAATATAATTACACTACTGTCAAGCACCCTACAAAATACCATGAATAGGGCTAATACTAACTAAATATTGTTCTAATACTGATAGTATTTAATATATTCTCACGAAACATTCTAAATAGAAATTTATTAATTATTAATGTAAATTTTTAACTAACCTCTAATATTGTATGCACAAGACTAAGCATTTTGCAGCATTTGTAGACTGCCAAGGTTAGTAACACAGTTTATATGTTGAGTTACAACCCAGGTTTCACACCCAAAGTCAATAATGCAATGCTACCTTTGAGTTAAGATATTGAATTGTAAAATCAATTACTCATTACCAGTAAGACCTGATAAGCCAGCTTCAACAGCCCTGTCTTATTTAAAAGCATAAAGACTAAATCCCAGTCAAGGTTGAGAGAAAATCATGATTATCTTGGTTTACTTGAGCCTAGGTGCCTTGTCTGGGTTACTGGCGGGACTGTTTGGCATCGGAGGTGGTCTGATTATGGTGCCTGTATTGGTGCTAGCTTTTACCGCACAGGGCTTTCCAGCAGAAGTGCTAACTCATATGGCGATAGCTACTTCCTTGGGAGCCACGATTTTTACTGCCACCAGTTCAATCTACAGCCACCATCGCCAGAGTGGCATATGTTGGTCACTCTTTCTGCCACTGGCTTGTGGAATGTTGATTGGTGCTTTTA
>Ga0233444_10006348_pt1 | contig 10579 bp, 11 predicted proteins | sample SI_124_October20_6_FD_182792 | JGI IMG/M metagenome (GOLD analysis project Ga0233444, IMG submission 182792) | Seawater microbial communities from Saanich Inlet, British Columbia, Canada - SI_124_October2016_10_MG | ecosystem: Environmental > Aquatic > Marine > Inlet | place: Canada: British...
TGACATTGGCGATGGCTGCCTAATTGGCATTCATGCGGTAGTCATGGACGGCGCCAAGATCGGGCGTGGCTCTATTGTTGCGGGCCAGGCGATCGTTCGCGAGAACGCGGTTTTTCCAGAGTACTCTGTCATTGGCGGCGTTCCGGCAAAGCTGATTGCAACCCGAGATCAAACTGATGAGAACGTCGCCAATGCGCGTTACTACCAAAGGCTTTCGGCGGCCTATTTAAAAGGCGATGACCGAGTGGCCGAGGCCTGATCATCGCGTCGGGTTGTACGGTATACTCTTAAAAATCCCGTGGTGAATCGCTATGTTTATCCAACCCGTTATTCTCTGCGGTGGCGCTGGATCCAGGCTCTGGCCGATGTCGCGCCAAGGTTATCCGAAACAGCTACTCGCGCTGCTGAATGATCATAGTTTGCTGCAAAATACGGTGCTCAGATTGAATGGGCTGCACGGCCTTGCTGCACCCATTTTGGTTTGTAACGAAGCGCATCGCTACCTCGTTCAATCCCAAATGACAGAGATTGGTTACCCTGATGTTCAGGTGATTCTAGAACCGGTTGGCCGCAATACCGCGCCCGCCATTTCGCTGGCGGCATTGGCCGCGCAAGAGGTTGATCCTGAGGCCATGCTCCTTGTACTGCCCTCAGATCATGTGATTACGAAGTTGGATGCTTTGCATTCCGGAATTCGAGCCGCGACTGAATTGGCGACGGATGGGCACCTCGTAACCTTTGGCATTGAGGCCGCGGCGCCAGAAACCGGGTACGGGTACATTGAACGCGCGAAGGCGATTCAGAGCGGCTATCACGTTGCCCGATTCGTTGAAAAACCGGATCTTGAGCAGGCGCAGGCGTATGTTGATTCTGGGCAGTATTACTGGAATAGCGGAATGTTTGTCTTTCAATCACAGACGTTCTTAACGGCCTTGAAGGCGCACGCGCCGCTGATCGCACAGTATACCGAGACCGCGTGGCAGGATCGGCGCGTTGATCAAGCGTTTATTCGGCCAAATCCCAAGGCCTTCGAAGACTGTCCCGCGGAGTCGGTGGACTATGCCGTGATGGAAGTTGCCAAGCGCGTCGCGGTCGTGCCTTTGTCAGCGGGTTGGAGCGATATTGGGTCTTGGCAATCTCTTTGGACGGTTAGCAATAAGGATTCAGATCTGAATGTCTCGAAGGGAGATGTAATTTTTGAAAATACGGCGAATAGTTTGGTGTTCGCCGAAAACCGGTTGGTGACGGTGGTGGGGCTTGAAGAGGTTGTCGTGGTTGAGACGGCTGATGCCGTGTTGGTTGCGGCAGCCAGTCAAAGCCAGCAGGTCAAGGCGGTGGTCGACCGGTTGCAGGACTCGGGTCGGGCTGAACATCTGCTGCACCGGCGCGTCAACCGACCCTGGGGATGGTATGAGATTGTCGATGAGGGTCCCAGACATAAGACCAAGCGCATTGGCGTGACGCCAGGCCAGCGCCTATCCCTGCAACAGCATGCACATCGGGCGGAGCATTGGGTCGTGGTGTCAGGGGTTGCACGGGTCACCTGCGATGACCAGGTGTTTGAATTGGTTGAAAACCAGTCGACTTATATTCCCCTGGGCTCGACCCATCGTTTGGAGAATCCGGGTGACACGCTACTCGAGATTATCGAGGTGCAATCGGGTCGTTATCTCGGTGAGGATGATATTATTCGTTTTGATGATGTGTACGGCCGAGTCGAGGGGCGGTAAACGATATCGAGCCGCTCAGCGGCCGACGCCCACTTGTTTGACGTGTTTGGTTTGGGTCGGCAGCAGGGCCTCTGCTGATTGGACGTCGCTCGATAATTTACTTGTTGAGGCGGCATTCTTTCGCAGCCCAAGTGGGATCAAGAATTGTTGTGATTGTTCTTCAATGAATCACGGAGATTTCGTACTGTGACGATCAAGCCCAAGATGACCAAAAACCCTAGCAGATCACCAATAAGATAGCCCAGTAGAAAGTTTAGATTCGCAACGGGGCTTTCATTAAAAAGTAAAATCGCCAGGGTCAATAACCCGTTAAAAATGGCCGCAAGAATACCCGCAAGCAAAGGAGGGCCCACAGTGTTGGGCATTGCGTCCGGCGGGTTGGGTCTGTAGTAACTCTTTAAGTCACAGACGCGCAGGAGCTCGAAAGCAATTAAAGGGCTGAGCGCGCCCACAGCAGCAAGGGGTATGTGGACCTCATTAGGCGGCATGTTTTCGAAAAGTTGATAGAGCAGTAATTGTGCTATGAAGAGCGGCAGAACGGCTTTGTATCCAAGGAAATAAACTGCGATGACACGGACGCCATGGGGTAAAAAAATCAGGAAGGGCACGACGGTCATCAAATTAGAGATCGGCGATATGAGCGCGTTAATGCTTTGGTAGCTGAGCAGGTAACTGATTAGGAACCAGAAAATAATGAAGGCACCTGCCATGAGCTCGCCCAGGAGCTTGTTTTGCTTGGTGCGCATTTTAGAGTTGCCCCGGCATCTTGATGGATTGGGCGTAGTGCGGTGTGGGCGTGTGCAGTGCAGGTGGGGTTCGATGCCTTGTTTTGGACGAAGTGCACCGGATCGAGCCGGAATTGGGCTGGCTTAGAGCGGCGATCGGTACAGCGCGATGAATTGTCTGAGCAAATAGCAAAAGAAGCAGTCGAAAACAATTCAGGATGGGTAGCGTGGGCTGAGAAGCAAACGCGGATGACTGTAATCGATGCCGGATGCGAGACCGCATAACCGTGTCGGTCTTAGGTCTCAACGGCTGTGCGGCGCTCAGTAATAGGTTGACATTGCTAGCGCCCAAAACAACAGCCCGTCCAGCAATTTGACCTACAAGCAGAGGCGATACAAGCCGGTCTTTCGACCCTCTGCAGGCTTTAAATACTGCTTGTCAAGCAAGGCCTTTAGCGCTCTGTGGTAGGTTGGCGCGGAAAGATCGACGCAATACAAACTATTGCGTAGCGCTTTACTGCTCACCAAGCTGTCGTCGGTTGTCCCAATCTCAGACATCGCGCTCAGGATTCTTCTCTCCTGCTCTGTAAGATCATCCAGACCAAAATCCTTTTCCATGCCTAGAATCACAGCCTTTAGCTGAGCAAGTTTTTTTAAGTTTTCGCGTTTCATCTGACCTTCCATTATTTGCCGTAGCCCCCTCAGTAATTTGGAGTGCCAATTTGGCGGTGAACACATAAAGCCTAAACCGCTCATGCTGTACTACGCCCCTCTCCAAAGGAAAAGTTATCACACGCTGCTGAATTAATTCAATCATTGAGGTGCAGAATGGCGCAAATCTGAAGCAATTTGCGTTAATATATTTAATTTTGATAATTTTTAGCAGTTTCGGCGCATAGAACGACATTGTCGAAGTCGAATCGGTTTCTGGTTTGGCATTTTTATCAAGTGAGTTCACGTGCAGCGGCCTGCAGAGGCTCACTCGGCGTCGCGAACAATCCTAGGCTCATCTTATCGTGATGAGTGGCTGCGGGCAGGTAAGACTTCAGCCAGGCCTGGCTTAGACTTTCACCAGCGTTTTGCCAAAGTTCTTGCCTGCGAACAAGTCTGCAAAGGCTTGGCCGCACCGCGCGACGCCGTCATATTCGTGGGTTAGCGATTTAATTTGTCCGGCTTTCATCCAAGCGGTTAACTGGCCTCGCGCTTCCGGATAGCGTTCAAGCTGAAGGTGGGTCATGAAGCCTTGCATCCGAACGGAGTTGGTCACAATTTGAAAAAGATTGGAGGGCCCTTGGGGCTGTTTGTTATTGTAATCAGCCACAGCGCCACAAAATGGGATTCGAGCCCCAACATTGACGTGATTTAAAACGGTTTCCAGGATGGGGCCGCCAACATTATCGAAATACACATCGATTCCGTTTGGGCAGGCGGCTGAGAACTGTTGATCGAGGTCCGATTCTTGATAGTTGATAAAGGCGTCATAGCCTAGTTCTGATTTTAGTCGTTCTCCCTTTATGTTGCTGCTCGTCAAGCCTACCACTCGTCCGGCGCCCATCAATTTGGCAATTTGGCCAGCAACATACCCAACGGCCCCGCCTGCAGCAGAAATCACAACGGTTTCACCCGCCTTGGGTTGTCCAATATCGGTCAAACCAAAGTAGGCGGACATCCCGGTATCACCCAAAATACCCAGGTGGAAGTGCTTTGGTGTGTCGGCGTCTTGATGATCGAGGACAACGAGGAAGTCGTCGCCTGCAAGTGAGTATTGCTCCCAAGCCAAACGACCCATGACAAGATCGCCTTCCTTGAGCGTTGCATGACGGCTTTCTGCGACCATGCCGACGGTTAATCCCATAACGGGCTGTCCCAACGCCATGGCAGGCAGTACTGCGTCACCAGCGTCTTCGTCCATCCAGTTTCTAAAACCCGCATCCATCGAAATGTATTCATTTTTAATGAGGGCTTCGCCCTCCTGGGGCCGTATGAGCGTCGTTGTCACGGCCTCAAAATCGTCGGCCACGGGTGCGCCTTGGGGCCGCCGCTTGAGTAATACCTGGGTGTTGTTCATTGTTGCGATCTTCCTTGGAACACACTATCTTGTGGGCAAACTAACATGCAATTTAACTTCTCGCCATCTGAAATTATAGCGAACCACGACGAAGCCTTACTCGGCTGGCGACGGCAGCGCCTTATAAAGATCTGCTGCTTCAGTTCAGGGCGAAAGGCGAATACAAGGATGACGCGCCGATGAAGCTTACCCGAAAGTCATTGTTCTTCTACGGGCTCACCGATCTCCCGATCGCCTTGTCTTTGTTCCCTGTCGCTGTATTCATTCCGCGCTTCTATGCGAGTGATATGGGCGTGCCGTTGGTTGTGATTGGGACCATCTTGTTTTTAGTGCGATGGACGGATGTCATAACCGACCCATTGGTCGGTTACTTGAGCGATCATACGCGCAGTCGGTTTGGCCGTCGCAAACTCTGGATTGCTTTGGCCACGCCCTTAATGATGCTCTCAGTGTTCCAGCTGTTCTTGCCGGATCTGGGCCAAGTTTATATGCGTCCGATCTACGGGCTGCTCTTTAATGATGCCCAAATGAATTGGGTTCATCTGGCTTTGTGGAGTTTCATGCTGTCTGTGGCCATCACCATGATGCTCATTCCCTACTATGCTTGGGGTTCGGAGCTCTCTACGGATTATCATGAGCGCAGTAAAGTCACTGGCAGTCGGGCGGTTTTTAATTCCTTGGGCTCGCTCTCCGCGCAATTGATACCCGCTATGGCGCTGCTTATTTTCGGCATCGGCGGGTCTAGCGTCGTACTTGAATTGGTGGGGTTAACTATGTTGGTGCTCATGCCCATTTGCGTAACCCTCACACTAACCAATGTTGCCGAGGCACCCTATCAGCCCAGGCAACAAGTCAGCGCTCTGGCGGGTTTGAAATTAATGGCCGCAAACGGGCCGTTTAAGCGGCTGGTGTTAGCCTTTATGATTGGCTCGCTTGGCCTTAATGTCACAACACCCCTGTACCTGTTTTTCATTGCTGATGTTTTGCAGGCCGAAGACAAGGCGATTTATATGCTCAGCTTTTTTTATGCGGCGAGTATTATCGCCGTGCCATTTTGGGTTGCATTTTCAAAGCGAGTCGGCAAGCACAGAGCCTACCTAGTATCCTTTTTCATGCTGGCGTTTGCACACCCCTGTTATTTACTATTGGGGCCTGGTGATTTCTGGTGGATGTTACCGATGACCCTTATGACGGGGTTCGCTGCCGGGGGGTTCTCGCAAACCCTACCCAATTCCATGAAGGCCGATGTTATTGATTTGGACACGCTCGAAACCGGCGAAAATCGTGCGGCATTGTTTTTCTCAGCCTGGTCGTTTGCCCAAAAAGCGACGGCGTCTTTTGGCGGAGCCATTGCGTTATTTGGTCTGAGTTTCTTTGGTTTTGAAGCGGGCGTCAGTAATGGCGAAGACGAATTGTTTGGTTTGCGGTTCTTGTTTTCGACCTTCCCGTCTTTGTTCTTTTTGACAGGGGCGGCAATCGTTTGGAACTACCCCATCACAGAAGCCCGACATGCTGAAATCCGTGCTGAGTTAGAGGCAAAGAATACTTAACGTTGATTCCGCATCTTCGCCTTTTCTTCAGCTACGCTTTCAAAAACTCGTCTAGGGTTTGATGGATGCGCCGGATCCTTGCCTCTTGATAATTGCCAAGGGTTAAACCTTTCCCCGCAGATTTTAAGCCTTGCTGCTGCAGCGCAAGATTCCCCGTATCTTCATCGTAAACCCGCCCAAGCCAGCCGAGTTCAGGCACGTCGGTATAGGATTGGTTGACATCCAAGAACACCGGTTCTGGCGGAAAGGGTTTCGCTTGACCGACGGGCCAAGGCTCGAGAATGAGTAAGTCGAACAAGCAGGTATCGACCTGGTCACCATCCGGCCTAAAGCGATAGACCATGGGAATATTAATCCCCGGAAAAAAAAACATGTTCGGGAATAGATGATATTCAATGGAGTCCAGGATCTGACTGTCGCTTAGGTCTGCTTGGGATTCACCCAGCGCGTTGGCCAGCCGGGATCGGCCATCTTCAGCGGCGACGGCGCGCGCCGTTTCGCCAGCCTCTAATTCACGCGTTACGCCGACGGTCCTCGCCAGAATTTCCGCTTCCGTGAGCACCGGGTCGCGCCACTCTGTGCCAGGATAATCATTTAAGCTTTCCGGACTATAGGTGCCCGTGTTGTGAATAAATCGAGTGACAAATCGCCCAAAAATATCGTACTGGGTGTTGGCGCCGTTTGGTGAATGATGGGTCTCAACATTGTGATAGGCCTCTAAAAAAGCCTCTTGAGCCGCCTTCCAATTCGCCGGGAGGCGTTTTTGAACATGTACTTTGATGCGGCGGGTATCCAGCGGAAAGTGCTCGAAGTGTTCCGACATGACTTCCAGTTGATCCGACAAGGGCGTCGCCGCTGTGTCTAAGTTGATAAAGATAAAGCCACCCCAAACGGCGCAGGCTACGGGTCTTAAATCATGGGTCTGTGGTTGCACATGTGGGAAATCCCACTTTGCCGGGATTTGTTCGAGTGTGCCGTCGCAGTGCCAAGACCAACCGTGAAACGGACACGTAATCCCGGTGCCAAAACCCGTGCCTTCGCTCCCAATCAGTCGAGTACCGCGATGGGTGCAGCTGTTTCTAAAGGCGTGCAGCACGCCGGTGTCATCGCGGGAAATAATGACCGAGTAAGGGCCGATGTCATAAACATAGCGATCACCTGCCTCCGGAATGTGCTCCTCCCGACAGGCCCATTGCCAGGTCTTGGCCCACATTTTTGTCATTTCTTTGGCAGCAAAACCGGCATCGGTATAACGCTGGGCGTCGAGGTCGGCATCACCGAGAAAGTCATAAGCCGAGGCGAGCAGAGGGGGCGGGGCGGGCACCGCGTCGGTCGCTAAAACGTCATGAACGGATCTGCCTGCGGCGCGAGCCTGCCCTTTTTCTGTCTCTGACATGTTCACGACTCCAATTTTGTGCAAAAAAATACGGTGAGCGGTGAGCATGCCACAGATGATTGCGACGTGTTAAGTTGTTGGGGTCTCCTTGGCGTTGCGGGAACCCTCGTAGAATTCGCGTTAAACGCTCAGGTTTTGCAATCGCTTAGAAGATTTAGATAAGTTGTATCTTGAGAGGCCCAATGAGTCTTGCTAGCTGCATTGCGGTTGAAGGGGCGAGGCAGTACGGGAGGCGTCATTGAGTCCGATCAATAGCGGATTTTTCCATGGTAACCTCAAGGTGTTCTATTGCGTTCAAGGCATCGAGGACAACAGGTGGAAGAATGATCGGTAATCACAGCATTGGCGGTCGATAAAAGACATTAAGGATGTCTGAATAAAAGGAGGTCATCATGATCAGTTTACCCGGGCAGGTGCCGTCAGCGGCGGACATGGGGGCTCGCTTGGCAATTGTTGAATTACTGAATTGCCACAGTCGAGCGCTGGATCGTTTGGATGCGAGTTTGATGAAGGCCGTGTATTGGCCATCGGCGACGGTTGATTATGGTGGGTTCAAAGGCGAGGCCCATGTGTTTGCGGATCTTGTGATGGGCGCTCTGGCGGGGCAGTACCAACTCACCCAGCATCGCGTCACGAATACGGTGTTTGAGTTTTTGAGTGAGCAGCACGCGGCAACCGAGAGCTTGGTGTTTGCAAAACATCTGCTGCTTGATGGTGCCTCCGAGATGGTGTTCTCAGGCCGTTATTTAGATCGCTTCGAATGTGATGGCTCAAATTGGAAATTCAAGTTCCGGCGTGTGGTGATGGATTGGAGTCGTCGTCGAGCGGTGGTTGATGAGCGCGGTGAGGGTTCTTTCGCGGCGTTAACCAAGGGACTGAACAATCAACAGGATGCGTCATGGCATCATTTGGCATCTGGATCGGTGGCGATTGTCGAGTGATCCGCCTTCAAACGTTACGCAAGACCAAACGTCCATGGCTCAAGACTGCGTATTTTGCCGCTGAAGTGTTCTCTAAGGCCTGGCCGGTAACGCGGAGCCTTGACTGAAAAACCGTTGATCAACAGATCGGTGGGTTAAAAATAATGAGCGGATAACGGGGCTTGAAAACCCAACTAACCGAGGCATCAACCTGGGGCGTAACCCAGAAGCAAAGGAGAAGTTATGAGCGACCTACAAAATCTCGCGGATCAACAAGAAATTTATGCACTATCGTGTCGCTACATGCGGGGGTTAGATCGGTTAGACCGAACCTTGTTGCACTCGGTCTTTAGCGCGGATGCCTATTGTGAGTATGGCTTTATCAATGGCACGCCAGAGGTGTTTATCGACTATGCAATCACGGCGCTCGAAGGGCATATCGCCAATCATCATATGATCGGGAATCATCTCATCGAGTTTGATGGCGACGAAGCTTTTGGTGAGATCTATTTTAATGCTTACCACAAGGTGGCGGACGCGTCCGGCCCGTTGGACATTGTCATCGCGGGTCGGTACTTAGATCGATATGTGAAAATCAATGGCGAATGGAAAATGGCGTATCGAAGCGAACGGGTTGATTGGAGTCGAACGCAACCCACGCAGGATCCCTACTTTGCCGGCGCACCTTTATCGCTTTTAGGCGAGCGGTCAACCGATGCGGTTTATAGAACGGATAACCGATGCTGGCCAACGGCGCCTTGAAGCGGTAGGGGCGCGGTACTTAAAACGCACCGATCAACTAAGTTGAATCGAGCGTAGCGTTGATCGATTAATCAATGCCTGAATGCAATAGGAGAAGACTATGACAGAAGAATCAACCTTGGAGCGCGGTGGCTGCTTGTGTGGCGAGGTTCGATATACGTTCCCGAGAACGGATGTGTTGTCGGCGCATCATTGCCATTGCAAAGATTGTCAAAAAAGCACTGGTAGCGGCAAGGCAACGATCCTCTTTATTCCAGTGGACTCGTTGAATCTAATGGGCGAATTAAAAACCTTTACCGTTGTGGGCAGCCAGGGCAGCCATGTCACGCGAGGCTTTTGCGCAAACTGCGGCTCGCCGCTGATCAGCTATGTAGCAGAAATGCCGGCCATCAAGTTTATCAAGGTGGGTAGCCTTGATGATTCGACATGGGTTGAAATCACCTCCAGCTTTTGGCAGAAAACAGCAACGAACTGGTCGCCCGTGGACGACACGCATCCAGCTTTCGCGGCCAATCCGGAGTCTTAGGCCGCTTGTTTGCTCAGCAGGGCGTCGAGAAAATCACCACTTTTGAGTTCGAGCGTCGATAGTGCCAAGAGCTCGTCAGTATGCTCTGGAAAAGCGGGCACCATCGCCGGCCAAGCAAGCGAACCCTGTCGCTCGGCATTGGCCTGAATCGCCATTTGATCCCAAACGTTGTGAGGCTCGAAAACTGCGTAGTAGGTCGCAACGGCCAGCGGGATCACCTCGCAAACCAGAGCTTCAAACTCGGCAGGCACCGGCAGTATCGCCTCAATGCGGTCGGCGATCTCGTCTTCTCGTGCCGCGCAGGACAAAAGCCCTTCGGCGTGCTCCGGTAAGGCCTCTGCCCAACCTCGGTATCGCTCGGCGGCGGAGCGCTCAAGTCGCGCTAACGCCCCTGGACGGGCCGCGTCTGGGATCCTGGAAAGGTGTGGGGCGAGCAACTCGCCAAACCTTGGGATTGTTACAGTCGTCATAAAGTAGTGCTCCGTTAGTGAACGAATAATAAAGGTTTACGCAATTGGGCTCAACCCAGACGCCAACCAAGCCGCTCAAAGTTCGGCGTCTGATAAATTGCAAGACCATACTAGGTGACGCAATAAATAGTGCTTGGCGGTCTAAGAAAGATTGCGGCCTCGACCTTCGTACCAGCTTCTTTTTGTCAGGACACTTAAAGTTGGTATCTGTCCCGGTTGGACAACGCGCCGGGTTTTTCGCTTTTCTGTCGCCTAACTGACAGGTAGATACCTGATTTTTCTGCTTTACTTCCATCTCAATCATAGGTCGCTGCGCAAGCAGCGTAAGCGAGAGAACGCCTCAAAAAGACCCTTCCACGGTGTGGTTTTTTAGCCGTAAAAAAGGGGTATTAAGGTTGAAAATAAATCAGGCCACAGGCTTGAATGCTCGGT
>Ga0233444_10006352_pt1 | contig 10576 bp, 12 predicted proteins | sample SI_124_October20_6_FD_182792 | JGI IMG/M metagenome (GOLD analysis project Ga0233444, IMG submission 182792) | Seawater microbial communities from Saanich Inlet, British Columbia, Canada - SI_124_October2016_10_MG | ecosystem: Environmental > Aquatic > Marine > Inlet | place: Canada: British...
AAAGAAAACAAAAGTTACTGAAATTTTTTAGCAAAGAAAAGGACTTATTTTTTACTACGAAGATAAATATAAAATCTTTAGATAATTTTTTAAAAGAAAACAAAATAGATTATGTTGAAATATTGAAGATTGATACTGAAGGATATGATTTTAATGTAATAAAAAGTTTAGGAGATAGAATAAACTGTATTAATTATATATATTTTGAGCATCATTTTCACGATATGTTAAATAAAGATTATACTTATATGAAGGTTCATAATTTTTTAGTTAATAATGGTTTTAAAAAGACATTTAAATCTAAAATGTTTTATAGAAAAACTTTTGAATATATTTATAAGAATACTAAAATATAATGAAGAATTTGACATTAATAATACCCACGAAAAAAGAAGTAGAATCACTTCCAATTTTTCTAAAAGAATTGAAAAATTATAAGTGTCAAAAAATGATAGTTATGCAAAAAGAGGATTTAGCTACATTTGATAAAATTAAAAAAATTAGAAATATCAAAATAATTAAACAAAAAAAAAATGGATACGGCAATGCTTTGATTGAGGGTATTAAAGCTACTAAAACAAAGTATTGTTGTATAATTAATGCTGATGGTTCGATGAATCCAAAATATTTAAAAAAGATGTTAGCATTATGTGAAAAAAAAGATTTAATTTTTACTTCTAGGTACCAAAAACCAGGAGGTGGGAGTGAAGATGACGATATTACCACATCTATTGGTAACTTTCTTTTTACACTTTTTGGAAATGTATTCTTCAAACTTAATATATCAGATATTCTTTTTACCTATATTTTGGGAAAAACTAAATCTTTTAAAAAAATGAAACTATCTAGACATGATTTTAGAATATGTGTTGAGTTGCCAATTAAAGCAAAAAGATTGAAATTAGAATATGTGTGTATACCCAGTTTTGAAAGAGCAAGAATTGGTGGTAAAAAAAAAGTCAATCCAATTAAAGATGGTTTCTTAATACTAACAGAAATGATAAGATTATTTTTTAAATGAAAAAAATAGCATTAATTTTTGGTATCACTGGTCAAGATGGATCTTATCTTGCAGAATTTCTATTAAAGAAAAATTATATTGTTCATGGTGTAAAGCGAAGGTCATCTTCAATAAATACAGGAAGAATTGATCATATTTATCAAGACCCGCATGTTAAAAATAGAAGATTTATTTTACATTATGGGGATATCACAGACTCACTTTCTGTAACTAGAATTATCAAACAAGTAAAACCTGATGAAATTTACAATTTAGCGGCACAATCACACGTAGCAGTTTCCTTTGAATCACCGGAATATACCGCTAATGCTGATGCTTTAGGAGTATTAAGAATTTTGGAGGCAATTAGATTTAATAATTTTAATAAAAAAACAAAATTTTACCAGGCAGGAACTTCAGAGCTTTATGGACGAACAGAAAAGATTCCACAAACTGAAAAAACACCGTTTCATCCAGCCAGTCCATATGGAGTTGCAAAATTATATGCGCACTGGATAACAATTAATTATAGAGAAGCGTACGAAATGTTTGCGGTAAATGGAATATTATTTAATCACGAAAGCCCAAGACGCGGTGAAACATTTGTTACTCAAAAAATAGTTCAAGGCTTGTGTAACATTAAAAAAGGAAAACAAAAAACTCTTTTTCTAGGTAATCTAAGTGCTAAGAGAGATTGGGGACATGCAAGAGAATATGTGGAAGCTATGTGGTTAATGCTTCAGCAAAAAACACCTGAGGATTTTGTTATATCAACTGGAAAACAAGTATCGGTCAAATATTTTGTTAATATGGTAGCCAAATTATTGAATATAAAAATTTTGTGGAAAGGTAGTGGAATAAATGAAAAAGCTTATGATATAAATAGAAAAGTTATTGTAGCATGTGATAAGGCTTATTATAGACCATTGGAAGTCAATACTCTACTTGGAAGTTCTAAAAAGGCCTTAAAAAAACTTAAATGGAGACCCAAAACTGATTTAAAGAAATTAATTATAGAAATGATCAATGAGGAAATGAAATAAGAATTTAATAATAAAAAATTGTTCAATCCTTTAAAATATATTTTATGAAAATTTTTGTTGCGGGACATAACGGTCTAGTAGGATCAGCCATTATAAAAAAACTAAAATCTAAAGGGTACAGAGATATTTTAACAGCAGATAAAAAAAAATTAGATCTACTAGATCAAAAAGCTGTATTTAATTTTTTAAAAAAAAATAAACCTAAAATCGTAATTATAGCAGCAGCTAAAGTTGGAGGCATACAAGCAAATAATGAATTTGGAGCTGAATTTATTTATGAGAATTTACAAATTCAAAATAATCTGATTCATTCAAGTTATCTAAATAATATTAAGAATTTAACTTTTTTAGGGTCTAGTTGTATTTACCCTAAATTCGCTAAACAACCCCTCAAAGAAGAATATTTATTGAGTGGTAAATTGGAGGAGACAAATTTACCATATGCTGTAGCTAAGATAGCAGGTATTAAAATGTGTGAAGCATACAACAAACAATATAAGACAAATTATAAATGTTTAATGCCAACAAATACTTACGGACCAAACGATAATTATAATTTAATGACTTCACATTTTTTTCCAGCATTAATTCATAAGGCTCACATATGTAAAATAAAGAACAAAAAAAGCATAGATGTTTGGGGCTCAGGAAAAGTTTATAGAGAGATGATATTTGTTGATGATATTGCTGATGCTTGTGTTTTTTTTATGAAAAAAAAAATTAAACACTCATTAATAAATATAGGCTCAGGTAAAGACATGACAATATTAAATTATGTAAAATTTATTTTAAACAAACTTAAATTAAATATCAAAATTAATTTTATTAAATCAAAACCAGATGGAGTTTATAAAAAATTATTAGATGTAAAAAGAGCAAAAAAATATGGATGGGCAGCGAAAACATCTTTAAGCAAGGGTTTTGACATTACATACAAAAGTTTTTTAAAAAAGGATAAATGAAAAATATAATTGTTGTTACTGGAGGGGCAGGCTTTGTTGGGACAAATTTAATTGAGTTGTTTTTAAAAAAAACCAATTTGAATATTATTAGTGTTGACAATTATTCTTCTGGATACAAAAAAAATCATATTAAAAGTAAAAGAGTTAAATATATATCCGCACATACTAAAAATATTTCAAAAAAACTATCCAATGTTAAGAAAAAAATACATTGTATTTTTCACTTTGGTGAATTTGCAAGAATTTATCAAAGTTTCTTAAAATTAGAGGAATGTATAGAGTCAAACTCTATTGGAACACATGCAGTTTTTAATTTTTGTTTAGAAAATAATATAAAATTAGTTTATTCTGCAACTTCTGCAACTTTAGGAAATAAGGGCAATGATCAAAATTTATCTCCATACGCTTTTTTAAAAGCAAAAAATTTAGAATTATTAGAAAATTTAAAAAAGTGGTTTAATCTTAAATATGAAATAATTTATTTTTATAATGTTTATGGTCCTAAGCAGATTAAGACAGGAGATATGGCAACTGTAATAGGAATATTTGAAGATTGTTTTTTAAAAAATAAACCACTAACAGTTGTAAAACCCGGTTCACAGAGCAGAAGGTTTACACATATTTATGACACAGTAAAAGTTTGTTTTTTAGCATGGAAGAAAAATAAATGTAGACATTACAGCATATCTCACAAACAAAGTTGGAGTATTTTTCAAGTTGCATCATTATTTGATAGTAAAATCAAAATGTTAAAAACAAGGAAAGGAGAAAGATACGCATCAGCCTTAACAAATATGAATCTATCAAATAAAGTTTACAAAAAATTTGGGACAATTAAATTAAAAGATTATATTATTGATTTTATAAGAAAATCTTCAATTAAAAAGTAAATTTATCTATTTACAAATTTTTGGAATTAGATATAAATCCACCCGCCGGTGATTATTGCGAAGGGGTAATACCCGATCCCATTCCGAACTCGGAAGTCAAGCCCTTCAGCGCCGATGGTACTTTGTCTTAAGGCACGGAAGAGTAGGACATTGCCGGCTATAAAAAGATTAAAACTATGAAAATAAAAAGTTCACTTAAATCGTTAAAAAAAAGAGACCTAAATTCTAAGTTAGTTAGAAGAAGAGGAAGGGTTTATATAATTAACAAAACTAATCCAAAATTTAAAGCAAGACAGAAGTAATTTTATGGATAATAAAGACCATAAAGATACTTGGAATAATTTTACCAAATTTGTGTTGTGGGGAACTGTCGCGGTGATAGTTGTATTAGTTTTAATGGCAATATTCTTATTGTAATCTTCTCATATGAGAATCGCCTCAATTTTAGAGAATAGAAATTTCGAAAAGAGAATTGCTGTTACACCAGAGATTGCAAAAAAATATATTGCTCTTGGCTTTGAAGTACTTCTAACTGAAAATTATGGCGAACATTTAGGTTTTAGAAATCATGAATATGAAGAGCTAGGTGTAAAAATTTCTAAAGATGAAAAAGAAATTATAAATAAAGCTGATGTTATCGTGCAACTAGGTTTACTATCAGACGATAAAATTTCTCTTATAAAAGAAAATCAAACATTGATTGGTGTTATGAATCCATATGATAATAAATCAAAAATTGATGATTTAGTTAAAAAAAAAATTAACACCTTTTCTTTAGAATTATTACCAAGGATAACAAGGGCACAATCTATGGATATACTTTCCTCACAAGCAAACCTTGCAGGGTATAAGGCGGTTATAGAGTCGTTTGCAAGTTTTGAAAAAGCTATACCAATGATGATGACAGCAGCAGGAACAGTCCCAGCTGCAAAAGTTTTAGTTGTTGGTGCAGGGGTCGCCGGGTTACAAGCAATAGCAACAGCAAAAAGAATGGGGGCAATAGTGTTTGCTACTGATGTTAGAATGGCATCTAAAGAACAAGTTGAAAGTTTAGGTGGTAAGTTTTTGACAGTAGAAGGAGCTGAAAATCTTGAAACAGAGGGAGGATATGCAAAAGAAGCCTCCGATGATTTTAAAAAAAAGCAAGAAGAACTATTAAGTGAAACTTTAAAAAAAATAGATATTGTAATTTGTACAGCTTTAATACCTGGAAAAAAAGCACCATTGATAATTAAAGAAAATATGATTGAAAATATGCAAACAGGATCTGTTATTTATGACTTAGCTGCAGTTCAAGGCGGAAACACTGCTTTTACTGAAGCAGACAAAGTGGTTAACAAAGGTGGAGTGAGAATAATGGGTGAAAAAAATATTCTTAACAAACTCCCAATTTCTGCCTCAAGTTTGTATGCTAAAAATGTTTTCAATTTTGTTGCAAATTTATATGATAAAGAAAATAAGAAGATTAATATTAACCTTGAAGATGAAATAATTGAAAAAACATTAATTAAATAAGATTATGGAAATTGATCCCTTTATATTTAGATTAAGTATTTTTATTCTTTCGATATTCATTGGGTATTATGTTGTGTGGAGCGTCACGCCCTCTTTGCATACACCATTAATGTCTGTAACTAATGCAATTTCATCAGTAATTATTGTTGGAGCAATAATTGCTGGACTAGCAGGAAATTCTGAAAATATTTTTAATATTTCAAGTATTTTTGGCTTTTTGGCAATCTCTTTAGCAGCAATAAATATTTTTGGTGGATTTTTAGTTACTCAAAGAATGCTCGCGATGTACAAAAAAAAGAAGAAAGATAAATAATGATATCAGCGAATTTATCAGCAATATTTTATTTAATCTCAGGAGTGCTTTTTATTTTAGCATTAAGAGGATTATCTTCTCCTGAAACATCAAGACAAGGCAATTTTTTTGGTATTTTAGGAATGGTTATTGCAATAACAGTTACATTTTTATCTATAGGAAATTTTTCAAGTGGCTTTGTTTATGTTTTAATTTTTCTTTTAATAGGAGGTTTAATTGGTGCATTCATCGCCTATAAAATACCCATGACAGCTATGCCAGAACTCGTAGCTGGCTTTCATAGTCTTGTAGGTCTTGCAGCAGTATTTGTAGCAATATCAGCTTTTTTAAATCCAGGAGCATTTAATCTTGGATCACCAGGAAATATTAAACTTGGAAGTTTAATTGAAATGTCAATTGGCGCAGCAGTTGGTGCAATAACTTTCTCAGGTTCAATAATTGCTTTTTTAAAACTTCAAGGAATAATGTCAGGCTCACCAATTACATTTAAAGGGCAACACCCACTTAATGCATTAATATTAATTTCTATAGTAATTGTAACCTATCTTTTGTGCTCAACTCAATCCTCAAATTTATTTTGGATTTTATTAGCAATTTCTTTTTTAATTGGTTTCTTATTAATCATTCCAATTGGAGGGGCAGATATGCCAGTTGTTATATCAATGTTGAACTCATACTCAGGTTGGGCAGCAGCAGGAATTGGTTTTACATTGGAGAATACTGCCCTAATAATTACAGGAGCATTAGTAGGTTCTTCGGGCGCAATACTTTCTTACATAATGTGTAAAGGTATGAATCGATCTTTCTTTAATGTCATACTTGGTGGATTTGGAGCAACAGAACAATCATCATCATCAGCAGATAAAGAACAAAAGCCAGTCAAAAGTGGAAATGCAGAGGATGCTGCATTTTTAATGAAAAATGCGTCTTCAGTGATAATTGTTCCAGGGTATGGTATGGCTGTAGCTCAAGCACAACATGCATTAAGAGAAATGGTAGATACACTTAAGAAGAATGATATTAAAGTGTCTTATGCTATTCATCCAGTAGCAGGAAGGATGCCAGGCCACATGAATGTATTATTAGCTGAAGCAAATGTACCTTATGATGAGGTTTTTGAATTAGAAGAAATTAATAACGACTTCGCTAATGCGGATGTGGCTTTTGTAATAGGAGCAAACGACGTGACAAATCCAGTTGCAAAAACTGATCCACAAAGTCCAATTTATGGCATGCCTGTTTTAGACGTAGAAAAATGCAAATCTGTTTTATTTGTAAAAAGAAGTTTATCTCCTGGTTATGCAGGTATTGATAATGACTTATTCTATAGAGAAAACACGCTAATGTTATTTGCAGATGCAAAAAAAATGACCGAGGATATAACAAAAAATCTATAAAAAATTATGAATACAAAAATTTTTTGTGATATTGCTGAATTAGATTTAATTAAAAAATTTAATAAAAAAAAAATTGTAAAAGGGTTTACAACAAATCCAAGTTTAATGAGAAAAGCTGGAGCTAAAGATTATAAATCTTATTCAAAAAAAATTTTAAAAATTTGCAATATTAAACCCGTATCACTTGAGGTCTTTGCTGATGAATATAGTCAAATGAAAAAACAAGCATTCCAAATTAACACTTGGGGAAAGAATGTTTATGTCAAAATTCCTGTAGTAAATTCTAAAAGTAAATTTATGGGCAAGATAATTAAAGAGCTAAATAGTCAAAATGTTAAATTAAATATTACAGCTATATACTCAGCTAAACAAACAGAGAAAGTCCTCAAATTATTAAACAAAAAAACCAAAGTAATAATCTCTATATTTGCAGGTAGAGCAGGCGATTCTGGAAAAGATCCTATACCTGAGTTTAAGAAAAGTGTAGCAATGGCAAAAAAATTTAAAAATGTAGAAATCCTTTGGGCAAGTGTTAGAGAGCCATATAACTACTTGCAGGCTAAACAACTTGGATGTCACATAATCACTATTCCACCAAATATCATTGAAAAAATTGAAAACTTTGGAAAGACATTTGAGCAATTAACTAAAGAAACAGTTAAAGCTTTTTTACTTGATAGTAAAAAATCAAAGTTTAAAATTTAATTAATTAAAGCAGAAATTATGAATATATTTAGACCCTCGTTGTCATTTTTATTTTTAAAACATGCTTTTTTTTCATTTCGAGAGGGAAAGTCACCCATGAGAATCTTACATAATTTTTTTTTAAAAGACTTTAGCATCAAAGGATTAACATTGGATTTAGGATCTGGAAAAAATGCTAGTTATATGAAGTTTATGGAAACAGAAGAGTCTTCTATCAAGACAGTAGATTTTTTTAACAAGTCAGAGATGAAGTTAGATTTGGAAAAGGAATTAAACTTAGAAAAAAACAAATATGATACAATAATTTTATTTAACACTCTTGAGCACATATATAATTATAAATTTTTGATATCTCAAATTAATAAAATACTAAAACAAAATGGTAAATTGGAAATATTTGTTCCATTCTTAATTGGCTATCATCCTGATCCTAATGATTTTTTTAGACCAACTCATAAATACCTTAAAGATATTTTAAATGAGTGTGGATTTGATGGAGAAATTTATTTAATTGGTACTGGGCCATTTATTACTAGTTACCAAATGGTCTTTAGATATTTAAAATTCGCAATTTTAAAATTATTTTTTTTAATAGTCTTTATTACTTTAGATAAATTACTAAGTATGTTCTCAAAAGATTGGATGACTTACTACTGTGGAACACATGTTTCTGCATTTAAAAAATAAAAATAGATATTTTTGTTGATAGTAAAAAAACAAAGCTTAAGATCTGGATATTAATTATTTATTACTTGAACCATGATAAACGCAACTGTTGGGATATTAACTTTAAATAGTGCAAAAAACATTTCTAGATGCTTAAATAGTTTAAAATATTTTAAAGAAATAATCATTTTAGATGGAGGAAGTATTGACTCAACTTTAGAAATTGCAAAAAAATTTAAATGTAGAATATTAAAACAAAAAAAAAATTTTAAATTTACAAATAAAAGAATAAAAAATTTTTCTCAGGCTAGAAATTTAATTTTAAAAAAAGCCAAACATGATTTAGTATTAATGCTGGATTCAGATGAAATACTTCATAGTAGTTATTTTAATAAAATAGATTTTTTGTCAAAATCTGTGATTATGAAAAAAAAGTACTATTGTTTTTTAATACCCAGAGTCCCTATTTTGGGTAATTCTGTTCACAAAAAAACAAATTTATACCCAAACTATCAACCGAGACTGATGTACAAATCAAATATTAAAACCTATATAAAAAATGTACATGAAAAGCCAATTCCAATTAATCATGAATTAAAGCAACTTAAAATAAAAAATCTCTATATTAGTTTTTTAGCAGATCTAACAGATGCGCAAATTAAAATAAAACATGAATACTATACTTCTATTGAAAAAAAAATGATCTCAAATAACTCTATCAAATCAACATATTATATATTGAATGGTTTGTTTATACTTTTCAAAATGTATATTAAAATTTTAGTTTATAGAAAATCAAATAAAAAAATAATTATTTTTGAAAAAAAGACTATTATGTCAAGAATATCAAGGTTGTGCTTATTACTTGTATATAAATTTAATATTTTTAAAAAAATTTAATTTTGGTGAACGACAATTTCTATAAAAAATATTTTGGGCTTGTAGTTTTTTTTATATTATATTTAAGTTTAATCTTTGGTTTTTATTTTGATGAAAATCTTAATTATGGAGCAATTCCAGATTGGGAAAATACAGATCTACCTGTCATAAATGATTTATCTATTAATATTAAAAAAACTCTTTTAAATTACGAGAGTTACGGCCATAGGCACTCCCCAGTTTATCTTATTTTTTTGAGTTTATTTAAAAAGATAGGTATTTCATTAGATGGTATACGGTTATTGCACCTTAATTTTTCACTTTTTTTAATTTATTTTTTTTACAAATGTTTAGTATTAAAATTTTCCAATATAGAAAGAAATATATTACTATTACTATCTTTATCAATATTTTTATCTCCAACTTTCAGATCTTTAGCAATATGGCCGAGCTCAAGATTGATTGGATTAATATTTTTTTTAATTTCTATATATGAATTTTTAAAATTTTTGAAAACACATAAAAAGATTAACATGTGGAAAAATGTAATTTTTCTAATAATTTCGTCTTATATTAGTCCTAACTTCTCTTTATTTATAATTTTTTATTTATATTATTATTTTAGAAAAATAGAATTTAAAAATTTATTAGGGTTATTATTATTTTGCCTAATTAGTGCGTTACCAGCATTTTATTATATATTTTTTTTAGAAGTTAATTTTTTGATATCTGGTACTCCTGGAGAAGACATAGATTCACCAATCGGCTTAAGTTTTAATTTATCAGATAAAATTTTAATAATTAGTAGTATTTTATTTTTTCATTTATTGCCTTTTTTATTAAATAAAGAATTTATTTTAGATGTTATAAACCCCACAAAACAAATTTTGATAAGCATTATACTATTTTTTGTATTAAACTTATTTTTTTTTAATTATAAAATTAATTTTACAGGTGGAGGATTTTTTTTTCAGCTATCAAACTTTATTTTTAGTAACAACTACTTATTTTATTTTATTAGTTTTATTTCATTAATGCTGTTAATAAATTTTTCAAAAAAAAATATCGATAATTTTTTAGTTTTTTTTTATTAATTATATCAAATATACAAAATACAATTTATCATAAATATTATGACCCTTTAGTTATGATCTTATTCTTTACATTGATTAGCCATCCTCTTAATAATAAGTTTTTTGAAGGCAG
>Ga0233444_10006355_pt1 | contig 10573 bp, 11 predicted proteins | sample SI_124_October20_6_FD_182792 | JGI IMG/M metagenome (GOLD analysis project Ga0233444, IMG submission 182792) | Seawater microbial communities from Saanich Inlet, British Columbia, Canada - SI_124_October2016_10_MG | ecosystem: Environmental > Aquatic > Marine > Inlet | place: Canada: British...
CGGCACAAAATCAACTGTATTGCGCGCAATTTCCGGCCCCATGAACGCTGCCAGCAAGCCACCAGCCAGTACATAGGAAATGGCCTTTGGTTTTTGTGACTCTTCGGCGCTATCAGCGGCGGCATAGCGATAAAAACCAGCACAGCCATGCGCAATACCAAGAAACATCGACGCCAGACAGAACAGCCAGAAATTTGAAATGAGAATGGCAATGCCTTGGGTAAAGGCAGACACAGCCGCGATCATCACCCCGCTCATAAAGACCGGCCGACGGCCAAATCGCACCATCAGCAATGACGCTGGCAAGGTGGTCAGCATTGACGTAACAAATTGAAGCGACAGCCCCAGCGTCGCCAGCCATGGCAAGGGCGATAAAAGACTGCCGACAAGCGCGGTATTGATGATATTCACATTCATCGTTGTCATTGATAGGGCCTGCGCCGCCGCAAGCCTGATCACGTTGCCGGTATTGCTTTTTGCCTGCATGATAGTGATGTCCAAGATAGGCGCCAGCCATAAAGCCATCGACCAGCATAGCGCATGAATAACAAAGCCAATATCACCCTATAATACGATTTCCAACGAAGCACAATCAGCGGCCATCACCGCAAATGACAGGCCAGTGCTATCGGTCAAAAACCGCGCATTGACCCATGTTCAAGATCTTCATTTAAAACTAGGGCTTTAACTTCCGGCCGAACAACTCAAGACGGTGATCAACAAGTTCATAGCCCATTTCACGGGCAATCTGTTCTTTCAAGGCTTCCAGCTCGGCATGGTAGAATTCGATTACCTCGCCGGTTTCGACATCGACAAGATGTTCATGATGTTCGCCAGATTCTTCATAGCGGGCGCGTCCATCACCAAATTCCAGCCGGTCAATAACCCCTGCCTCTTCCAGCAATTTTACCGTTCGATAGACGGTGGCAATTGAAATTGTGCGATCCTGCTCAACCGAGCGCCGATGTAGCTGATCAACATCGGGGTGATCTTCTGACCCTTCAATGACCTCTAAAATAATCTGCCGCTGGCTCGTCATGCGAATGCCATTATTGAGGCATTTTTCAATAAGCCCGCTTGTCATGGCATCACCCATCTATTGTGTTGGTTACAAGATGGCTTAACTATAAGCCGGATAGATAAAGCAATCCAGCCCCAAGCGTGATTTTCACCATTGCGCTTTGCCCCAACCGAATTCAATTGACCTTGATCACGTTTGCGGGAACTGTTTTGCCCATGATACCACCAGCATCCAATCGCCTAGGCAATGATAGCGCAAGTGCGACAAAGGGCATTTTGCAGCTTTGTGCGGCCATGCTGTTTATTCCAATCCTTGATGTTTTTGCCAAGCTTCTTGGCCAGGCATTAGACCCTGTCGAAGTCACCTTCATGCGGTTTGTCATGCAGATTTTGCTGATGGCACCCTTGGTCATTTGGGCGCGTCAATGGCATGTCCCAGCTGGCACTTTGATGATGCAATTTGCCCGCGGCATCCTGTTGGCAATTGCCACCGTCTGTTTCTTTGCCGCGCTTCAGCATTTGCCGATGGCCGAGGCCATTTCGATTTATTTTGTCCAGCCATTGATCCTGACCGCGCTATCAGCACTTTTTCTGGGCGAGCAAATCCGACAAAGGCGGATTATCGCAATCATCATCGGGCTTTTCGGGGTGGTGGTGATTTTGCAGCCAAGCATCGTGATTTTTGGTGCGCCAGCCCTGTTTCCGCTGGCAACAGCACTGGCTATGGCAGGCTATGTTACGATCACCCGCCGCCTTGCTGGCAAAGCGCACCCGTTTCAAATGCAGTTCATTGTTGGCATTACAGCGACAATCGCACTTGGTGCTACCATGCTGATTGGCCAGATGTTTGATCTTGCTGGCACTGGCTTCATCATGCCAAATGCACAACAATTTGAATGGATTATCTATATGGGGATTGTCGCCACCATTGGCCATATCTTTATCGTCTGGGCGGCCAATAACGCACCAGCAAGTGTGCTGGCACCTTTTCAATATACCGAGATTATTTCGTCGGTGATTTTAGGCTATCTGGTGTTTGGCGATCTGCCCGCCAAAAGCACAATTCTTGGCGTTTGCATTATTGTTGGATGCGGCATCTATCTGTTTCATCGTGAACGCATTGCCGCACAAGAAGATCGCCAAGCCAGCCGCTAGCTGGTTTCGCTACCTTCATATTGCCGCCGTTCACGCAAGAACTGCAATGTCGACAAAGGCAGGCTAAGCGTGTAAATCACCACTACCGCCATATAAGTAAACCAAGGTTCGGTCACGACAGCAGCGCCAAGAAGGCCAATTCCCGCCAAAATTGGAAGCACCGACTCGACGGGCAATTTCAACCGCTTGCCAGCAAAGGTTGGCAACGCGCTAACCGCGCCAGCACCAACCAAAACTAACCAAGCGGATACCCAATTTGGATCACGCGCAATTTCAAGATTGAATTGCAGATCAATGACGATCGGCAATAACACAAGAAAGCCTGATGCAGGTGCGGGAATGCCAGTAAAATAGCCCTTGGCATAATCAGGCGGGTCAGGCAGTTCAGAGTCAAACCGCGCCAGTCGAAGCGCAATTGAAACCGCATAGAACAATGTTGCCCACCATGCCATCGTGCCAGCATCTTGCAAGGCCCAGATATAGAGGCATAAAGCCGGAACAACGCCAAACACAACCAGATCAGACAAGCTGTCAAGCGCGGCACCAAAGGCGCTTGACGTTTGAAACCGGCGCGCCGTGCGCCCATCAAGCGCATCAAAAACCGCAGCAACACTGATCAAAATAATCACCCCAGCCCAGCGTCCATCCATCGCAAATCGTAAAGCGGTTAGGCCTGAGGCAAATCCGGCAACGGTCAAAATATTGGGCAAAAGCCAATAGATCGAAACTGACCTGAAACGCTTTTTCTTTTGCGGACGCTCGCTCATCACCGGCAAACCCCATCAGTAATTTCGGCTGTCTTACCCGACAGATCGGCAAGGATTGTTTCACCAGCAATTGTTGTTTGCCCTGCCAAAACATAAACCGGCGTTGTTGCTGGCAACCATACATCAACACGGCTGCCAAATCGGATAATACCATATTGCTGACCAATATTCAGATAATCGCCAACCGCCGCTTCAAGCAAGATTCGGCGGGCAACAAGCCCTGCAATCTGGACAACACCAACAGGCTGACCCGATGCCATTTCGAGTACCATATTCTGGCGTTCATTCTGTTCCGACGCCTTATCCAGACTGGCGTTCAAAAACGCACCCTCGTGATAGGATGTGGCAATCACTTTACCGGCAACCGGCGCGCGGTTCACATGAACATCAAACACATTCATGAAAATCGAAATGCGCCGCCATTCGCCCTTTGGCAGATCAAGATCATCCGGCACCGGCACAATGCCGGTTGATAACACCCGCCCATCAGCAGGTGCAATGACAAGATGATCGGTCACCGGCGTTGTGCGCTTTGGATTGCGGAAAAAATAAATGCACCATAGCGACAACAGGCTGCCCGGAAGCAGGAATCCTGCCCAGAAATAGGTGATGATTGCCGAAACAAGGATAAACAGGAAAATAAACGGCCAGCCAGCAGGATGGATTGGCACCAGAACTTCATCCTTGACGCTTTTGTAGATATTCATTTGTTTAAACCTGTTTTCCAATAACCGTTATCAGCGGTTGGTGCGCTTGCCGCGACAAAGCCAAAATTCGTTGCTGGCACCATATCCATTTGCAGCGCAAACGTCATCAAATAATTAACCTAGGAGCATTAGGCGATCTAGCGAGGCTGACGGCGACGATCATCGGCAAGGCGCATCGCCGCGCGAGCGGACTCGCGGGCAATCAAGCCACGTTCATAAAGATCATTCAGCTTGCCATGAAATGCGCCACTATTCAGCCGCCGCGTTGTGCCAAGTGACGGCACCTCGACATAAATGGCAAATTCGGCCATTTGCGGCGGGTCAATGGGCGCAGCCGCGGCAATTTTCTGCGCGGCCAGAGCTGGAACCATTTGCTGTGCATCGGTTTGGGCTGGGGTATTAACACCCAACCCCGCCGAATCATCTGCCGGATCACCTAGCGGCTGGCAGCCGCTTGCGTAAGCGGCGCCAACCGGTGCAAAATCGGCCGGAACGATATCCGGGCTGAGATCCTGCGGAGCGACTTTGGTCTGGCTTGGCACTACACCAAGTAATTCGGCGCCAGATACCGTCGGCACCATTACTGTTTGTTCTTCTTTGTCATTCCATATCTGGTTTGGTGCGGGCATCGCAATTTTTGTTGGCCGAACGCGGTAAAGCCCGATTTTATCGCCTTTTGGGCGTTGGCGTGGTACCGATCGGATACGACTGGATGACCAAGCCAGAAATTCACCCACCAGTTGTTTTGATGTAGCGTCAGCCTCAATCACCCATGCCCGTTCGGCATGGGGCAAAGCATCAATAAAGATGGCGCGTCTGCCAAGCCATCGCGCCTTTAACGCTGTTTCAAGTTGCCCGTCAATTTTCCGTTTTTTGGCAAATATTTCCAATCGCTGGCTCATAACCTGCGCAATGTGAACCATGTCAACAGCAACCGCATCCAATGCCGCCCGCATGCCGGGAGCCGATGACACCGTCATCTCGAACAGGCGGGGTGGGCGAAACCCAAACAGGCCTGATTTACCGGCAAACATATCAATGCTGATTGGCCCGCGCACCGGCTTGGCGGTGAATTCAATGAAAAAGCTGAGGCTTTTTTGCTGTTTGCGGGTTAACAGACGGTCGGCAAAAAAATTTGCCGCAGCGGCCAGTAATTCAACTTTACCTTTAGATGTTCCTACATCAGATCCGGTTTTGGCTTGGTTTGACGTTATTGCCGGGGTCACCTCAATCATCTTTACCCTATCCCTTTAGTCACTTCCCACATCACCCCGGGTCGATTGCAGAGCAGCCAATTTCTTGAATGAAAGCCATGCTCGCCAATTTGCAATTAATGATAGCCCGACTTCAGGTTTTCTCCAATTTACTAATTTAAATGCTACAAATCTAGAAAGAAACCAGGGGTTGTGATCTGATCAGATGACCGGCTTTGCCATGGAAAAACCCTATTGACTGGCTGGCCGACTGTCCGCAATCTTTATAGACAAAAATCTTAATTGATTGTCAGGTCTGACAAAAATGACCCACACAGCAAAAACGGCCGATTCGCGCCGCCAAACTCGATAACGGAATGGGAAAACCATGGATAAAGATCTATTTGAAACTGGCCTTGAAAAACGCAAAGCAACCCTTGGTGCCGAATATGTCCAGAAATCGCTTGATGGTGCTGATGATTTTTCACGCCCCTTTCAAGAAGCCATGACCGCTTGGTGCTGGGGTTTTGGTTGGGGCGATGAGGCGATTGACGTCAAAACACGGTCAATGATGAATCTAAGCATGATTGGCGCGCTTGGCAAAATGACCGAATGGGAATTGCATTGCCGTGGCGCAATCAAGAACGGCGTCACCCGCGAAGAATTGCGCGCGATCATCCATGTTGTTGGCATTTATTGCGGCGTACCGCAAGCGCTGGAATGTATGCGCGCAGCGCGGAAAGTTCTCGATGAGCTGGATCATCACAAAAACTGACCAAGGAACTACGCAGCATAACAGAATGATCGCAAAAAGAGTGGTAACAGCCCCAAAGGTCATGTCTTGAGAAATAAACAAGTGCTGAAAACTACTAGGTCATTGCTTTTTGTGTTATTTTCTTCTATCAGCTTAGAGTAGTCTAAACAATATGGATGAGCAGTCGTTTCTGTATTTGGGTTGCAACGCGTTGTCATCCACAGTATAAAAGCTGTCGCTGAAGTTATGGTCGCCTTGATAGACTTAAGGATTTGATACTATGTTACGCTCTTTACCTTATGCTTTTGGCGTCACGGTAGCGCTGTTTTTTTCTCAGTCTGTGATAGCTGGCGGCCTTCCAGAGAGCACGGATGCATCCGCACCCGCCAACTCGGTGCCAACTTCAAGTACCCAAACCACCACAAGCCAGAGTCAAACGTCAACTACGTCGGGTCAAAGCACCAAAGATCAGGACGCCTCTGGAGCAGCTTTTGTTGCGATCGAAGATGATCCATTGATAGTCGATGTATCCGATATTGCAGACAGTGATGGAATGGGCACCTCACAAATTCAGTGGCAGATATCACGTGACGGCAAAAATTGGCTGAATTTATCCGGTGCCGTTCAGCAGTCATTCACGCCTCGAGAGGCCCACGTAGATCAGTATCTTCGGGTGGTCATTTCTTATGTTGATGGGCAAGGAAAATTAGAAACTCTGATTAGTCCACCTTCTACACCAGTGAAAAACATAAACGATAAACCTACAGGCTCGCCAAGGCTCTCCGGCGAAGCGCGCGAAAAGAGCACTCTCGTTGTCGATGCAAGTCTCATTTCAGATGAAGACGGCATTGGGAGTTATGAAATTATTTGGCAGCAATCAAAAACAGCAAACAATTGGCTATTATACCCATCCACGGAAGGCGGAGTACTTCAACTCACCCAGAAGGATGTTGGATATGCATTCCGTGCGGTAGTATCGTACGTTGACAGCCGTGGTACACGAGAAGTTTTAGTCACCAGCCCGTCAGAGGTTGTTATTAACGTAGACGATCCGGTAGATGGAGAAGCCATTATCGTTGGAGAGCCATTAGAAGGCACCACTCTCTCTGCAAACACTTCATCGATAGCTGATTTAGATGGAATAGCGAGCACAAATCTAACTTGGGAGGCGTCTAGTGATGGTCGAAATTGGGAAGCCGTTCCAGTCATCACCCCTAAGTCATTGCCGTTGACACAGGGATTAGTCGGCAAACAAATACGCATTCGCGTCAGCGTGGTAGACACATTTGGGGTAGAAACAATACTCTTCAGTAAGTCGAGCCTTGCTGTGCGAAATGTCAATAATAAGCCTGCTGGCAAAATCATTGTTCGCAGAGTGGGCAGTTAAAGCGTTGTCAAGAGATTTGGCATAGCAACATCAAACGAATTCAATACGCCGCTGGCATTGGACAGGTTCTCAGTAGTGAGTTTTTTAAGCCTTTCCGCTGAAAAAAGACCCGATCCAAGGAAATGCTCTCAATAGAGACCGCTCCTTTTTTCGCTTGAAGCTGATCATTCTTCACACTCGTTGAGTCGGTCAAGTGGAAGAACAGATTGTTCTCAAGGACTTTAGGGATATCATCAACCGCTCGTAATAAGCGCACCCATGCCCCCCAATTAAACCGGCTAGAGCTTAACAAGCAAAATGATTAGAAGGTTTTCGAGAGCGTATATGTGACTGACCATACAGTAGACTTTGATAGCGTCACATTGAATCAGTCACCCCACATTGCGCGGCTGGTTTACACTTCCCAGACACTGGAGCAGCATCAAGACCTGTTTAACTAAGTTCTGTTACTCTCGTTAAATCTCAACGTCCATTTTCTTTATAGCCAAGGCCGAACATGCACTTGGCCATTTCACTGGCTTTGACTGTGTCCATGGAAGTTGTTTCAACTACTTGCGTGAGTGACCCTGCCGTGTATGTTTTGTCTACAGACAGAACCGCAGCTATTTTTGCTGACTCGTCAGTTGCTTCTTTACTACAAAAATCTATGGCCGCAGCCAGAGGCAAAGCAGCGGACCCATTCTTTTCTTCCCATTGAAGATTTCTTGCGTCTGAACTCATTTTTGGCTGGTATTTCGAGTCAGCCACACATGAAGACACAGTACCAACGGAAAACACCAAAACAAATATTTGATAAACTTTTCTCACAACAGCAAAAGCTCCAGGCCGCGATAGATAAATAGATATTTTATTGATTAATTACAGTTACTAAAAATATTCATAATAAACTTGTGCAAACTGCGCTGACAAGAAGCATGTCTTAAGCATACTCAATAACAGACTTTCCTCAAGACACGATTGCTATGTTGGCTCAAAATGAGGCGCTTATTTACAAAGCCGAAAAATATCGATTCATTAATTTTGCTACGGTTTATTATAATGAAAATTCTGCAACTCAAACCATTAAATTTTTTGACCGTTACAACTTGATTATAGTCCGCAGTACATATTCATTAAGCTTATCTGGAGGCTAACCTGGGCAGGTATCTGACACCAGCGCAAAGACCCAGTAAAGGAAATAAACACAAATAAGAGCAACAACACCAGAAAAAACAATCAATTAAATAATACACCTGATTATTTGCGGTTTTTTGCATTTTTCACTTTCCCCAAAAGAAAAATCAAGACACACTACATGTCGTATGGAACGAGCATGGTTATATCAATTTGTTGATTTTTGGCGTGGTCAACGCCCAAACCATAACTTGACCTTCATTCATCCCCACAACGTCTCTTCGTTTATGGAGTATTGTCATGCGCATGACCGATCATGACTCACAGCAAGATTGCCGCGTCATTCCTTTCGTAAAGCCTGTCACCAATGAAGAAAATGTCGTGACAAGCAGCATTGCTGCCGTCATCGCCGTCACAATTTTGCATCATGAGGGCGAGTCGCCCGAAGAACACCTTCTTGAAATCATCGAAGCATCCGGTGAAGCCGAAGTTCTTGATATTGCTGATGTGCTGGAAGAATTTGAAACGCTTGGCAATGCGCCAATGCCGTTTGACCGACCGGCAAATGACAATCAATATCTAACGCGCATTTAAGCCGGGACCATAAAAAACGCTCCGGCAAATGCCGGAGCGTCATATTGGAATTCAGCGAATGGTCAGCGATTAATCAGACAAAAAGCTGACCGCGGAGGCCGGCAGAAAATTCAGGCTATCTCTGCGCCGATTTCACCAACCGCCATGCCACTGGCATCAAACAGGCGGCAATCACCAGCTTTAACGCATCACCATATAAAAATTTCGCCATACCAAGCATCAGCGCTTTTTCCATGCCGATAAAGCTTGTTAGCCATGATACGCCCATCGCATAGATCACGGCGTTACCAATCACCATCGCAATCACCGTGCTGATGACCGAGCGGCCCATGCCGCGTTCGGCCAAAAAGCCCATAACAACCGCCGCGACTAAAAAGCCGGCAAGATAACCACCCGTTGGCCCGACCAATGCCGCCATACCAACAGTAGCACCAGCAAAAACCGGCAATCCCATCGCCCCTTGAAGCAAATAAGCCGCAATTGTTGCCCCGCCAAGGCGCGGGCCGTAGGTCATGCCAATCAACAGAACAACCAATGTTTGGCCTGTTACCGGCACGGGATAAAACGGAATTTTGATTTGTGCCGACACGGCCAAAAGCAGGCTGCCAACCACAATCAGAAAAGCCTTTGCAACAGGCTCGGATATCGCCTTTCCTGCAAAGGGGCCAAAAAGAATAGCATCTGTTAGCACATGATGGCGCATCACTGCCGCAGTGGATGACACGGATTTTTGCATTAATCGTCTCCTGCCGATAAAATATATCAGGCCAAACTATAGGGCGGGGCGTCACACAAAGCAATAACGACACATCCGATTTCAAACAGGGCTGTTTTGACCATCGTCCAGATCAGACAAAGGCTGTTTGTTCATTGGTCATTCGTCTCGGTCGCAAATTTAGGCTGGCAAATCTGCCATTGCCACCGCGGCATCAAGCATCGCATCAAATGCGGTTAAAGGTGCCATCACCACATAGCCATCACCAACGCCAGCCCCAATCGAAACCGGCGCGCCATTCACACGATTTGAGGTGCCGGTTCGTTTACCAAACGCCATCGTGACGTCATCCAACGGCCATTCCAGCCCGTGTGAGCGCAAAAAATGCTGTGTGCCAAGTGGCCAGACCGAAAACCGGCTTGCCAGCGGCAAGGTAATTTCAAAATCACCGCGCAAACGCAATAAAACATCATCGCCACCAACCAATAAAACTGGCCGATCATGCGGCAATCGCGCCAGCGCATCAAGTGCCGCCAAGGAATGATCAAACCGGCCATCGAGAAAACCAATGCCAATGATTAGAGGCGCCGCAATCAAATCAAGCGATTTTTCAAAATCAGTATCATCTTGTCCGGATCGTTTTATCTGGCGAATATCATCGGCAAGCTGATCAAGATCATTTGCCGAATCCATATCGCCAATCACCGCTTGTGGACGAAGCCCGCATGACAAAGCCGTACCAAGCCCGCCATCTGCCGCCACAACCGGCCAAGTTTGACAGCGGTCAAGACAAGATAGAAGTGATCCGGCGATTGGGGCTGCACCAAATAACAGAATTGGGGCGGTAAATAGCAATTGATCTTCTCGGCCATATGCCATGCCGGAGCCCCCAAAATATCAGATTTAGCGATGCCGGATATAATGATATCAGATTATTAGCATCGCACCAAATTCACATATCGGGCAAGTTAGCATTAATCGTAATATTAGGCGTTGTAATTAAAGTTAGAACTTGCTAAGTTTATGTCATGAAACAGAACTTGTCACCAGTGGCAAACTCACAGCCCGCAACAGGCGGGCCACGCGACCCTGCGACCGCATTTCATAGTCTTTTGATTCTATTTCCGGTTCTATTGGCTGGCTATGTGATGACGGATATCGAATCTAA
>Ga0233444_10006358_pt1 | contig 10572 bp, 9 predicted proteins | sample SI_124_October20_6_FD_182792 | JGI IMG/M metagenome (GOLD analysis project Ga0233444, IMG submission 182792) | Seawater microbial communities from Saanich Inlet, British Columbia, Canada - SI_124_October2016_10_MG | ecosystem: Environmental > Aquatic > Marine > Inlet | place: Canada: British...
TCTTTACGATGCACTGTATGGAACAGATGCAATCTCCGATGAAAATGGTTGTGAAAAATTAAAATCATACAATCCAAAAAGAGGGAAAAAAGTCATAGACAGTGGAAGAGATTTTTTAAATCAAATCGCTCCCTTAGACAAAGGTAACTGGAAAGATGTTTCAGGATTTTTAATAGAAAATGGAAACTTGACTATTCATCTATCTGATCAATCTAAAACGCAATTAAAAAATAAAGAAAAATTCATAGGTTATGTGGGAGACAAAAATAAACCTAGTTCTATTCTATTAAAGAATAATTATTTACATGTTGAGCTGCAAATAGATTCCCAACACATTATTGGAAAAGATGATCCATCTCATATAAGTGACATTGTCATTGAATCAGCAATATCAACTATTATGGATTTAGAAGATTCTGTGGCTGCAGTAGACGCTGAAGATAAAATTAATTGCTACAGAAATTGGCTTGGGATAGCAAAAGGAACTCTTCAAGCTGAAATGGAAAAGAACGGAAAAAAAATTATAAGAAAACTAAATTCGGATAGAAAATATTTAGATACAAATGACAATCCAATTAGCCTTCACGGTAGATCTTTAATTTTGTTGAGAAATGTAGGTCACCTAATGACCAATCCATCGATTTTATTAGATGACGGATCTGAAATTCCAGAAGGAATAATGGATGCTTTCATAACTACACTTTGTGCACTTCATGATATGAAAAATAAGCTTAATTCAAGAGCTGGCTCTGTCTATATAGTTAAACCAAAAATGCATGGTCCAGAGGAAGTTGCTTTTGCAGATGAAATTTTTACTCACGTGGAAAAAGTTCTAAACTTAAAACCCAATACAGTAAAAATAGGAATTATGGATGAGGAAAGAAGAACTACTGTGAATTTAAAAGAATGTATTAGGCAGGCTAAAAAAAGAATTGCTTTTATTAATACTGGTTTTTTAGACAGAACTGGAGATGAAATGCATACCTCTTTTCAGGCAGGACCAATGATTTTTAAAAGTGAAATGAAAAAATCTAAATGGCTGTTAGCTTACGAAAATTGGAATGTGGATATAGGATTAAGCTGTGGATTTTCAGGAAAAGCTCAGATTGGTAAAGGAATGTGGGCAATGCCCGACAGAATGAAGGACATGTTGGACCAAAAAGCAGGTCATCCTATTGCAGGAGCTAATTGTGCATGGGTTCCTTCCCCTACTGCTGCTACATTACATGCTACCCACTATCATAAAATAAATGTTTTTGAGAGACAGCAAGAATTATCGTCAAGAGACAAGGCAAACATAGATGATATTTTAAATATTCCTATGGCAGACAGGCCGAACTGGTCTAAGGAAGAGATTAATAAAGAAATTGAAAATAATGCCCAAGGTATTCTTGGCTATGTAGTTAGATGGATTGATCAAGGTGTGGGATGTTCTAAAGTCCCAGATATTAATAATATCGGTTTAATGGAAGACAGAGCTACTTTGAGAATTTCCTCTCAACATATTGCTAACTGGTTGCATCACCAAATTTGCACAAAAGATAAAGTGATGGAAATAATGAAAAAAATGGCAAAAGTGGTTGATGAACAAAACAATTCAGACAAGCACTATGTTCCTATGGCACCTAATTTTGACAATTCGATAGCGTTTAAGGCAGCTTGTGATTTGGTGTTTAAAGGAATGGAACAGCCTTCAGGATATACAGAGCCGGTATTGCATCAAAGAAGGCTAGAAAAAAAACTAGCTAACTAAAAGCTCGTACTTATTAAAATCATTTTTTAATAGATCAAAACCCAATCGATCAAATATCTTGTTTATTATTCTGAAATCTCTAACGTAATCTTTACTTTCTTTAAGGTTCTTAATTAATTTTAATAATTCTATTGTCGCCAAATCTAGCTGATTTTTTTCCAATAAATTATAAATTTTATTAGGAATATAAATTTCTTCTGAGTTTAAAGATTTTTTCAATTCTCCAGGAAGTGAGATTTTTTTTTCAGACAACAAATAAATCATGGCAAGATCTTTTTCATTTAATTGATATTTGTTTTTTGCCACTAATTTAGAAAATTTATTTAAAACTTTCAATTTTGTTTTGTTTATTTTTTTTTCAGTTAACAAAGAAATTGCATCAGACGTATGGAGATATGCATTGTTTACCTCTACACTAGTAATTTTTTTATTACTATTTTCATTGTATGTCTGAATTTCACTTAACAAATCTTTGCTTAAATATTTTTTATTAATGTTTTTAACTAATTGGAAATACAAAGTATTTGCCAGCACAGGAGTTTTGTTTTGAATGTAGTTTTTTTTGAGCTCTAGCATAAATGCCAATTTTTGCTCTGGATCTCGTGTCAAAAGAATAGCCTGATATAATAGGGCTCTTCCTTTGGAGGGATGATATTTTGAATAAGTTTCCAGCGGGCTAAGTAAATCATCTATTCCAAAAATTATTTTTTTATAAAAAGGAAGGAGTTTATCAATAGGAAAAATATTTGCGTCAGAACCACTTTCTAAAAATTTAATTAATTCAAATTCATCTTCGGTAGTATATCCAGATTCTAAAGTATTGTTTTTATCAATAACTTTTTCTACAAGGGGACTTTTAAAAAAATATTTTTTTTTATTTAAATTATTCTTAAAAATAGAATAATTAGGATTAAACTCAGGGTCAGATAGAATGGACAAGTGAATATTCAGCAAACTATCTGTATTTTCGATTCCCTTTTTAGACAGTAGCATTCCCTGCAAATAATTTATTTTTTGTACAAAAAAACTGTCTTTAAACCCAGCTTCTTTCATTAGCTCGAGTTGTGCTAATGCTTTTCTGTTTTCCTTTGCCTGAACTAAGCAAAAGACTTTAAACTTTTGTAGTTCAAAATTTGAGATCTCTGCACCTAGCTGTGTAGCGTATTTGCAAGTTTTTTTAATTTCATAAGAGGCAAAGTTATCGTTAATTAAATAATTTAATAATTTTTCATTATTTAAAAGTAAGTTATTTTGATTGATGACCGAGTCTATTAAATCTATATCTTTTTGCTTCGCAAGAAAAAAGCTTATGAAGTTCAGATAAGAGATTCCCTTATCGTCAAATTCTGAAAGGTTAACTTTACTAAAAAAAATTTTTTTAATTATGTAATTTGTAGCAAAGCTATTTGGATCACTTAACAAATCTGACGAAAGACCTTGGAATACCTTGCTGTCAATTCCAAACCAAAAATTTACTGGTATACCAGTTGTTGCAGGATCATAAATTCCAAAAATAACTTCGTTCGTTTCTTTTTTAATTTTCACTTCTTGAATACCAGAAATGCCCAACTGTTGTTGGGATGTTGGATTAATTGTAGTCGGGGGTAATTCTTGCTGACTACCAAATTCAGAATCAGATTTAGATTCAATTTTTTTTATATTTTGAGACTGTTTCCAAATATCCTTTACATCAGCTGAGGATGGCTGCAAAAATATAGGTATTAAGAATATAGTTAAAAAGATCGATCTATTTAACAACTTCCAAAATTTTCTCATTAGGTAATTTTTTTTCTACTTGTTTGGAAGGAGGCGAAATATCTAAAGAATTTACAAAAATTATCGACCCAAGGATCAATGAAGTAAGTAAAATTACTTGCCAGAAGAGTTTATTTTTCAACATTAGTAAATTTAGTATATAAAAATTTAAGTCTAAAATATGTTAATAATTTATATAATAATAAATATCAATGAATAATACCCTGGTTTTAACGGGAATGATGGGTTCAGGAAAAAGCTCTATTGGAAAAGAGCTGTCTAATATTCTGGGCTTAAAATTTTATGATACAGATTTAGAAATTGAAAAAAAGTTAAATATGACAATCCCAGACATTTTTAAAAATAAGGGAGAAAACTACTTCAGAAAAATTGAAGAAAAAATATGCATTGAGTTAATTAATGGAGATGAGAAGATAATAGCTCTTGGAGGAGGAACTTTTTTAAACAAAAAAATCAGGGAAATTGTTTTAAAAAAATCTATATCAGTATGGATTGATGTTGATATTTCGACTATTGTAAAAAGAATGAAGATCTCTAAAAATATTCGTCCTATGCTAGATTACAAAGACCTAAAAGGTTCAATTACTAGTATTCTGACGAAACGATCTCCTATTTATGAATTGGCTAATATCAAAATCAAAGCAACTAGCATAGGTAAAAAAAAAATTGCCAGTGAAATTAAAAAAAAATATGAACTATCCAAAAAAAATTAATATTCGAACGGAGGGTGGTTCTTACCCAATACTTATAGGTAATAATATTTTAAAAAATTTTAATAAAAATTATTTACAATTTTGTCCAAAATCAAAAAAAATTTTATTTATAACAAACACTAAAATTCCTAGTAAGTATTTTAATAGCATTAAAAAAATACTCCCTAAAAAAAATGAGTGCTTTATTATTAATATTCCATCTGGAGAAAAAAATAAGAATTTACTAGAAGTTAACAAAATCTTAAATTTTTTAACAATCCATAATTTTGATCGAAATGATACTGTGGCTGCTTTAGGGGGTGGTGTTGTGGGAGACACAGCTGGATTTGCTGCTAGTATTTTTAAAAGAGGAATAAATTTTATTCAGGTTCCTACTACTCTTTTATCACAAGTGGATTCTTCCGTTGGCGGCAAAACTGGAGTAAATAATAGTTATGGCAAAAATTTGATTGGGACTTTCTATCATCCTAAATTTGTATTAATCGATATAGCAGTTCTTGGCTCACTACCTAAGAGAGAAATGGTATCTGGTTTTGCTGAAATTTTAAAATACTCACTTATTATGAATAAAAAGTTTTTTTTATGGTTGTGCAAAGAAGGGGCAAATATTATTAACCGAAACAGTACCTTGTCGATATTAAAGGCAATTGAGATCAGTTGTAAAAGTAAATCTATTATTGTGGGTAAAGACGAAAAAGAAAAAGGTCTTAGAGCAATATTAAATTTTGGTCATACCTTGGGACATGCATTAGAATCTCATTTAAAATATTCAAACAAACTAAACCATGGTGAAGCAGTAATTATTGGGATGATGGCAGCATCAACAATTTCTCATAAGAAAAATTTTTTAAAAAATCAAGAACTACAAGCTATAAAAGATTTATACCAAAGGTTAGGTCTAAACGATTCTTTTAAGAGGTATGTACAAAATAATCAGCTAAATAATTTTTTTAAAATTATGAAAAAAGATAAAAAAAATAACTCAAAAAATATTAATTTAATATTATTAAAAAGAATTGGAAAAGCATTTATTTATAAAACTACTCTAGAAAAAACACTGATGCCATTTGTAAAAAATGAACTGAAGAATGCTTGAAAATATTTTTTTTTCTATTGTCGCAGTAGTTTTTTTGCTTATTTTATCTGGCCTTTTTTCTGGATCTGAAACTTCCATTACCTCAGTTGCAAAGAGCAAAGTACACAAGCTATCTATTCGAGGTGATAAAAGAGCTAAAATTCTAATGAATATAATCAATAAGAAAAATGATTTAATTAGCTCTTTGTTAATAGGAAATAACTTTGTAAATATTTTAGCTTCAGCACTTGCAACTGCAATCCTAATTAAATTCTATGGTGATAAAGGGGTTATCTATTCTACTATTATAATGTCTTTGCTCATTGTAATATTTTCAGAAGTTTTGCCAAAAAGTTATGCTCTATTAAGACCTGAGAAATTTGCATTAGGTATGGCAAAATATCTGTCTATTTTTTTAAAAATTGTTTTTCCCGTAATGCTATTTGTAAAATTTGTAAATTGGTTTTTTTTTAAAATCATGCAAATAGACATGGAAAACAAAACCACTTCCAAAACGGCACGAGAGGATATTAGAAATATTATTGATATGCATGAGGATGAGGGAAGACTGCTCAAGGATGAAGGAGACATGCTCAATGCCATTTTGGATTTAAAAGAAATTACAGTGGAAAAAATAATGACTCACCGAAAAAAAATTTATTCCATTGATCTGAATAATAAACAGGATTTTTTTTCTACTATTGCAAAAAGCTCTTTTAGTAGAATTCCAGTTTGGGAAGAAAATCCTAATAATATTTTAGGACTCATTCATGCAAAAAATGTTCTGACTAATTTAAATGACAATGGCCAGTTAGATATCTCTAAAATTAAAGACAATTTGATCAAGCCATGGTTTGTACCCGAAACTACAAAGGCAAAAGATCAATTAAGCGAATTTATCGCAAGAAAAGAAAAGCTTGCTTTTGTTGTTGATGAATATGGTGAGCTTATGGGTTTAATTTCGATGGAGGACATTATTGAAGAAATTGTAGGAAATATTTTTGACGAAAAAGACTTTTCTACAATTGGGATTAGAAAAACTAGTGCAAGGTCTTATAAAATAAGGGGCGATGTTAATATAAGGGATATTAATAGAGAGTTAGATATTGAAATACCAGACAATGTGTCCTCTACAATTGCGGGTTATATAATTGATAAAACAGAATCTTTTCCAAATGTTGGTCAGGTTTTTTCTTTCGATGGTATAATCTATGAGATAATTAATAAAAACAAAAACCAAATTACACAAATACATCTAACTCTTCCCAGTAAAAACTCTAATCCTCCAGTGTAATCTCTAGAGAATGGACATAATCATTCATCTCTTCTTTTAACTCCGAATAAATTTTTTTATGAACCTGAATGCGACTCATGCCTTCCATTTCTTGGTAAGAAAGTATTATTTGGAAATGACTATTCCCACTTTTGGGAGAGGAGCTATGGTGCTGGTGTAGGTGAGAATTGTTAACAACTTTCACTTTTTTTAATCCAAGAGATCTTTTTATTTTATCTTCAATAATAGTAGCAAAATTTTTTTCCATATTTATATAATTTATTATAGTATCAATATTTACTGCTTATGAAAAAAAATTGTGAAAAATATCTTTGTAAAGAACGTGCTTTTAAACAAGTTTTGATTAAAGATAAAAAAAATAAAGAGTACCATTGGTACTGTTTTGACCACCACAAAGAATATGTTGATAAGCAAAAATTAGAATGTGATTGGGAGCTGTGCGATAAAATAGGGGAATTTAAAGCTCCGAGCAAAAATGAAGATTCTTTTCTTTGGTTTTGTGAAGATCATATTAAAATTTATAATCAAAAATGGGATTTTTTTGATGGAATGTCCCAATCTGCTATAGAAAATTTTATGTATGACGACTTAACATTTCATAAAAAAACTCAAAAATTTGGTAATAAAGATTCTTTTTTTCAAAAACTTTGGAACAATGCTATTGAGGATGAATTGCTCTTTATTAATAAGTTTAAAAACTCCTCTTCCTATTCTGGTCGCAGATATAGTCCTACTCAAATCATAGCTTTAAAAAAAATGGAGTTAAATTCAGAAGTAAATTGGAGCGATATTAGAGTCCAGTTTAAAAAGCTTGTTAAAAAATATCATCCTGATATTAATGCCGGCAATAAACAATATGAAGAAAAACTTAAAGAAATTACCCTTGCTTACACTTTCTTAAACAATTCTATAAACAAAAACACTGAGGTTGCATGAGTACCCCCACATTTCAAAACGAACCAGATATAAAAGTTTCAGTAAAAAAAGTTTTTAATATCGATAGTGAGATGACTGTTGATGCTTTTTCTAAAAAAAATGACTATGTTCCTGAAATTGACAACAGCTACATTTTTGACCGAGAAACGACCTTAGCTATTCTTGCTGGCTTTTCTCATAATCGAAGAGTTTTAATTCAAGGCTTTCATGGAACGGGGAAATCAACCCATATAGAGCAGGTAGCTGCACGCTTAAATTGGCCATGTGTGCGTGTAAATTTAGATAGTCATATAAGTAGAATTGATCTGATAGGTAAAGATGCAATTGTTGTAAAGGATAGTAAACAAATTACAGAATTCAAAGAGGGTGTTCTTCCCTGGTCTTTGCAAAATCCTGTCGCATTAGTTTTTGATGAATATGATGCTGGTAGACCTGATGTTATGTTTGTTATTCAGAGAGTCTTAGAGACAGATGGTAGATTTACCCTTCTAGACAAAAACAAGGTTATTAAACAACATAAGCAATTTAGATTATTTGCAACAACCAATACGATTGGATTGGGTGATACTAGCGGGCTTTATCACGGAACTCAGCAAATAAACCAAGGACAAATGGATCGATGGAATATTGTATCTACACTGAACTATTTACGACCTGAAAAAGAAGCTGAGATTGTATTATCTAAATGTAAATTTTTAGATACTGCGGATGGAAAAAAACTAGTAAGCAATATGGTGAAAGTTGCCAATTTAACAAGAAAAGGTTTTGCCAATGGGGACATTTCTACAGTTATGAGTCCAAGAACAGTGATTACATGGGCAGATAATTATAATATTTTTAAAGATCTTCCTCATTCATTTAAATTATCTTTCCTAAACAAATGTGACGAACTAGAACGCTCCATTGTTGCAGAATACTATCAGCGATGCTTTGGTAGTGAATTAAACACTTCTTCTACTGCAAAATCAGTAGAGAAAAATAATGGATAATAGTCAAGAACTAGAAAAATTTAAAAATGCAGTTTTTTCTACTGCCAAAGCTATAGCAAGAAAATCCCTATCTTTAGAAGATCAAAAGCAATTAGAAAAGATCACAGTACCCAAGATTATTTCAATAAACAACCATGAAGAAATGTTAGAAGCTAGAGCAAATGCAGATTCAGAAGCTCTTCGTATTCGACATAGTGATGAGGCTATTTTTAAAAAAAATGAGCCAAAAGGAACGGTTAGTAAAAGCTTATACAAAATTGCAGAAAAAATTAGATATGAAAAAATAGGATCAGATCAATACATAGGAATTGAAAATAACTTAAATAACTTTTATCAAAAAAAAATTATGGATAGTGATGTCCATTCACAAAATTTTATTGCCGATGCATTTGAAGCTTATTTAAGAAAAAATATGATGAATCTAGAAATCCAAGAAAGTAAAAAAGAAGATTTTAAACAATGGGATGATTTATTTGAAAAAAACATATCTAACAAAATTAAGGATCTCAATTTATCTTTGCATGACCAGACAGAATATACTTCCTTGATGTCTTCTATTCTTCAGGACCTTCAAATAGAAAATGAAAAAAATGAGCCAGAGAATATAGAAAATGAAAATAATGAAGAAAATAGTGATAATAGCCAAAATCAAGAACAGTCTTTAGAAGACGAGCAAAATGAGCAGTCTAAAAATCAAGAATTTGATATGGAGAATATTGTTCCTGAAATTGAATTTGATCCTAGTTTAAGTGAACAAGAAACTATGCTTGAGGAAAGTGATGACGAAAATCTTCCCCAAGGACAAAGACAACCATTGAAGGATGGGGACCCCAGAAAATACTCTGTCTTCACAAACCAATTTGATAAAATTATTGATGCAAAAGAATTGGTCACGGAAGATGAAATTAAAAAGCTAAGAAATAACTTAGATTTACAACTATCAAGCCTTCAAAATTTTATATCTAGACTGGCTAATAAATTACAAAGAAAACTTCTTGCAAAACAAAATAGATCATGGAGCTTTGATTTGGAGGAAGGAATTTTAGATGCCTCTAAATTACCGAGGGTTATTATGGATCCTTTTAATTCTCTATCCTATAAAAAAGAAAAAGATATCGAGTTTAAGGACACGGTGGTTACTTTATTAATAGACAATTCTGGTTCTATGAGAGGAAGACCCATATCGATTGCAGCTATTTGTGCAGATATTTTATCAAGAACTCTAGAAAGATGTTCTGTGAAAGTCGAGGTTTTAGGATTTACTACTTTAAATTGGAAGGGAGGAAAAAGTAGAGAGCTTTGGATGAAAAATAAAAAAACACATCCTGGAAGGCTAAATGATTTGTGTCATATAGTTTATAAATCTGCAGACACCCCCTGGAGAAGAGCTAAAAACAATTTGGGTCTCATGCTGAAAGAAGGAATTTTAAAAGAAAATATTGATGGAGAGGCTATTTTATGGGCCTTCAACCGCTTAAAGAAAAGGAAAGAAGAGAGAAAAATTATTATGGTTATTTCTGATGGTGCTCCAGTGGATGACTCTACCCTATCGGTTAACTCAGGAAATTATCTTGAACAGCATCTTAAAAAAGTAGTGAGATGGGTAGAAGAGACCAAGGAAGTTGAAATTAATGCCATAGGTATTGGCCACGATGTTTCAAGCTATTATAAGCAAGCTATTAAAATTGCAGATGTTCAAGAATTGGGAGATGCAATGGTTGATCGGTTAGTTGCTTTATTTTTAGCTGATAGAAGAACGTTTAACTGAAACTAAGCTTGCAATAATTATCCTGAATGGAACAAGCATCATAATTGCTAATAATAATTTTACAGAAAAATCTCCTAATCCTAAGGTAACCCAAGGAACACCCGTTCCATAAAAAGCAATCGAGAAGAAAAGAACGGTGTCAGCTGCTGAAGAGAAGAGAGAAGAAATAAAAGGGGGAACAAACCATTTTTTGCTATTTCTTAATTTGTCAAATATTTTAGCATCCATTGTTTGAGCTATTAAAAAAGCAATTCCAGAACCTACAACA
>Ga0233444_10006364_pt1 | contig 10569 bp, 3 predicted proteins | sample SI_124_October20_6_FD_182792 | JGI IMG/M metagenome (GOLD analysis project Ga0233444, IMG submission 182792) | Seawater microbial communities from Saanich Inlet, British Columbia, Canada - SI_124_October2016_10_MG | ecosystem: Environmental > Aquatic > Marine > Inlet | place: Canada: British...
CGGATAGTTACCGCACTTACCGGCCGTGGTTCAAAGAATTTGAGAGTTGAGCTGACCAGTTCTTCAGCGCTCGGGTACGGTATGCAATCAATCGTGTTCGCCAGTCTTGCCGTCATTGAACGGCTGGACTTTTTACCAACACTTGTCCTTGGAGTTAACAATGCGATCTTTGCATTCGCCGTGCTCTACAGTCGTCTTGGTGCGACCCGTTCTTGAACCAAATTATGTTCAAGGAAGGTATTCCTACACTTCTTTCTGGTGTCGATTCGATTTCCTTTCTTTAAGTATACATAATGAGATATGTATACATGGAAGCTATGATCAATACCGACGACTTGAACAGTAATTTTGTTCTTCCAGCAGCAGTGAATTGACATTTTTGGCCTTGGTGCAATTATGCGTGCAAGTTTTGTTTTGCAACGTTTGAAGACATACCTCGCGCCGATCGATTAAGCAAGGAGGCTGCATTGAAGATTCCAGAATTACTTGCGAGTGCTGGAGCAGAAAAAATCACATTTGTGGGAGGTGAGCCGACCTTATGCCCCTATCTCGGCGATTTGGTTATCGCAGCAAAGAATGCGGGATTAGTTACCTGCATAGTGTCCAACGGCACGGGACTTACGGACCAGTTCCTTTCTGATTTTTCTCCTTACATAGACTGGATAGGTCTTTCTATTGACGCGTCAAACGATGACTTACATGAAGAAATTGGGCGAGGCTTGAAGAAGGATCTCGCGATTCAACGCAGTCATCATCTTGAACTTTCCATGGATGTGTGGGAACGATGCCAGTCACTTGGAATTCGGATGAAGCTCAACACGGTTGTTTGTTCAGTGAATAAGGACGACACAATGTTGGAACTCGTGCGGCGACTACGCCCAGATCGTTGGAAGATCTTTGAAGTACTGCCTGTTGAAGGTCAGAATGATGAGTTCATCGATCAACTCGCACTCGCTGGTGGAGAGTTTGAGACTTGGATCAATCGCCACAGAATGATTGAGTCGGAAGGAATTCAGTTTGTTCCTGAATCGAACAATCTCATGCGTGGTTCATATGCTATGCTTGACGCCCTTGGCCGATTTTATTCTAATGTCGATGGCCGTCATCAATACGCATCGCCGATTCTCGACGTTGGAGTTGAAGAAGGATGGAATGAGAATCGATTTCTCGAACAGCGATTCATTGAACGGGGCGGAATCTACGATTGGTGAGTCGATACATGCGTTTTATCCATATATGTGTGGTGCTTAATCAAGGCGGAGGGAGGCAATGAAACAGACTAAACGAGTCGACGATTCGAACAAACCTTCTTGGCGATGGAAGGATAGGTTTCATCGCAGTAATCCTCCCTTTGGCTTAGGAGTAGCGTCTTATGTTTCTCGCCCCACTTTTGATTTGCTACGCAGCTCAAGCCATAATGGTAAATGCGCATATTATGCAATCATGGAATTTTTGAAGTACTCAACTGGAGACTTGAAAGAGCCGATTATGGGGCGGCAATGGTCCGATGACGACCAAAAACTCACATCCTTTTCATTTGTGATGGGGAAGGATGACTATCAGTCATTGGTCATACTCTTAGGTCCGTTTAATGTAGCAAACGAAATGAATTTTTGTAGTCAAGGGTTTATGTTACACGCTATCCCGATTACGGACCAAGAGAATTTATCTGTAAGCAATAAGGGTTTGAAGCCATTACGAATACGTGAAGAATTCGACAAGGGTCAACCCTTCTATGAACTTGACACAGGTGAACACAATCCTGCGGAAATGTTTGAACCATGGTTTGCGAATGTAATTGATGAGCAGTATTACAATAATATGTCCAAAGACTCGATGGATTTTGCTGCTGCACGCCTATTACCTACAGATTTGTTTATCCAATTAGCAAATAGTGATCAAAATCAAAGTCATGCAATGGCTAAAACGCGTGCATTTTTGAGTCGCCAATTCAATGAAATTCGGTTGTTGGACGATGTGACAAAAGCAAATCTCGAGCAAATTCAAGCCATTGACATGTATAAGCATTCAAAGTCCTCAGCCATAAATATCAGCGGTCGACCCGGTGTTGGTAAATCAACAATTTTACACATCGATGCTTGTGAAGCACTCTTGCAACGAGGTTCGTTACGCGGTGAGAGGAAGTTGCTGTACCTCGCTGCAACCACTGAATTGATTGAGGAAGCAAAGAGTGAAATTTTCGATATGCTGCAATACCTTTATTTTTGGAAGTCGAAAGACTCCAAGGCCGAAACCGAAAAACTGTTCAGTAACATACATTTTGCAGTTGAAGAAGATTTCTTCTTGCAAGAACCTGGCTCACTCGGCCCACTAAGTGACTTTGGGCTTTTCCGAGAGATTGTTAAGAAAACAGACGATGACCCGTTGTGGAATTATTGGAAAGAGGATGCGAATTTACGATATCTTCAGCGGATACTACAAAATTTTGTTTATGGAGTATTCGGTTCACCGTCTGACTTCTGTAATTGGATTCCAAACGGCCCCGTTGAAGCATTGATACAGCGGTTTGAGGAACCATTTAATTTCTATAATCCAGGGCGAAAATTCATTCCAGATAACAGCGATAGTTTGTCCTCGGACTTCTTTGCCACCTATTTCTGGGACCCCGGATTCCGTAAACTCAAAGATGATCAAAACGACCAGAAGAGACTGGCGAAAAGGGTAAGAGGTCTTGCAGCATTTATTTCACGCGGTGGACTAGGTGACCATTTAGTGGATTACTCAATTAACAAGTATACCGGAATGTATGACACAGGAAGCGTAGTTCACAAGACGGCGAAGAGCCTATTCGCACTCGAAAAACCACTTCATACTCTTGAGTCAATACAGGAAAGTAAACTATGGTTACAAGTTCTAAATCGTGGCTACGATGTAATTTTAGTCGATGAATCCCAAGACTTCTCAGCATTGTCAATATCCACTATGTTGCAATACTTTTCTAATCGAGGTGTTCACAGAGAATCGAATCACGCCCCATTTTCTTTCGTTTGTGCAGGCGACGAGTTTCAAACGATTCACGGAACTCTCTTCCAGGGCGCAATGATACACATCAATAAAATTTATACCGATTGGAAAATGCTCCTTCGAGAACAATCCACCGATGATTTTAATCTGCTCTCAGACGACTTGCCAAACCCAATAAAACTTGTCTTACGTGCTTCATACCGAACCTCGGATTTGCAAACAGAGATTCTCGATAACATCGTTAAAACGATGAGGCATATTGCTGTGAATGAAGGGCATAGAAGGTCGGTTTCCATTTCTACATACGGCATTCGGCGACTCGGTGTTGTAGCAGGTTTGCCTCGGGCAGATACTGTTGGAGATACCGATAATTGTTTGAATTGGCTTCAAGTAATGCAGGAATTATTACAACAACTTGAACGAATGGGGGAGCCTGATGCTGCTCCTAAAGTTGCTTTTATTTTCCCAGTCACTCGAATAAAAACATTCGGAGGCATCATCGAACAATTCGATAATTTCCTTAACTTGAATCCACATGAAGACATTGCCGAAATCATTGAGAAAATGAAAAAGTGCATTAAGAAAAAATACAATGATACGAAGAAGAAACTTACACATAGCGGTTCATCCGATGCCGACTTAAATTTTGTTTCAATGATGAAAGAAGCAGGATTCTGTGATATTCGAGGTATAAAGGGCCTTACCGTTCCGGTAGCAGTAACCCTCAACCCACCCGTCAAAGTTGATCAAAATCGTCGGTGGTTTGAAACCATGAGGGAACTTTCTCTCAGTTTGGTCATGATTAGTCGCTCCCAATTTGGACTTTTTTTGGCTGCTCCGGACGAGATTGTTGAGTTGACAACTGGAGATACTCTTTGGAATGAGTTGAACAATTCTGACGGCAATGGGCTGATGCATTCCTCATTACCTCCTTCAGACAAATTTGCCGACCGATTAACGAATTCATCTCCATCGGAAATCGCACCTAAGTCGTTGTTTAATTTTGCAACAAAAGAGTGGTATCTTGAACGAGGATGGGTGCGACTTGAACGGTCGGCTTTACTCGAACATGAACAGAGAGAGTTAATCAGTAAACTGAAGCAAATATTCATCGGTATTCGTACGAATGGTATTGCAGTTTATGACCGGATAGAAGATCTAATAGATTTCCGAGAAAAGGCAGAGAAGGTTGTAGATATTTTTGCTTTGAGAGACTACTTCAGCACTGCAGCTCGGGACCAACTGCAATGGTTTCTCTTATGGCAAGACTTGTGCAAAAAAACACTAGAAGGGGCAGAAAAAAGAGAAAAGAAGTACTTGATAGAGCGAATTGAAAATTTCTTTGAAGATATTATGGCGGACAGCGACGAACAGCATCCCGCTGGAAATATCAAATCACGAGAGTTTATTTCTTGCTTGTTTGGCGATAATACAGGTTCGATGTTAAGTGATTTAGATCATCCATGGAATACGAAGTTTCAGAGTGATCAGCCACTTCATACTCAAGATATTGATTTAGCCCCACCTCGTTTTTTCACTGGTTCTTGGAAATTATCCGCTCCCCCAAATACTGAGATTGAGGAGCGCGAATTTTGGATTCAAAAAGGCGTTTATTGGGCGCCGCCAGTGGTTGTGTTGCGAGAAATACTCGCTGTATCTCCTCAAGAGTCTCAAGTGATGGATTGGGCTATTGATTGGATTGAACAAAATCCCCAATCCATCATGAAAAAGGCGCTTTTGGCTTATGAAAAAGGAGATCCGAGTTATCTGTTTTGGACACTTCGGATTGTATTTTCAGCGGGGGAGAGTTCTCCAAACTATGGCCAGTATATCCATCAAGGCATTGAAGAATATCTAATCCAGGAAATCCCGCGAAACAAGATTCTTTGCGATGGACTGGCCAATTGGATCGAGCAAAAGAGCACGTGCGCCGAAATAGAAGACGGCATAGAATTTATTTCTCAGCTGTATCGAGGCAAAGATAAATTCGCTCTTCGTGAAAGTAAACGCGTATTTACTGAACATTTGGACGGAACACGAATTTTCAAATCATGGTTGAAACATTCCAATGTTCGGCATAGCAACAACGCTGTCATTCATAACAACATTCTCAAACTGGTTAAAGGCAGGCTAAGGGATGTTTTAATCGGACTCCAAGCTCTAAATTCCCATTTCAGTAAAGACTCAAAGATGGAGTCATTTCTCAAATCGGCATTTAAAATACGATACGATGTTGTGAAAACTCTTGAAACTGAAAACAGCATTCAAGATTCAGGCTTGGAACGACTTTGGGTTCGCATCTATGAACGTGTTCTATCTGACAACACCCGCTTAGGTGAGTTCCAACTGGGGGGACGTCGACAAGGCGAGATGTATGGCGCTGGCCTTCGAATAAACCCCCACTTCAGATCTCATAATTCTGATTTAGAGGATTGGAGTTTTGAATCTGGTTTAAGAATGAAAAAACCTAAACACAAAAAAGCGCCCTGTCAAGGAGGTTATGTCACCTCATATGACCGAGAAATGGAGATGTTCACTTGCTCTAAGTGTAGCCAAAGTAACGGGAAACCGATACCAATTGATTCGGGGTTGCTGTGGTACAAGAGTTTCGTCGAGAACCATACTTCACTCCAAACGAGTAATAATTATCTTACTCGCATGGTTTTATCTCACCTTAGCAGTTCAATTGAAAGGAATTCGGAGATTGTCGTCCGGCAATTGCGTGAAGGGAAGAGAGATTACAACCATATTTTCATTTCAAAAGAGGCACTTGTTCTAGAACTTGCACGTAAGTCAAAATCGGGTTCCGATGGTTGGCGAAGGGGTGGGCATTTGTTTAATTGGGCCGCCAAAGAAGGCTCCAGCAAGATTCCTCGAATCGCCACACAGAGGTTTGACTCACTTGACTTCATTCGAGAAATTGGTATTAACGGAAAGACCTTTTCCGGATATTTAGAATTCTACAATTCGTTGGAAGGGGGGCCTGATTTTACTCATGGTGATTTAGATTTGAGTAAAGTTGTAACCTCATTTGTTGAAGGTGGGGCGATAACAGAAGCCCAAGCCATCTTCTTGGCCAATTTCCCACTGGGTCAAACAGATGGTGAATATATTGAACACTATGCTCATTCCATGCATTTAGAAGGATTAATCTATCAAGAACATGTTGGTGGAAGGGATTCTTCGAAGTCAATAATGCCATTTACCGGCAATCATCAATTAAATTATCCAGTCGATAGACTGTACGGCGATTTATCCACTCTTCCGCGTAGTATTCAAGACGAAATACATGCAAGTTTTGCTGAACATGGGGCTTTAACTCGAGATGGCAAGGTCATCCTCTCTGTAGAAACAAAATATCCGGCATTTTTCCGAACTTGGATCTCACCATATCTCCAAAGAATGAATGTATATCTTGCGATTTCTTATGCTGCGAAACAATTTGAAACCATTGGCAACTCCTCTGAGGCGTTGCAGCCTGAAGCCAACGAGTTTATTCTACAACAATTGAGCATTGTTCCATCTTCACTCGAGGGCAAATTTTTCACTGCCGATGCATTTAATCAACCAAGTACCCTTACGCCATCTCCAAATCGAACAGGTTCCAACCCTTCTTTCCATGACGCTAAAGCAGTCAATTCGGATGGAGTTTTAATGCCTGAAGAACTTTTTTCTAAGGTCAATGACATCTTGAATCAAAAAATAAAGACATTTGTATCTCTACTCAAAGCTTACCGGGCTGTAAAATATATTCCTGGTGAAGATTACGATGAAATGGCACGAGAAACATATGCTAAGGAAGTATTTCGAATACTTGGGGCTGATGGGTTGAGCAATGTTATGGAGGCAGCAGCTCAAACCTGGGAGTGGCATGTTCCTGAGGTCGAGGTGACTTCAGATTTGGAAGAGGCCGTACTTTCTTCAAGTGATGCAAGAGTATTTTTGGAGCACTACCTACGAGAAAAGTATGGGCTTACGGATAAAATGATTACAATGTTCCTTGGCGAGGTTGAGCGTGGTAAACCCGAATTAGATCGAATGTTGGATGAGTCAAATAAGCAAATTTGGGGCGCCTATCAAACTCTTCTTAACCACTCAAATGAAGAAGAATAAGTCAAACCTTTAATTGCTCAACTTTGATTTCATAATCAGAAATCTTTTCGATTTCATAACACTGAATGAAATCGTTTCCATTAAACAGTTCTTGGCGTTCTTTATCGGACTTAGAAATACAAAACTTGTCGAGGTCTTTTCGCTTACCTTTCCTCGGATTTTTCGAAATATAAAAGCTTGTGAACACATGATCGGAGTATGTTGTTGCCGCTGGATATTTGCCCTTGTAGTTATTAAAAATCTGATTCGTTAGATTGCTCACATGCATTTTGCTCGACAGTTCTTTCAATAGGGCTAGTCTAAGAGCAGAATCTTGGTCCATATAATCTATAATTGGCTTTGTATATGATTTTGAATGCACACGGAAAAACGGAGGTATTGCCAAGCCATATACGAGTGATGTTTGGCGAATGAAGTAATCAATGTCAGAAAAACTCGTTTGTTCCTTAATTCCATTAAAAATAGAATATTCGTAATTTGGATGGATAATAACGAGAAGTTTTTTGTCGCCCACAGTCCAATATGGTATATTACGGAAGAAGTTGTTAAGGAGAATATTGCTCGTATTTATTTTCCCATGTTCCAACGTGTAGTTTTTTTGAAAGAACAGTTTCTCAAGTGAGGCTCCATCCGTATCAATAACTGCTCCTCTGAAATATTTCGCGCGCTTTACGAAATCAATGCGCGCTTTGTTTCCAATGGTATTGGTGTTCATTAACGGTGAAAAATTCACCCTATCAACAACTCCTCCATCATGAGCGGTATATCTTTCGTTCACGTAGCAAGTAGCATTTTCAGTTTCCATTTTCGCAATTCTTTTGGAAACAGGGTTTGTTTTGACACGTACCAAGTTGGATAATACATCCTTATGCATTACCTTGTAATGCCCGGGCCCAGGGCGAATAAATCTCGCTATTCTATCCAAACATTCTGATATGAACAGACCTTCACTAGAACGGTTCTTAATTTCGTGAATTGGGGTTTGACTGCTGTTTTCAAAAAACATCTGAGAATTGAGTTTAATGTCGATTCCCCTATTACACTTGTTGAAGAGTCGGTTGCTCATCGAAAAAAAATCATGAAAATTGTTGAAGGGCTTAGCATCTTCCCAACTGAAGAAATTCCACCTCCAAACATGGTTTCCAATTCCCTGTGACTGGGGTGCCGGCCTTTGAGGCCCGGGTTGGGCGATAGGAATCTCCTTTCGACCTTCTGCAGGCCTCGACATAGGACGGTGCTGAGGAGCGTTTGGATTTGTTTTTTTACGCATACTTGGTTGAGAGAGGTTCTTTTTTTGTCCAAGCCCACTTTGAGGCGTTCTTAAACTCGTACGACGCGACAGACGTTGGTTTCTTACTTCTCTGGCATCAGGTAGAAACGGGTTAGGGGGATCTTCGCCATTGCGTTTTCCTCCTGCCCTACCCATGCTGAATCCCCGCTCATTCTATTTCTTGGTATCTTTCGTCATATCTATTATCGCAATTCATACATCGGTAACCAAGTTGCATATTTAGCCCATCCTCGTAGACTGCATCAGCACGGATGAGAGCAGTTGGGCCACACGGGTCATCGAGTTGGTCATAGTCAATTTTCTTGTCAAGTTTTGAAATCTCTTGGGCTGCTGTGCGAATATAATTCTCAAGCAGAATTGTGTCGTCTTCGCCCACCTCTGGATTGTGTTCCTTTGCATCAGCAAGAGTTAGCGGGTCAACCGTATCGCAAAGTTGGAGATTCTCCGCACACCTAAGAATTAATTCACACGCATAATCCGAAATAGAACACTCATTATTTCTGATAACGCCTAAAGTTTTGAGGCACCAAGCATATTCGTGGAAATCGAAATCGGCAGAATGCGGGTGAGATTTCAGGCTGTCTAAGCTTGTAATTGCCTGTTCTATGTCGCTGTCAAGGCTTGCCGAATAATTTACTTTGGATTTCGAAAACGGATCGAAAGGTAGGCTTGAGAGTGGATAAGGAGTTCGTTGAAGTGCTCTGTATTCGGGATACTTCTTTCCAAATGAAGCAACTACAAACATGTGAAGCGTATCGTCAACTTCTATGGATGTTTTTCCAACTCGTTCCAATCCCTTTTGCATAAAGTCACTGTCCAATAAAGGTTTTTTCATGAAGTCACTGTCCAATAAAGGTTTTTTCATGATGTTGAGTTTATCTGTAAATGTTTTGATAAATGACGTAACAGTTTCGGGCTCCGGAATTGTTGGAGGATTAGAAAACTGCTCAGCAGCAGATTCTAAATCTGCCTTCTTCAAATAACGTTTCACACTTGGGTTAAAATTCACAGCAAAACGGAGGAAAGCATCGCGTTGCGACTCATTAATTGAATGGGCTGCCATTACCCGAAGTAAGACGTCTTCGCGCCATTTGTAGTCCTCTACTTTTTCTTGATTCGAGGATTCCTTTTCAGTGCCGTCTGAATCCGGTGTAACACTTTCAACTACCGGGATTAAATCTTCGATTTCAAATTGGAGTTCGACTTCTAAATCATCGCGCAGGTATTCAAAAAATTCTTCGAGTCTAGACTTGCTGCGATCATTAGATTTAGCCAGAGAAAGATTTTCTGAATAAAATTTCTCGACATCCCGATAATATACTTCCAAATCTTTGAAACTGCCGTTTGATTTAGTCACTCTATCCTTCAATGCTTGTGTTGGGGAAGATATATTCCTTTTCAAAATCTCCATAAATCCATCAATATCAAGGTTGATTGGGATTGCATTATCTGCATTTGTTGATTTGAGGAACTTGAGGAAATTGTTGGAAAGGGTATTGCTTATATTGGACTCTTCCTTAAGTCGAAGTTTTTCTTTTCTAAGTAAAGACTGGTCTGCTGCTAAACTTTCATGCTTATTTGCATAATTAATGAGTTCCATAAGATGTTCTGGTTTTTCCGGTAGCCGAATCCCTCCAGTTGTGATACCTGGCAATTTTGAAAACTTCTCAATCGGCGATCTCCCGTCACCAACGGTTATTCTCCCAGGATAACGTCTAGAGGTGATATAGATTTCGTCATTATTAGATTTATTGACAAAGTCAACATTGTCATGGCTACGTAGTCGTTGACACCTCGTTTCAGCGTTGGAAGGCACCCACTGGAAACCATTCCACAAAATCTTTAGGTACGATTCATTCGATAATGAGTTGTTGGAAATATATGCTGAAATCTGGTTTGCTGAGCCTTCATCGAGATAGGTCGGCTTGAGATACCAAAGATGATTTGGCCCACCAAACTTAATCCAGCCGCTCTCAGCTGAAGGAGTGACTGTTTCTGGAAAAGATGCGGCCCACGTATCGGCAACAGGTGATGGTGCGAATGATCGGACAAGTGCCATTTTTTGATCAACAATTGAAACGTCTCCAGCCGAATCTTTATACAAATTCCATCGCAATAATTCATCTTCTTCGAAATCTTCTTCATCAGGGAGTGCAGTGTGAAGGATTTTGTATTTACCT
>Ga0233444_10006366_pt1 | contig 10566 bp, 9 predicted proteins | sample SI_124_October20_6_FD_182792 | JGI IMG/M metagenome (GOLD analysis project Ga0233444, IMG submission 182792) | Seawater microbial communities from Saanich Inlet, British Columbia, Canada - SI_124_October2016_10_MG | ecosystem: Environmental > Aquatic > Marine > Inlet | place: Canada: British...
ATCGCTTTCGATGAATTCGATTGAATCAACTGGCATTCCCTGGTAGTTTAGATGACGCCCTTGATTCAATCGAATTCATCGAAAGCGATCATGGAACAACAAACGACAACTGGAGTTGGGAGCGTTTCGAAGTCCATCATGATGACGCTGTCGATCCCCATGGATATCGATTTGAACATTCGGATGGCGCATCCCTCGTACACTCAGGAGACTCAGGTCCTTGTGACAACTTAGAGAATGCTATTTCTCGTTCACAAATAGCTGTCGTGGAGATGGGCTTCCCACAGTGGGTTCCATCCGATCATCATCATAAACCAAATGATATTCAGTCTTTAGCTGAGAGAAACCCTGATACTCAGTTACTCATTACACATACGTTCATCGATTCAAACAAATCAAGTGGAGAACCGATTTTAACAAATGAGTTCCCAATCCATCCAGGTAATGTTCATCATCTCGAAGATGGGGATACGTGGATTCACGAAAATTCGGCTTGGAATCCTGAAAATTGATTTGATATATTTTGTTCATTTAAGTACCCCTACTTAGCCGTATATCATTTCTAAATAATTCTTTTTTTACAATCAAAATTGATTCCTTCAATCAATTCCTACGGACATCCTTATGAGGGGGGCTCGGACTCGGAGAAACTATCCCAGCGCATGTTTAACGAGGCGTCGCAAAGGGGTATATAATGGAGGAAAAATTGTGAAGGAAAACATCTTCGACACTTTGCTCTCCAGGCCAAGTTTATTTCTCAATAAAGAGATTCTTCATCACAGCCACCGCCCAACCATTATGCTCCATCGTGAGAAAGAAATTGAACGCATTGCATTCAACCTTGTTGAAGCTTTGAACGGTCAGATTCCTTCAAACATGATTCTTTACGGAGTTACTGGAGCTGGCAAAACCGCCGTCACTCTACACGTCACAAAACTCCTGAAGGAGAAAGGAGAACAGATGAGGAGAGATATTACTCCTGTCATGGTGAACTGTCGACAAATTGACACACAGTACAGAGTTCTCTCAAATATTGGTAATTCCCTTCTTGAAGACCATGAGATCGATGAAATCCCATTCACTGGATGGCCAACAGACCGTGTTTTCAAGGAACTCATCAAAAGAATGGATGCTCGAAAGGGCGTCTTCGTCATTGTATTGGACGAAATTGACCATCTTGTTCGAAAAGCAGGAGACGATCTCCTTTACAATCTCACAAATATTAATTCATTCCTCAAAGATTCACGTGCATGCGTAATAGGGATTTCCAATGATTTGAAATTTACAGAATTCCTTGACCCAAGGGTCCGCTCCCGTCTTGGTCAACAGGATTTACTCTTCGCTCCCTATGATGCTGAGCAACTCAAAGACATCCTAAGAAAGAGAGCGAGTGTTTCAATCGCTCCGGATGTTGTGTCGGAAGGTGTTATCGCTCTATGCTCAGCCTTTGCAGCACAGGAACATGGAGATGCTCGTTGCGCCTTGGATTTGTTGAGAGTTTCCACAGAAAAAGCAGAACAACTTGGCGATAAGAAAGTGGAACAACATCACGTTCGCATGGCTCAACATCAGATTGAAGCTGATCAAATTGAACCTGTTATCGCTGCTTTACCAACTCAACAAAAGTTAGTCCTTGCTTCGGTACTCATTAACGAGAGAAATGGACTAAAGAACATACAAACAGGCCAACTGTACGACGTCTATGATCAATCATGTTCTTATCTCAACATACCCTCACTTACACAACGAAGAATTTCGGGAATAATTTCAAATTTGGATATGCTCGGATTGATTACTGCTAGAACGATTAGTCGTGGACGATATGGACGTTCTAAGGAAATTAATTCATGTATTCCACAAAACGTTGAAACACAACAAATACTAACCAATGCAGATGAAAATATGGCCACTGTCTTCAACAATCGCTATCGACAACAACGTCCGCTTTGATTCGTTGTGCTTATATGGATGAGGCAGGTGGCGGATTCATGAGCAGTGAAGAGAACACAGAAGAGAAAGGTTTTTTGGAACTTATTTCAAATCCTTCAATGGGTCTTTCCAAGTGGTACATCGCTATCGGAGCATGGGGACTCGTCCTAGCAGTGCTCAACCTTATCGGAGAAATCCATCCCACATACCGAGTTTCATGGGGAGGACTCTTCACCTTCGAATTACTTGCTGACGCATTCGGTACCAAAGACAATGCTGCTACATTTGTTGCTGGGGATGCTGTTTTCATGATCGCCTGTGCTGTACTCGTCGGCCTTGGTCTTAGGTCAATCAACGAATCAAAAGAAGGTGGAGTTGCAAGTTTCTTGGAATCCATGGTCATCAATGATACATGGCCTGCACTGGTTGGAGGCGAAGGTGGAATGATGCGAGCAATCGGAGCATGGTGTCTTCTTCTCGGATTCGGATTTTATATCGCATTCAGTGTAATGAATCAAACATGGATTGATCTCGGTGTATATTCCGTCTCAATTACTCTGATAGCCTTTGGTTTTGCTCTTGATTCTGCAAGTCGAGCGCCACCTGGCGACGATACAGTCATGTGATTGTTCAACTGAACAATCGTTTGTGACCATTTCGAGATAATAAAGCATCGAAGGCGCCTAAGGCAAGGCCTTGCCAAAGAGCAATTGACCAGCGTAGAATCAAAATCCTTACAGAAAGAGATAGGAACAAATGATTTGTCTTTCCATCTTTTTTCAGACTTCTTGTGATCACACCCAGCGGGCCTCTCCAGAAGAGAAGTTCAATCAATACCCCAAGCATCAATCCTCCAAAGGCAAGGTTTGTTTGCCACATTGAGAGAATATCACCGTCGAGTGGTAAAGCCATTATGATTGGAATAAACGATAACAACATCAAAAGAACGATGGGGAAAATTGAGAATGCTATACTCGCACTCCCAATGAAATCAAAACCCGGTCCATTCCTTTGCCGTGCTGGGAAATGACGTACAATTCGAACGTGAGCGCGTGCATCTCGCCTACGTTTGTGAAGGAATCGTCGTATACCAATTTCTGGAACGTGTGAAACTAAAGCATCTGGTGCATGAATAATTGTGCCTCGATTTGAAAGAAGTCGAAGACTCAATTCCATATCTTCTGCATGATACCAAGAAGGGTCAAAGCCCCCTACTTCGATCAATGCTTCACGGAGAAACATGGAGCAAGGTCCGTTTGCGAGTGATGTTCTTCGCGGCCTGTTACGATATTTGGATGCAATCTCTACGGCTCTGAATCTACTTACAACATCATCATGGGCTTGAAAAACTGTTCTCCCGGTTACAGCAGCAATGGATTCGTTATCAATTGGTTTACAGGCTAATAACATCTGCTCTATCCAATCTGGTTCAGGTCGAACATCGATATCAGTAATGGCAATCCACATCCCTTTTGATTGCTCAACTGCCGCCATACGTCCCGCTGATAAGCCGAGTGAATCTTGATGAATTATGTGGATTGGGACTTCGCCACCTGAATGCTTCTCATGCCATGTGTCGAGTTTTGATTTCGTATCATCTGAAGATCCATCATTTACGGCAATTATTTCCAGAGGACGATGAGTTTGTCGGAGAAGTGAATTAAGACAATCGTCTACCCAATGCCCACCGTCCCTGACACATACAGTCACACTTACCAACGGACTTTCTGACATCACTCAACCTCGAAAAGAATCAGTAAATTCCGGCTACGATGTTTTGCTTCGATATCAAGAACGCGCATTACAACGCCTTTACGCGGTTGTCCGTACACAATAATCGTTCCAAGTGGAGCTGTTGCGAGAATATACATTGGTGCTAAATCCTCTTCTCCATCGACTTCGACTAAAACAGGTTCATCCTGTATCAAAGACCACTGAATGACATCAAGAAGTTCGGGTGTGAGAACGCTTGGCGGATTCTTGACAGTTCGTCTAAGCGAATATTGGTCTGGATTTACCTTTAGTTCATCAGCAAGTTCTGTTCGTTTGGTTTGACCATCAATAAACGCAATATCTGGTTGTATACCCATATCCATGAGCCCTTTTACAGTCACATCACCGACTGCAATAAAGGCACCATGGTTTACTGGAAGTGATTCAAGCATCGCTGAAAGAGCAACTTCTGGAGCGTCTTCAGGTCCTTCGAATAATTCACCCATTGGTGTTTTGAATTCATCATCCAATACAGCAGGCATTCTCAATGTCTTTCCGTTAAGTGATGGAGGAATCCAAGGATGGCCTTCAGTATCCACGAGTCCATTTCGAATTCTGCTTGAAGAAAGAATCCCTCCAAGTTCATCCATCATGTGAGGTGCTTCAATGATATGAAGGGAAGCAAGTCCATTTTCTATACGTTCGTTGTTTATGTGATGGCATCGTGAAATTGTCTCTGCAGTTGCTACAATACTGTCGGCTAGTTCATGCAGTGGAGCTGGCCCATGTGGATTCTCCAGCACAAACACTTCGTGTCGTTTTGATGCGTTTACTGAAAGCCATGAAAGGACTCCTTCCATTCGATCTTCAAGGGATTCAATCCATCCTCCTTTGGCTTGAGCCATAGCATCGTTCGTAACATGTACTTCAATGAAGTCTGCTTGACGGAGAGCGGTCTGTATCAATAATTGATGACCTGAATGAAATCGATCGAACGTCCCACCGATGAGGCATCGCCGATAGTGACGTTCCTCTTCCATGTTCGTTGATGGAGCCATACGGCATTTGATGACATCGCTTGTTGAAAGGTAAAAAGTGAGAAATCAGCTGTGCCCCGACGCCTAACGGCCTTGTTCATAGTTTCCTCGAAGGCCTGACCCTCGGCATCAGGGCGTACTGTAGGGCCGGTTGGTTGTCTCGATATCATCCAGTAGTCCATCGAGGACCCATAGTCGGCCCGGGTTTCCGCTTTTGCACCGGAAGTCATTCCCCGAAGGGTCGTTCCAGTCTTCGATAGCGGACCGTATCATTGGTATCAGAAATCATTGCAATTTTTCACAGTAGCTCAGTCTGATGTTGCACGTACGGCAGGCAACCCTCATACCAAACCGATATGAAGCCATCGGTTTAGATCTGTATTCTGTTAAGCATCGCTCTTCCAATGAGCAATGCGCTTACATCTGAATCTCCTAAGAAGAGTTCCTCGGTTGAGAAAAGAGGCCATGAGCTTTGATCTCGTGCGAGCCAACCTACAAGGGGATGAATTCTCCCTTGGTGAACTGGTCGTTCGGATTCGAGTGATTGAATCATATCATAAACATCCATGAGGGCTGCCTTTCCTTCACCTTCCGGAACCATGAGCAGATTGATCATCAATTCCTGGTTTGGAAGGAAGCCTGGATGCGATTTACCGATACCGGGCAAACCGACTCGTTCTCCATTGGGTCGAGCGAGAAGACTTGGCCAACTTAATGGATGGGTTGCCAACCATTCACGGCCACTTGATGTTGATAATTGAAGGCTCAACCAATCAGAAGCCCAAGCAGACCACCATTGAGATGGTAAAACGTTCATGCATGAACGAATGAGATCTAACGAGAGAGGGGTATCCTCTCTTATCCGAACAACTGCCTTAGACCATGCCCACAAGACAGAACCCCTTGGATGTACTTGACCTGCTTTGAGATATTGCTCAAACAATACTTTCCGTTCACCAGATAATTCAACTGAAGGAGGGAATAAAACCAATAAAACATCTTCTGGCCGATAAGGAGCATCCAACCAAATTGAAGATGCTTCACTGAGAAGAGAGTCCATCTCTTCTTCAAAATACGGACTTGTAGCAATTATTGTATGTGCAGCAATCGAACCAGACGATGGATCATCAAGCATCTTAGCCACATCAAGAAGTAACGAATTCTCATTTGATAAACGCATCATTAGGACCGAAAATGCTCGTTGCTTCCACTCAGAAGATGTTCTCGCCATACCGTTAATCAAAGACTTGATGTCCATCGAATGAGGGTCAAGAAGGTCAACCCATCCTTGTGCCAGTATTGTGTGGAGGCGCTGCCAACGAGATGTGCGTTCAGACATTGGACTTGCAATCCATGAGGCCAATGGATTTGTTCGTTCTATTGAATTTGAAAACGTTGAGTCTCCGTTTGGATACATCCGCATGGCTTTCCGCACGAGTGCAATATACTGGGATTCTTCCTGTGAAGTATCACTCAGTGTCTGCTCATTCATACCCCCTGAACCATGCCAATCAAGGAGTTCAGCAGCATTATTGGGAAGCAGTTGCCGACTCGTCTCAGGTTCAGTACGCACATTTGAACGGTCCAATTGGATGTTTAACTCCAAAAGATTGTGTAAACGATACGATACAACGGCGAGTTGAGGGGTTCCCTGTAACGTTGAGGTTTTGCTTGAGAGACTGAGAGGTTCTCCTCTCGAAGTGATAAGTGCTCTGCAGCGTCCAGAAGCGAGTAGGCGATCGAGTAAATGCTGTTCATTGGCACCTGCCCATGGCCATTCAATAATACAATCAAGTGTTGTTGATTCCAAAAGCCACTCAATAATACAGGCTGCTCCATTTTGAGATACGCCTTCTAGAAGAATTACATCGACGGCTGCTGATTGCTCTGACCAACTTCGATCACCAAAGTCAGCGAGAAGGGAACGGCGAAGGTGAAGATTCGGTTGCTGGCCTCTCCCCGAGAGTAACCATCGTTTCAATGAACGAATACGAGCGTTTCGTTTTACATTTGATAGGCGGGGATGCCTCCTCCTCATCCAGGTGCTAACTAAATCGACAGGCAGTGAACGATCTTGTGCATAAGCGATTGATTCGGTCATTAATTGCGCTCTATCACCAAGGGAAGAGACGAGAAGGTTGCGATCAACAGCAGATGGTAAATGGGCATAGAGGCCTCGTTCTGGAGAGAACTGATATGAAGTCCCTTGCACCGAACCTATACTGTGTTCTCCAAGACGGAGTTGTGATGGACCTGATTCTGAGCGTATATTGAGTTCGATCCAAGCGCCATCGGGTACGTTCCAAGCTTCAAATTGCTCAAGCAAACGGAGACGAACAACACCGACTCTCTCCTCACGATTCACCCATGCAGTTAACGTGCCTTCCTGAGGTTCAGGAGGGGAAGTTGTTGATTCAAAATGTTCCAAGTCAAACCAATGTATCTTTTCACCACGTTGGACTGCCCAAAGGCCCCCTTCTTTTCCGATGGAAACATTTTCAACATTTGATTTCAATAATTCTGTTCGCTTAGGTAATTGGAAGAGTCTCGATTCAGGTGTTTGTAATATCCCCAGAACAATACTTGTGCCATCACTTGAAAGAACGACAGCATTCTTTTCAGAGGGAATTTGGCGGGTGTATTTTTTTAATCTTCCAACGAGATCCATCAGAAGACGTCGGGCACCATCCTCTGTCAAGCGATGCACTGCACCTCGGATTGATGCCCCATCGTCACGTTGTACTGCTCCAGCATCTCGCAGATTACGCATAGCTAGGGAGGCGTGGGGCATTGCAATCCCTAGAGATGTTGAAGCTTGACTCACCGTGCCTCCGCCATCGAGGAGCCAATCTAGAATTCGCCTCTGATAGCGGCTTCTGATAGTCGAGGATGGCACAAGAGGTCACCTTTGCCCTTGCTAAACAGCAATGATTGATAGAGATTACTATAAGTCAAACTAATTACTTACATTTAGTTACCAATTTCCACTGCAAACGTGAGAAATCACTTACTGAACATGCCATTCCGTGTAAAAAATACACCTGACCCAGTCATGAACGGTAACAAACTCTTGCATTGATGGAGGAACGGTTATATGAGTGGCCTCGCTCCTTCGTTACAGCGACATCGCCTAATAGCGAATAGCGAAATCATAGGAGGACAATATAATGAAAACTGTACGCATACGAGAAAAAATCAAGAAATTTTTAGGAGACCGCCCGCGAAACACCGCTGAGATCCTGGAACACATCAACAGCACCATGCGTCATGGCACAACAAGTCAACAACTTGGTAACGTTCTCTCAAAGGACAAAGACATCGTAAAGGTCGGTTACATCAAGCGATCAGGCATTCTCTCCGGTGGATACGATATCTGTGAATGGGCAACAAGAATTTGGGTCCAAGACCACTGCCCTGGATGGTCAGAAGGCACTCCAATCATTATCGACCAACAAGGTAACATTACCATGGGCGATAGTCTAACCAAGAAGTGAATCACTATTCACTCAAACTGATACCGCTTAGAAATAAGTGGCCCTTTACTATCAATGAGCGTAAGCTCTGCTTGTAATGGCATTGAAAAACTATCATTTATTGTTCGATTCAAACTTGAAACGAAATTAATCTTCAAGCATTGTTGAAGATATCGAGTGCATCATCGACTGAAGCGCCTTGACTGATGATCGCATGGCAAGCAGCAGTCATTCGGACCGCTTCTTCTGTCGACTTTTGGTGAATGTTTCGACCAGTAGCCGCTCCACGGCAGCCGCTGACGTTGATTTGATCCCACAAGCGTTGCAAAAATTCCTGAGGAGGTAATGTTCCGCCTCCAGAGCAAATAATTCCACATCGCCCTGCAGCCTCTACTGCAATCTTGAGAGATTCAGGTTGAGTCATTCCATCCCATGCACGAGGATAGTTGACTTTTGCAAAGTCAGCACCAATACAGGCTGCAACACCAGCTGCCCCTGAAATCAGTTGAGGGTCTTTCTCATCCGTGACTGCTTTTCCACGAGGATACATCCAAACAACTGAAATCATTCCTTCTTCGTGTGCTTGTCGAATGAATTGAGCCGCTTCGGTCATCATCTCATGTTCGTATTCGCTTCCGATGTATATAGTGTAACCAATTCCGACGACATTAATGCCGTTTGAAACAAGAGACATGACATCATCCATATCCCACATTGCAAGGCTAATTGGGTCACGTTGATCGGTGTTAACCAGATGAGATTTAGAGTTGAGTTTTACCAGATATGGGACATCAGGATGATCTTGAGCGTAAAGTGAAATGAGTCCACCTTGAGCTGCAAGAACGCCGACAGTTCCTTCTTCATGAGCACGTGCTCCTATTTCGAAGAGATGACCGGGGTCGTTGGATGAGAGTGGAATCTTTACGCCACCATCATAGAAGTCATCATTCAAATGTTCAATTTTCTGGTCACAAGCAAAGAGGTTCATTGAACCAGTGCCACATGTAGCAGCCATCAAGTTATCAAGATAGGTTTCCACTAAATCGTCAGGGACATCTCCAGGAACGCTATGTTCTGCCATTTTGAATCACCCAGTTTCATTGACCAGTGAAGTTAGCAACACGCTTCTCGACGTATGCTGCAATTCCTTCCTTGGCGTCACTTGAGTTGAAAAGAGATGCTTGAAGTTCTCTCTCAAGAGCAAGATGGTATTCGAATGGGATTTCAGGACCAGTTTGGCATGAACGCTTGATGTTTCCAACAGCCTTTGTTGCCTTGTTCGGTAAAGTGAACTGACTGCACCAGTCAAGGACATCTTGGCGGAAATCAGCAGCATCGCCTTCCCAAATGTGGTTGATGAGGTTGTGAGAATGAGCATCCTCAAAGGACATTAATTCACCAGTAACCATCATCTCGAGAGCCTTTGCCTTACCGATCAAACGAGTCAATCGAGCAGTACCACCAGTACCGGCAAGAACACCGAGGTTGATTTCAGGAAGTCCTACTTTTCCAGAGTTCTTTCGAGCGATACGGATGTCTGCAGCCATAGCAATTTCAAGTCCGCCACCGACAGCGTGTCCGTTAATTGCACAAATTACGAGTTTGGATGTTTGCTCAAATCGGGAAAGTGTTTCGTTTGCGTGAAGACAGAAATTATACTTGAAGCCTGGAGTTACGCTATTTAGCATTTGAATGGATGCTCCTGCAGAGAAGAAAGAACTGCCATTTCCTGTCAAAACGATGACTGAAACATCATCATCAAAACGTGCCTTGATGATTGCTGTATCAATATCGCACATCATACCGTGTGTGTACGTGTTTGGGGAACGGTCGTTTGTTTCGGTCAGAGGTGCACCAGATGCGTCACTCGAAAGTTCGATGATTGCGATACCATCAACGGCAGCGTAGTTCACAAGTTTGTTCGGCATGGCTTCGAAGTTGAGTTCGCTCATGTCCGTTCCAAATCGAACCGCATTATGAACGAATCGCCCCAGTCATTCGCTAGAAATACTTGCTTCATCAGAATCATTAGCGAAGGATGTCTTACCACCCGAGCGTCGGATTTCAGTCCACTGCGTCCCAATAGCCGAGGCTTCTTCTGAGGGTTCCCACTGGTCACGAGCCTTTGCTTTCCTAAACGGCATTCTTCGAACACCTCTACCCATTGATTTCGGGTCTTTTCGTAGCATAAATGGTGTAACAAGATGGTAAAGCAGTGACTTGTACCAGCGTGGTCGGAACAAACCTCCAACCCAAACAAGGCCATCGCCTCGCTTTGATTGACTTTTCATCCAATTCTTGCACATGCGTTTGAAAGTACGATCACCGACTCGATTCATGAGCCAACGATTCGCAACACTGGTACGAACATAAGGGAGAAGTTGCTTACGAACTTCTGTCTCATAATCACATTC
>Ga0233444_10006367_pt1 | contig 10566 bp, 8 predicted proteins | sample SI_124_October20_6_FD_182792 | JGI IMG/M metagenome (GOLD analysis project Ga0233444, IMG submission 182792) | Seawater microbial communities from Saanich Inlet, British Columbia, Canada - SI_124_October2016_10_MG | ecosystem: Environmental > Aquatic > Marine > Inlet | place: Canada: British...
GATTTACACTAGGTGTATCTCACATTCCAGGATCTGCAAATGTTAACTCTAAAAAAATATCTAGAACTAAAGCTGACAACACCGGAGATAACGATGGTGATGCAGGAACAGTATCAGGCCAAGCTGAAATAGAAAATCACATGACGTATTATGCTGAAATTCCACTTCACGCAGGGTTGTTTCTTAAAGGTGGTATGACTTCTATGGATGTCAACACTTTAGAAACTGATACAGTTACTAGTTCTACTTACGGTAACAGTAGCGTTGATGGTATATTATTTGGTGTAGGTTACAAAAATTCTTTTGGAAACAATGGTTTCTACAAGATTGAAGGAACACATACTGAATTTGATACACTTACACTTAACGATAGCGTAGCAGATAAAGGTAATAAAATTACAGCTGATTTAGATGTAACTCAAGTTACATTAGGAATTGGTTACTCATTTTAATAACTTTTAAATTAAAAAATATTAAACCCGCTTATTTTTTAAGCGGGTTTTTTTTTATCTGATATAAAAGATTTTCAGAACTTATCCAGGCACTTTCAACCTTTGGCCCTCTAAACCAATCTCCGCAAGCTCCAAAGTTATACTTTTTATTCCAATAGGATTTTATCTTTAAATTAGAGGAGTTATAGGCATATTTCCATCCATGAATACTCTTAAATACGATCTGAGATTTACTTAAACCTGTTAATTCAACAAATCTATCTAAAATTTGATTTATATAAAAACTCTTTTTATTTTTATAATTATCAATTATTTTTTTTGAATATTCTAAACTAGTTTGAATAGTCCATAAATTTAAACTTGTTTTAAACCTGTTTTTACTATTTTCATTTGAAACCCAAGCTATAATTTCATCTTCTAGTTTAAGACTGCTGATAGGAATATTTTTTGAACTTTTTGTAGCTATCATTACAGTTATATTGGGATTCATTTTTAAATTCAAATTGATCAATTTTTTATTGAGATAATTTTTTGCTAATTTTTTCAATTGAATATAAGGAAATGTAATAATTAAACTTTTGCTATGGTAAACTTTATTATTATCGAAAGTAATTTCCCAGAACTTTTTTTTATAATTAATTTTTATTGCATTTGAAGAAAAATTTGTTTTTATATTTTTTAATTGATATTTACAAATATCATTATTTGCTTTTTTTCCCACAAATTTTTTTTGGGTATCTTTTTTTTTAAAAGAGAAATCTAAATGATTACCAGTCCAAACTTTTACTATATTTTTATCTTTCAATTTATTTATAAATAATTCAAATTTTTTAGATTTAGGAGAGATGTATTGTGTTCCGTGATCAAAACTTAGATTTGATTTAAATCTTTTGTTAGAAGTTCTTCCACCAGGCCCTCTAGCCTTATCAAAAACTCTAACACTGTAATTTTTTGATAAAAGATTGGCAATTGTAGAGCCAGCGATACCTGACCCTAAAATACAAAAATCTATCATATGCTAAATAAAAATTTGTATTTCTCGTTTATTGATAGAATTTCATAATTTACAAATCCACCTATAATAAGTTGAATTGCGATAATTAGTATTACAAACAAACCAACATAGCCTAACCACTGATGTTTTTTAATATAATCTGCAAAATAACTAGCAAGAGTTGCAATAAGAAAAACAGATAAAAGTAAACCAACCACAAGTAAGTGATAATTGTCTTTAGCTGCACCTACTACGCCCAGCACGTTATCAAAACTAAGTGTTAGGTCAGCAATTAAAACTTTATAAACTCCGCTTCTAAACGACTCTGTTTCATTAGACTTTATCTGCGGTGATCTTATTTTTTTTGGATTAAATAAATCTTGTCTTATATTGTTGATAACCCAAAGAAGTAAAACGCCTCCTAAAATTTTAATCCAAGCATAGTCGAACATGTAGCTTGCACTAAAGGCAAATATAATTCTAAATATAAATGCAGCCGCAACACCCCAGGCTATAATTTTTTTTCTATTATTTGGAGCAAAGTTAGCAGCTATTAATCCAATTATCATAGCATTATCCGCCGCCATAACTATATCGATTAATATTATTTGAAGTGAAATGATTAATTGCTCTAACATCTAATTAATTGATGTATATAATTTAATTTACAAAATTTAAAGAATAAAAATGAAAACAAACACTTATCCAGTAAATATTTCAAAAAAACAAATATTTTTTCTGTCCATACCGGTCTTTTTCTCAAATTTAGCTATCCCCTTTGTTGGATTGGTGGACACTGCGTTAATGGGAAATATGGGCGATACAAAATATCTCGCAGCAACTAGTATTGCCACTTCTGTAATGACCATGGTTGTCTGGAGTTTCGGTTTCTTAAGAATGGGTACTGTTGGCATAGTCGCGCAATTGTTTGGTAAAAGTGACTACAGAGAAATTGTGAGAACATTACTTAGAAATTTTTTTATAGCTGTTTTCGTTGCTGTAATAATTATTTTATTTAAACCCATTATATTTAATTTAATTAAATATTTTTTTCTAACCTCAAAAGAAACATTAGATTTAATAAATATTTATTTATCAGTAAGAGTTTTTTCAATTCCAGCAGAATTAATCACGTATATTTTAGTTGGATTTTACCTAGGAATACAAAAAACTAAAATATCTAGTTTATTGATAATTATACTTTCTGTTTTAAATATAGTGTTTAGTTCATTTTTTGTATTATCAATGAATTTAAATATATTTGGTGTTGCACTTGGAACATTACTCGCCAGTTACATAACTTTAGCTATATTTTTATTATTTACCTACAATTTTATAACTAAACAATTTAAAATAATTCCAACTTTTAATAAAATATTAACTTATTCTAAACTTATTAAATTATTTAATATTAATTTTGATATTTTTACACGAACTATAATACTAACTTTTTCTTTTTTATGGGTTACTTATCTTGGCTCAAAACTTGGAGAAGATTATTTAGCTGTAAACACTATTTTGTTGCAATTTATAATTCTAGCTGCATTTTTTCTTGATGCTTATGCTTTTTCGACTGAAGGTATTGTTGGTTTTTCTATAGGAAGAAAAAATAAAAAAACTTTTTTATTAGCTGTTAAAAATTCTATACAACTTAGTTTTTTTACCTCTATACTTATATCAATTTTGTATTTAATTTTATTCAAAGAAATTATAAATTTATTAACTGATGTTGAAATTTTAAGATTTATTTCTTATAAACATTTTATTTGGATAATAATCATACCTCCTTTAGCCTCATTTTGTTATCAACTTGATGGCATTTTTATTGGTGCTTCTCAAACTAAAGAAATGAGAAACGCAATGATCATTTCAGTTGCATCTTTTATACTTATCTCTATATATCTTACAAAACATTTTGGTAATCACGGACTGTGGTTTTCATTATTATTATTTATGATTTTAAGATCACTTACACTAAAAATTTATTTTAATAAAATTCTTGAAAAGTTTTAAATGCAATTTTTATATAAAATACCTGGTTATATTTTATTATTATTTGGAGGTTTTTGTTTAAGCTGGGGAGGTTTAATCGTAAAATCTTTTGAGGAAGCAAGCGTATGGCAAATTCTTCTTTTAAGATCATTTTTTTTTCTTTTTGCTCTAGCATTTTTTTTATTACTTACTTACAAAAGCAAGGCTTTGAAAATTATTAAGGATTCAGGTTATCCTGCTGTTATAGGTGGATTTTTTATGTCTTTTAGTTTTGTTTCATTTATTATTGCAATGAGCAATACCACGGTAGCTAATGTTGTTTTTATTATAAGCACACAATCTATGTTTCTAGCAATTTTTGGTTACTTTTATTTAAAAGAAAAAGTCTCACTAATAGGCTTTATATCTATAGCTCTAGCTATGGCAGGCATTATAATTATGGTTGGTGGCTCTCTTTCTTCGGGGTCACTGTTTGGAAATTTAGTTGCTTTAGCAATTCCTATAAATTTTTCTATACTTGTTATGATTATCAGAAAAAATCCAAATTTAGATATGGTTCCAGCAATTTTTTATTCAGGTATTTTTAGCTGTATATATGGGCTTATTTTAACTGAGTCATTTAATTTTTCAAGTCATGACATTTTAATGGGATTTTTATTAGGTGTTCCCCAGTTAGCATTAGGTTTTATCTGTATAACAATTGGCTCAAGATCTACAGCTTCAGCAACAATAGGACTATTAATGCTTTCAGAAACAGTTTTTGGACCTATTTGGGTTTGGTTTTTTTTAAATGAAATTCCACCTCTAAGTGTGTTTTTTGGAGGAGCTGTTATTATTTTAGCTATAATTATTAAGAGTTTTGATAAAAGAAAATCGATAACAACTTAATTATAATTGACTTTTTATTTCATTTAGAAGAGAATCATAATTGTAACGGGAGAGACTAATTTAATTAGCGCCGAAGGAGCAACCACCCCGGAAACTCTCAGGCAAAAGGACCGTTACGGTAATAACTCTGGAAAGCAGGCTTTAGCCTCACCGAAGGATTAAATCTCTCAGGTACATAGACAGATGGGGCTTGAAAAGAGTTATTATGGAAGTACAAAAAACAGCTTTATATAATTATCATAAAAATCTTGGAGCAAAATTTGTTCCTTTCGCTGGCTATGAAATGCCAATTCAATATTCTGACGGGATAGTAAAAGAACATATTTCTACAAGAACTTACGCTGGCTTCTTTGATGTTTCTCATATGGGTCAATTTTTTTTAGAGGGTGACCAAACTTTAGATAAAGCGTTAGAAAAAATTATACCTGCTGATTTAAGATCACTTAAGTTAAATCAATCTAAATATTCATTTTTACTAAATGATAACGGCGGAATTATTGATGATTTGATTATTACTAGAACTGACAAAGGATTTTGTATTATTTTAAACGCGGCCTTTAAAGAAAATGATGTGAAACAAATATCAAAGTATTTAAACTCAGAGCATAAGAATTATTTAAATTCAGATTTATCCTTAATAGCTTTGCAAGGACCTAAAGCAGTTACAATCCTAGAAAAATTAATTCCAAATGTATCGAAATTAAAATTTATGAATGGTGACAATTTTAAATTTGCTGGCGAGATGATTTATATTACTAGATCAGGGTATACTGGTGAAGATGGTTTTGAAATTTCTATATCAAATAATAAAGTTGAAAATTTAACAAAACTACTAGTTAACAATAAAGTTAAACCTATAGGTTTAGGTGCTAGAGACACATTGAGATTAGAAGCTGGATTATGTCTGTATGGCCATGATTTAAATGAAAAAATTAATCCTATAGAAGCAAACTTAAAATGGGCTATTGCTAAAAAAAGAAGAGAAGAAGGTGGATTTAACGGCTGGGAAAAAATTAAAAATATCCTAGATAATGGCTGTTCGAAAATTAGAGTTGGCATCTTACCAGAGGGCAGAATTATAGCTAGAGAGGGCACAAAAATATTTTCTATGGAAGATCAAGAAATAGGAATAATAACAAGCGGAACATTTGGACCTAGCGTAAACGCTCCCGTTGCGATGGGTTACATTCATTTAAATCATTCAGGGATAGGAAATAAAATTAAAATTGAAGTTAGAGGCAAAAAATATATTGCCAAAATATCTGAACTTCCATTTTATAAAAAAAGTTACGTAAAATAAAAAAGGAAACATTATGAGTGAAAAAAAATTTTCTAAGAAGCATGAGTGGGTAGAATTAAATGGTGACATTGCTACTGTTGGTATAACTAAACATGCTACTGAAATGTTAGGAGATATTGTATTTGTGGAAGTGCCTGAAAGTGGAAAGTCAGTTGATAAAGATGGTCAAACCGCAGTTGTAGAATCTACTAAAGCTGCAAGCGATGTTTATTCTCCTATCTCAGGTGAAATCACTGAAGGCAATAAATTAATTGTGGACACTCCTGAAAGTGTAAACTCAGACCCAGAGGGAGCTAGCTGGTTTTTTAAAATTAAAATTAAAGATAAATCTGAATTAGACACACTAATGTCCAAAGCAGAATATGATAAATTTGTAGCGGAGAACCCAAGTTAAATGATAGATAATAACTCAAAAGAATTTATATATCGCCATATTGGCCCCACTGAAGATGAGCAAGCAAAAATGCTTGAATTAGTCGGATACAAGACTTTAGAAGATCTGATGAAAAACACTGTGCCAGAAAAAATTTTACTTAAAGACGAATTAAAAATAGATGCTTCATTATCTGAGAATGATGCTCTAAAAAAATTAAAAACTATTTCAAAAAAAAATATAATATTCAGGAATTTTATTGGAATGGGTTACTATAATTCACTTACTCCGAACGTAATATTAAGAAATATTTTAGAAAACCCAGGTTGGTATACTTCATATACGCCATATCAGCCTGAAGTTGCTCAAGGTCGTTTGGAAATGCTTTTAAATTTTCAGCAATTAATTATCGATTTAACAGGAATGGATATAGCAAATGCATCATTATTAGATGAAGCTACAGCTGCAGCAGAAGCCGTTGGTCTTTGTCAAAGACTAGATAAAACTGAGACTAATAAAATTTTTATTTCTAATTCTTGCAACCCTCAAACAATTGATCTTATTAAAACACGTACTGAACCCTTTGGTTTAGAATTGCTAGTTGGAAATGAAAAAGAATATTTATCAAAAATTGAAGATAATTTGATTTGTGGAGTTTTAGCTTATCCAGGAACCTTAGGAGAAGTAGAAGATCCAAGTGAAACTATAAGTCAAATTCATAAAAAAAATGGAAAAGTAATCCTAATAAGCGACTTACTGTCTTTAGCGAAATTAAAGACGCCAGCAGAACTTGGTGCGGATATAGCAGTAGGAAGCGCGCAAAGATTTGGAATACCAATGGGCTATGGAGGGCCGCACGCAGCTTTTTTTGCAACTAAAGAAGAATTTAAACGATCAATGCCTGGCAGAATTATTGGAGTTTCAGTTGATCGTCACGGGAAAAAAGCTTATCGATTATCACTTCAAACAAGAGAACAACATATAAGAAGAGATAAAGCCACTAGTAACATTTGCACTGCTCAAGCATTATTAGCAATTATATCTGCTGCTTATGCAATTTACCATGGCCCAGAAGGAATACTCAAAATTGCCAATAGAACTTCAAAATTAGCAAAATTATTTGCCGATGAGATTAAAAAAGGCGGTTACAAAATTCATTCAGATCATTTCTTTGATACTGTAACAATTAAAACAGGTGATAAAACAAATCTAATTTTTGATAACGCTACTAAAGAAAAGATTAATTTAAGAAAAGTAAATAATGAAACTCTTTCAGTTGCTTTTGATGAAGCTAAAAAACTTAATGATGTCAATGTTTTACTAAAAATTTTTGAGGTCTCTAGCTCAGTTAATCAAAATTCAAGAGTAGAATTAGAAAATTTACCAAAAAATCTCTTAAGAAGTTCTAAATTTTTAACTCATCCTGTTTTTAACAAGTACCACTCAGAAACAGAAATGCTTAGATATCTAAAAAAATTAGAAGACTGCGATATTGCATTAAATAGATCTATGATTGCTCTAGGCTCGTGCACTATGAAATTAAATGCAACCGCTGAATTAATTCCTATAACTTGGAAAGAGTTTTCATTACCACATCCATTTGTGCCCACTGAACAAATGATGGGATATAAAGTTTTATTTGATGATTTGATTAATGATTTAAAAGAAATTACAGGTTTTGACGCTGTCTCTTTACAACCTAACTCCGGAGCACAAGGTGAATACGCAGGCTTGATGACAATCAGAAAATTTCATCAAAATAATAAACAAAGTAATAGAAATGTATGTTTGATCCCAGACTCCGCACATGGAACCAATCCTGCCAGCGCCCAAATGAGTGGGATGAAGGTGGTTGTTGTAAATTGTGATGAAGATGGAAACGTAGATATTGTAGATTTAAAAAATAAAGCGCAAAAGTATTCAAAAGAACTCGCGGCTCTTATGGTTACTTATCCATCTACACATGGTGTTTTTGAAGAAAAGATAATTGAGATTTGTGACATTATTCATAAAGAAGGTGGCCAAGTTTATATGGATGGTGCTAATTTAAATGCTTTAGTTGGAGTAGCCAAACCAGGAAAATTTGGTCCAGATGTATGTCATATTAATTTACATAAAACATTTTGTATTCCACATGGAGGAGGAGGCCCGGGCATGGGACCTATAGCCTGCGCAAAACATTTAGCAGAATTTTTACCAACTCATGAAGTCATTAAAGAGTCAGGACCATCAAATGGTATGGGTGCAGTATCAGCGGCACCGTGGGGTAGCTCAAGTATTTTACCAATATCATGGATGTATATAAAAATGATGGGTGCGGAAGGATTAAAAAAAGCTTCACAAATTTCAATATTAAATGCAAATTATATTTCTAAAAGACTTTCTAAAGATTACAAAGTTTTATACACCGGAAAAAATGGAAATGTTGCTCATGAATGCATCATTGATATTAGGCCTATCAAAGCTAGCTCCGGAATTTCTGAAGAAGATATTGCCAAAAGATTAATTGATTTTGGCTATCATGCACCAACAATGTCATGGCCAGTTGCTGGAACAATCATGATAGAACCAACTGAAAGTGAAAATTTAGAGGAGATTGATAAATTTTGCAATACATTAATTAAAATTAAAAAAGAGATTGATCTAGTTGAAAAAAATGAATTTGATAAATTAGATAATCCACTGAAAAACGCACCTCATACTTATCTTGAATTAGCGTCCAATGAATGGAATCACAAGTACACTAGAGAAGAAGCTGCTTTTCCAAGTGAACATTTGAGACATAATAAATATTGGGCACCTGTAGCTAGAGTTGACAATGTGTATGGTGATCGTAACCTTGTTTGTTCATGCCCATCTATGGATGAGTATAAAGATGAAGCAGCATAGTTTTTACTAATGAAAATAGCAGTTATTGGTTCTGGCATTTCCGGACTATCAGCAGCATATTTTTTATCAAAAAAACATAAAGTAGACTTATTCGAACAGAATGATCATTTTGGAGGACATTCTTATACATACGATATCAAAGAAGAAAAAAAAATTGTATCAGTAGATCTTGGCTTCATAGTTTTTAACGAACTGACTTATACAAATTTAATTAAATTTTTTAACGAATTAAATATTCCTTTTGAAAAAAGCAACATGTCTTTTTCTGTTTCAGTCAAAGATACCAATGTTGAATATGGAGGGAGTGGTTTCAATGCGATATTTGCAAACAAATTTAATATATTCAATTTTAAATTTTTAAGAATGATTAAAGAAATAATATCTTTTTATAATCATGCTCCATCATTACTTAACAATGAGGCTAATGAAGAAACTTTAGGTAATTATCTTAAGAGATCAAATTTATCAAAGTATTTTGTTGAATTTCATATCATACCTATGGTTGCAGCAATATGGTCTATGCCTTTTTTTAAAGCAAAAGAAATGCCTTTAAATCTTTTTCTTAGATTTTTTATTAATCATGGTTTATTTAGATTAAAAAATAGACCACAGTGGTATACAGTAACTAATCGAAGTAGATCCTATGTAAAAAAAATTCTTGGAAAAATAAGCGGTGAAGTTTTCAAAAATTATAGAGTTAACAAGATTTCTAGAAGCAACGATAATGTTAGAATATCAATTGGCAATGAATTTATAGATTACGATCAAGTTGTTCTAGCCTCTCATGCAGACCAGAGTCTAAACATGTTAGATGAAGCCACCAAGGAAGAAAAAGAAATTTTAGGTAAATTCAGTTATGTTTCTAATAGTGCTTTTTTACATACAGATGAAAATCTTATGCCACTCAGAAAAAATGCTTGGTCAAGCTGGAATTCAATCACCAAAAACAATAAAACTTGCGTAACTTACTGGTTAAATAAACTACAAAATTTAAAAACAAATAAAAATTATTTTTTAACATTAAATCCTGTGGATATTATTGATGAAAATAAGATTATAAAAAAAGTAAATTTTACTCATCCTTATTTTAATAGTGAAAATGTAAAGTTACAAAAAAACCTACATTTACTTCAAGGAAAAAAAAGAACCTGGTTTTGTGGCAGTTATTTTGGATACGGTTTTCATGAAGATGGTTTAAAATCTTCTATTGATTTAATAAAAAAATTTAATAGTTAATGAATTCTTGTATTTACAACGGCATTGTTATTCACAAAAGGTTTAAGCCAGTTAAACATAGTCTAAAATATAAAACATTTTCATTATTGCTCGATCTAGATGAAATTGAATCTCTTACTAAAAAGATAAGTATATTCTCTCTAGATAAATTTAATATTTTTAGTTTTTATAACAAGGATCACGGAGCAAGAGATGGTAGCTCACTTAAAAAATGGATTTTAGAAAATATTAAAAAATTTAAAATAGATAATAAAATAACTAGGATTAAATTACTTTGCTATCCAAGAATTTTTGGTTATGTTTTTAATCCATTAAGCATCTTCTACTGTTACGAGGGAAATAATTTAAAAGTAATTTTTTATGAGGTTAAAAATGTTTTCAATGAACAGCATACTTATGTCTTTAAAATTAGGAATAACGAAAATATTGAACAGAAGTGTAA
>Ga0233444_10006368_pt1 | contig 10565 bp, 12 predicted proteins | sample SI_124_October20_6_FD_182792 | JGI IMG/M metagenome (GOLD analysis project Ga0233444, IMG submission 182792) | Seawater microbial communities from Saanich Inlet, British Columbia, Canada - SI_124_October2016_10_MG | ecosystem: Environmental > Aquatic > Marine > Inlet | place: Canada: British...
TGTTTCAAAAAAAGGTCTACAATATCCTAAATTATAAATATGCTTAAACATTTTTCTAAAATCATCTCTGGTTTTTAACGAATCTATATATATAAAATTAAATCCTTTATTTCTAAAAAATTGTATTTTTTTCATATTAACTTTCTTAGTAATTAAGAATGTTTTTCTTTTTTTAATTATATTATTAATCATAAGTTTTTTTTTTAGTTTTAAATTTAAATCAATAATAAATAAATCTGGTTTAAAATTATTTAAACCATCAATTCTACAATTAAGTAATGAATTATCATTATTAATAGATTTTGACGTAGAAAAAAGACAATCATTTTGAGATCTTAATAAGTGCGTTATTTTTTGTGATTGCTCGTTAGTAACCCATTTGGATTTTTTGTTTATTGTGTAATAATCTTTTGAAATTGCAATTTTTGCCGTAACATAAGGTTGCTTAAATTTTTTATTAAAGTAATAACTTTTATAAAAGTTTTTAAAATTTTTGCTTTTTATTAATTTAGCTTTAATTTTCTTTTTAAAAAGAATACTTTTAGCTTTTTTAAAAGTCCTGATATCTGGATCCTCAAAACTGTAATAAACATTATTAATTTTTTTTTTTATTATCTCTTTTACACAAGGAGGCGTTACACCATAATGAGTACAAGGTTCTAATGTAGTGTAGAGATATGCTCCTTTAAAATTTTTATTTTTTTTTAATGCATTAGATTCGGCATGGGGTCTTCCATTTACAGAAGTGATACCAGAAGATATTACGGTGTCATTTTTTACAATTACAGTTCCTACGGATGGGTTTAACTTAGTTTTACCTAAATTTTTTTTAGCTATTTCAAAAGCGAGATCTAAATAAAAATTATGATTTTTTATCATCTAAATTGCCAATAAATTGTTCAAAGTCTTTAGCTTCTTTAAAATTTTTATATACAGAAGCAAAACGAACATAAGCAACTTTATCTAAAGTGGACAAGCCTTCCATAATAAATTTACCAATGGTAGGTGTGGGAATTTCACTTTCACCCAGGCCCTCTAGGTTTCTAACAATTTTTGATATAAATTTTTCAATTGTGTCTGAGTCAATTGGTCTTTTTCTTGTAGCTATTCTTATCGATTTTGAAATTTTATCTCTATCAAAAGGCTCTCTTTTTCCATTTCCTTTAATAACTGTCAATTCTTGAAATTGAACACGTTCAAATGTTGTAAATCTTTCTTTTCGTTCACACCCACACAATCTTCTTCTTCGAATAGCTGTGCCATCTTCAGTTGGTCTTGAGTCAACTACAGATGTATCTTTTTCTCTACAAAATGGACAAAGCATAAATTGTTTTTCTAATTTCCGTATATAGGAAAAGAAGAACAAAGATTTATTACTTCTTTTTGAACTTCATTTTCTATTTTTGAGTTATCTAGTTTATTCTCACTTAAACCTTTTAAAACTTTATAAATAAGTTCTGCTATAAATTTAAATTCAGGTTCTCCAAAACCTCTAGTAGTACAGGCAGGTGTACCTAATCTAATGCCGGAAGTAATCATTGGGCTTTCAGTATCAAAAGGGATTCCGTTTTTGTTGCAAGTAATATTAGCTTTACCAAGAGATAATTGAGCATCTTTTCCAGTCACATTGAATGATCTTAAATCTAACAAAATCAAATGGGTATCAGTTCCACCTGAAAATATTTTAAAACCCTTAATTTTTAAAGCTTCTGCTAAAATTTTAGCATTATTAATTACGTTTTTTGTATATACTTTAAAATCACTTGATAAAGCTTCTTTAAAGCAAACTGCTTTAGCAGCTATTACATGCATTAGTGGGCCTCCTTGAAGTCCAGGAAAAATTGCACTATTAAACTTTTTGATTAAATCTTCATTGTTAGTTAAAATAATTCCACCCCGTGGGCCTCTTAAAACTTTATGTGTTGTCGAAGTAACAACATCTGCAAATTTAGTAGGATTCGGATATTCGCCACCAGCAACCAAGCCTGAAAAATGTGCCATGTCTACCAATAAATAAGCTCCAACTTTATCACATATATCTCTAAATTTTTTAAAATTAATTATTCTGGAATAAGCACTTCCACCTGCGATAATTATTTTAGGTTTATTTTTAATAGCAAGATTTTCTACCATGTCGTAATCTATTATTCCTGTTTCTTTATTAACATCATAATGAACTGCATTAAACCATTTCCCAGATTGAGCTGGTTTTGCGCCATGAGTTAAATGTCCACCAGAATTTAAACTCATTCCTAAAATTGTGTCACCTGGTTTTATTAAAGCAAGATAAACAGCGCCATTAGCTTGAGCCCCTGAGTGAGGTTGAACGTTTGCAAACTTACAATCAAATAATCTTTTTGCTCTTTCAATAGCTAGATTTTCAGATACATCTACATGTTCGCATCCTCCATAATATCGTTTAGAAGGATAGCCTTCAGCGTATTTATTAGTTAAAACTGATCCTTGTGCTTCTAAAACTGCATTTGATACTATATTTTCTGATGCAATAAGCTCAATATGGTTTTGTTGTCTTGTAAATTCAGCTTTAATAGAGTCGTATAATTCTTTATCAGAGTCTTTAAGACTCATTTTAAAAAAACTATTTAAATAATTGTTTATTTTAAAAGCTGTAGACATAATTATATTTTATTTACTCTTTTTAAATGCCTACCACCTTCAAATTTAGTCTTAAGAAAAATTTCTACTAATTTTAAAGACAGTTTTTTATTAGTTAATCTAGCACCTAAGGCTATTATATTAGCATTATTATGCTCTCTAGACAATCTTGTAGACTTAACATTGTAACAAACGGCTGCTCTAATAGATTTAATTTTATTGGCACTTATAGCCATTCCTGTTCCAGATCCACAAACAAGTATACCTACATCACTTTTTTTGGCTTTAATTCTATTAGAAAGTTTTTTTGCGTAATCTGGATAATCTACAGTTTTATTTTCAAATGGACCAAGATCAATAATTGAAATATTTTTATTTATTAAAAAATCCTTAATAGTTTCCTTAAGATTAAATCCTCCATGATCAGATGCAATGCAAACTTTTTTAAACAAGGAGATCAATTTAATTAAATTTATAATCTAAAACGCAAGCAACAAGGTGAACACGGTTTTCTTCACCTCCATTAAATGCATTATGATATTTAGTGTTATTGGTTATCCATACAGATCCATCAGCTGGCATGTGTTTCGCAACGTTATCAATAACCATTAAGCATCCAGGATTAGTTATAATTGGAATGTGTAATCTTGGCTCTGGGTCTCTATGCCAACTTAATGTAGATCTTGGTTCTTTTAATAAAATTCTTACTCTACCAATTTTAAATTTTGAAGAGATTTGATCAAACACTTCTTTAAAGTAAGTATTTTCATAATCAGGTATAAATTCAGAATATTTAGATTCATCAATATTCACATCTCTAGAAACTTCTTTTCCTGATTTATTAGGTTTAGTCCAATATATTCCTCTAGCTTTGTGTCCTTTTACAGAGTCAGGGTCTCCTGGTATCCTTGTTAAACAAATGGCTCCAAAGTGAGATATACCACCGCCATCATCAAATTTTTTTGTTTGGATTATTTGTTTATATGCTTCCTGTAAATTTGAGATATCAAATTTTAAGTTTTGCTTTTGAAAATCGTTAAAATCTAAATTTTTTGTACCACTTTTTAATTCAAAGTTGTTAATATTTTTTTTATCTAAATTCATGTATTATTGTTATTTATATTTTTGTATTATATATTTGTATAATACATTTGTCGCATTTTGAAATTAAATTAAACAATGATTACAGGAAAATTTCCCAGTTTAAGACTTCGTAGAAGCAGAAAATATGCTTGGTCTAGAAGGCTGGTTGAAGAAAACACCCTTTCTTCCAGTGACTTTATATTACCCATATTCATTATTGCTGGGAAAAACAAAAAACAAGCTATCAAAACAATGCCAGGCATATACAGATATACAATCGATCAACTTGGCAAAATTGTTAGTGAAGCAATTAAAAACAAAATTCCAATGATAGCTATATTCCCTGCTACATCATTGAATAAAAAAAATGATTTAGGCAGTGAAGCTTTAAATGAAGATAATTTAGTTTGTCAAGCTATCCGATTTATAAAAAAAAAATTTAAAAATGATATTGGGGTAATGTGTGATGTTGCTTTAGATCCATATACTTCCCATGGACATGATGGTTTAATAAAATCAAGATATGTATTAAATGATGAAACAGTAAATATTTTAGTTAAACAATCTATAATACAAGCTCAAATGGGTTGTGATGTTATTGCACCATCGGATATGATGGATGGAAGAGTTGGAAAAATTAGAAAGGCATTAGACAAAGAAGGTCATGAAATGGTTCAAATATTATCTTATGCAGTGAAATATGCATCAAATTTTTACGGACCATTTAGAGATGCTGTGAGATCGAATAAATCTTTAAAAAGTGACAAAAAAAATTATCAAATGGATTTTAGGAATAGCTCAGAGTCTCTTCGAGAGGTTTCTCTAGATATTAAAGAAGGCACTGACTTAATCATGGTAAAACCAGGAATGCCTTATTTAGATATAATAAAATTAGTTAAAGAAAATTTTAAAATACCAGTATTTGCTTATCAAGTTTCAGGTGAGTATAGTTTAATTACACATGGCATAAAAAATAGATTAATTAATAAAGATGCTATAATTGAAAGCTTAATTGCATTTAAAAGAGCTGGTGCATCAGCAATAGTTTCATATTTTGCTTTAGAAATTACTAAGAAATTAAACAATTAATTAAAATAATTTTCTAAAATAACTCTCGATTTTGGAAAAGGTAGATTATTAGGAATAAAAAATTTATTAAGGATAATGTTCCTCGTAAAGTAAAGAGATTTTCTTATTAAAATCTTAGTGAGAATTTTAGGAGCGCTTTTTGAAATCAAATATATTGGTACTTCATAAGTATAACCATCTATCTTAATTTTTTTTATTGAAGTAGCTTGATCTATATTATTATATTTAGCTAAGTTTGTGTCATAGCCTAAATCTTTAATAAGATTCAATTCAAAAAAGATATAAAAAATTATCCAGTTATTTAAATTTAGTGCATTTATTAAATTTTCAAACGAATTATAAATTTTTTTATTTGGTTGTCCCTCTGGTAATAGAATATTTAATAAAGAACAAATTGATATTAAAGCAGAAGTCTTTTCTTTATTATTAAAATACAATGGTGAAATTGGTCTTATAAGTTCAGTTTTAAAATATCCTATTCTATTTTCATTTTTAGATGAATAAGCTACAAATAACTTATTAGAAATTTGTAAATAATTTCTAATTTTTCTTGAAGTTCCTCCGTAGACAATTCCATCAATTTTACCTTTTTTTTCTGTGAAAACATTTATTATACTTGCGTTTTCTCTGAATTTTTTTTTTGATAATAAAAAACAATTGTCTTCCCAATTCATATTTTTAAAATTTTTAATAATTTACTTGCAGCATTTTGTTGAGCATTTTTCTTTGAAGAACCTAAACCTAAAATTTTTTTTGAATTTGGAATTTGCACTTCGGTTTTAAATAAAGGTTTATGTTGTGGACCAGTTTTTTTGAAAAAAGTATATTTTGGAAGTTCCTTGTAAAATTTTAAACTATACTCTTGTAGTTTGGTTTTTGAATCAACTAAAGTGATAATTGATTTATCTATATAACTTTGCCAAAAATTTAATATAAATTTTTGTGAAAATCTTAAACCACCATCTAAATAAATTGCACCTACTATGGCCTCTAAACAATCACTTTGTATTTTGTCAGCAGACCTTTCCATATTCTTATGAGATGGGCCTAAAAATAAAAATTTTTTTAGATTTAATTTTTTAGCTATAAAGACACAAGTTTTTCTATTTACTAAATTTGCAAATTTTTTATCAATTATTCCCTCTTTTTCGCTTGGAAATTTTTCTAATAATTTTTGAGAAATAACAAGACCTAATACTCTGTCTCCTAAAAATTCTAATTTTTCATTATTACTAGTTCTATCATAACTTTTGTGTGTCAGTGATTGAGATAAAATTGATTTATCTTTAAATGTATATTTTATAATTTTTTCTAATTCTTTTATAAAAACAGCCATTATAGTATTTTAAATAATCTTTCAAACCTAAAGGAATCTTTTAAATTCCAAAATTTAAATAAATTACTTTTTACAGTATCATTTGAAAAAAAAATAATTTTAGCTTTACCTACTAAATTTAGACTATTTACATATCCAACACTATCAAGATATCTGCTATCTTTTGAGCAATCACGATTATCACCCATTAAAAAAAAATGATTATGAGGTACTTTATATTTTTGTGTATTTTTTAAGGTGCCTTCTTTTTTATATACAGTGAGATGTTTTATTCCATTAGGAAGTGTTTCTAAATAATGATTAACTTCTAAATTATATTTTCCACATCTAATGACATTAGAATTTGTAATTTTTTCTTTAAATACTTTTGTTTGATTAATAAATAAATCTCCATCTTTAAATTGGATTACATCACCTGGTAAACCGATTAATCTTTTAATGTAATCTGTTCTATTATCTGCTGGTGTTTTGAAAACTACCAAATCTCCTCTTTTTGGTTGTTTTTTAAGAAACCTATAATTCGATAGACTCGGGCTAAATGGAAACGAATGCCTGCTGTATCCATAACTATATTTTGTAACAAAAATTCTATCGCCTATTAATAAGGTCGGTTCCATTGAAGAAGATGGAATGTAAAAGGGCTGAATTAACAATGATCTTATTAGAATAGCTATTATCAAAGCACATAATAATGTCTTTATATTCTCATATATAGTTTTTACAAAAGAATTTTTATTCATAAGAAATTACCACAAAAGCTAAAGCAAAATTTCTTTCATCTGAGATAGATAATTCAATATTTGGTTTATTTTTAAATTTTTTTTTAATTGTCAGCATTGTTTGACCCTTTAATTTTATAAAGGGTTTACCGTTTTTTTTATTCATTACGGAAATTTCATTAAAGTTTATTCCATTTGAAATACCAGAACCAACAGCTTTTGAAAATGCCTCTTTTGCCGCAAATCTTTTTGCATAACAATTGTAAGAATTAATTATTCTACTACATTTAAAAATTTCTTCTTTGCAAAATAATCTATTTAAAATTTTTTTATTTTTTAATGTTTTTTTAATTCTACTTATATTTACTAAATCTGTACCAATTCCATGTAATTTCATGATTTTAAAGCTCTTTTAAAAGATTTTATTGATTTGGATAGACCAATAAAAATCGACTCTCCTATTAAAAAGTGGCCTATATTAAATTCATGAATACCTTTGATTTTAGATAGAATTTTTGCAGATTGAAATGTTAATCCGTGGCCCGCATGAACCTCTAAACCAATTTTATTACCGTATTTGACGGCTTCATTAATTTTTTTTAGTTCATTTTTAAAAAATTTTTTTTTATTTATTAAATTACATAATTTTCCAGTATGTATTTCTATACAGTCTGCATTTAATTTTTTAGACTCATTAATATCTTTTAAATTAGGTTCAATAAATAAACTAACTCTCGAATTATTATCTTTTAATTTTTTAATAATTTTAAATAAAAATTTTTTATTGTAATTTAAATTTAGACCACCTTCTGTAGTAATTTCTTTTCTTTTCTCTGGAACAATGCAAATAAATGGTGGTTTACTTCTTAAAGCAATTTCAAGCATTTCATTGGTTGCAGCGATTTCTAAGTTAAGAGGGATTTTTAATCTAGATTTAATTTGTTTGAGATCTTTCTCATTAATATGTCTTCTATCTTCTCTTAAGTGTATCGTAATTGAGTCAGCTCCATTTTTTTCAGCCAGTAAAGCTGCACGTAAAGGACTTGGATACAATTCGCCTCTTGCATTTCTTACAGTTGCGACATGATCAATATTAACACCAAGCCTAATTTTTTTCATTAAAGATTTCTACTTCCAGGTTTTACCGGGTCAATAGCAGATAATTCTTTTGGTAAATTATCTTTAGAAAAAGTTGGAATATTTAATTCAATCTGTGAAACAATTTTTTCTTTTATGTCAGATTTATTATTAGAGCGATTTATTATGCAAGCATACCCAATTATTATACCTTTATTCAATGTAACTAATTTTGAGCATTCAAGACTGGACTTGCCTGTCGTAATGACATCTTCAATTATTAATACTTTGGAATTTCTTTTAATATTAAAATCTCTTCTTAATTGAAATTCACCATTAACTCTTTCAGAAAAAATTGTTTCTTTTTTTAAAAGCTTACCAATTTCATATCCAATTACTACACCACCCATAGCCGGTGATAATATTAAATCGAAATCTATAAATTCATTTTTAATTTTTTCTGCTAAAGATTCACAAATAGTATTAGCTAGATGGGGTTTGCTCATTAATTGTGCACATTGTACATATTGGGCGCTGTGTAAGCCTGACGAAAGTATAAAATGACCCTCTATTAAAGCTTTAGTTTTTTTTAAAATTTTCAAAGATTCTTCTAATGAAAGCATTTTTTTTCTGTTTATGTCGTATTATTTTAAAATTTAAATTACTTTGCTTTATTTGACTTATCAAGTTTGTAAAATTTTTCAAATCCTTAATTTGTAAATCTAATGAAAACTTATAATAATCATCTTTTCTTGCAACTAACTCCACGTTAATTATATTTCCTTTATTTAATCCTATTAAATGACATATATTACCTAATGCTCCAGGTTTATGGGGTAAATCTACTTCTATTGTACTTGAATAATTTTTTTTAATAATTTTTTTATTTTCTAAAGACTTATCTTGCCAATACCTTCTAATAGAAGCTCTAGCTTTTCCTGTTTTTGCAGAACTTAACCAATGTAATGAAGGTGTGGCATTTTTAGAAGTCACAATTTTAATCATATCCCCATTTTTCAAAATATGTTGTAAGTTTTTTTCTGTGCCATTAACTAAACAACTAATAGCACTATCTCCAATTTTTGTGTGAACAGCATATGCAAAATCTATTGGAGTGGCATTAGTAGGTAATTTTATTACTGCACCTTTAGGAGTAAAACAAAAAACATTTTCTTGAAACATTTGAAGTTTTGTAAATTCATAATAGTGTTCCGGGCTGTTTCCAGTTTCAATAATTTCAACTAAATCTCTTAACCAATCGTATTCCTTCCAAGACAATTCGGAAATTTTCTCAGAAGATTTATATTTCCAGTGAGAAGCTATTCCACGTTCTGCAAATTCATGCATGTCAAAAGTTCTAATTTGTATTTCTATTCGATTTTTTTTTGGTCCAATAACGGAAGTATGTATAGATTTGTATTTATTAATTTTTGGCGTAGAAATATAATCCTTAAATTTTCCTGGAATAGTTGAAAACTTATTATGAAAAATACCTAACGTTTTATAACAATCTTCTATATTTTTGACAATAATTCTAAATCCAATAATATCTGTTAATTGTTCTAATGAAATTTTTTTATTTTGTATCTTTCTCCAAATAGAAAAAGGTGTTTTTTCCCGCCCTGTGATAGTAGCTTCAATTCCATTTGATTTTAGCAGCTGTATTAATTCAACCGATATAGTTTTAAAGGTATCATCTCTATTATTTTTTATATAATCTAATCTTTCTAAAATAAGATCTCTTGCAGGTTTATTTAAAACAGAAAATGACAAATCTTCAAGTTCATCTCTAATTCTATTCATTCCCATTCGATCAGCTAGTGGAGCATAAATTTCCATGGTTTCTTTTGCTTTGCGAATTATTTTATTTTTATCTTTAACAAATTGAATAGTTCTCATATTATGCAAACGGTCAGCCAGCTTTACCAGTAAAACTCTTATATCCTTAGATGTAGCTAAAATTAGTTTTCTAAAATTTTCTGCTTTAGAGTTAGCTGATGCTTTATTTTCAAGTTCAGAAATTTTGGTTACACCGTCGACCAAATTTGCTACTTCTTCACCAAATTCTTTTTTAACATGCTGGTAAGTAACTTTAGTGTCTTCTATAGTGTCATGAAGTAATCCAGTGGTAATTGTAGCGCTATCTAATTTTAAATCTGTTAGAATTTTTGCAACAGCTACTGGATGAATAATATACGGAACCCCCTCTTCTCTTCTTTGATTTTGATGTGCTTCTAATGCAAAATTATAAGCCTTGTTTAAAGTTTCAGAATTTAAAAATCTATTATATGATTTAATTTGAGTAATTAATTCATTATTATTAATCATGTATTGATGATAACATTTTTATTCAATCTTGTAATCTCAATCCTAGATTTTTGATCTAAGTTATTGATTAGAAATTTCACATTTTTCTTAATAATAGGATGTCTCCATTCAGGATCTATTTGGAGTATTGGGTAAAGTACAAAATTTCTTAAGTGACACTTTTCATGGGGAATCTTAAGATTCTCATTGCTATATATCAAGCCGTTAAAATCAATAATATCAATATCACAAACTCTTGGATCATTTTTTTTTGATTTTATTCTTCCAATTTTTTTTTCAATTAAAATTATTTTTTTCATAAGAGTAATTTTATCTAA
>Ga0233444_10006370_pt1 | contig 10559 bp, 12 predicted proteins | sample SI_124_October20_6_FD_182792 | JGI IMG/M metagenome (GOLD analysis project Ga0233444, IMG submission 182792) | Seawater microbial communities from Saanich Inlet, British Columbia, Canada - SI_124_October2016_10_MG | ecosystem: Environmental > Aquatic > Marine > Inlet | place: Canada: British...
CATTGCTGAAGCACATATTTTAGTACCTAAAGAATTTTTAGGCAATGTGATTACCTTGTGTGTTGACAAGCGTGGCGTACAAAAAAATATGAGCTATCATGGTAATCAAGTTGCGCTTACTTATGAATTGCCCATGTCAGAAGTGGTATTAGACTTCTTTGACCGCCTAAAATCAACTAGCCGCGGTTACGCTTCATTGGATTATCATTTCAAATACTTTCAAGTTGCTCAGATGTGTCGAGTGGACGTGTTGATCAATGGAGAGCGCGTCGATGCTTTAGCTATGATCACGCATAAAGATGCCGCGCCTTATCGTGGGCGCGCTTTGGTTGAAAAAATGAAGGAGCTTATCCCTCGTCAAATGTTTGACATTGCTATTCAAGCAGCGATCAGCGGTCACATTATTGCCCGTTCAACGATTAAAGCGCTTCGGAAAGATGTGACTGCGAAGTGTTATGGTGGTGATGTGTCTCGTAAGAAAAAGCTGCTTAAAAAGCAAAAAGAGGGTAAAAAGCGGATGAAACAGGTTGGCAATGTTGAGGTGCCACAGGAAGCCTTTTTGGCTGTCTTAAAAGTAGGAGATTCTTAGGTTATGTCAGAACTTTTTATCGCTCAAAATTTTTCTATCCTATTGTCGGTGATTACATTACTAACTGGAGCCGTTTGGGGCTGGAATTGGTATTTGAATAAATATATGGATACGGCGTCCTATCAGGGGTGGTTTAAGGCGTCAACACGCCAAGAAATCGGCTCTTTTTTTCCATGGTTAGCTGCTATTTTGGTTTTGCGTTCATTTTTATTTGAGCCCTTTCAAATCCCCTCAAGTTCGATGATGCCTACTTTATTGATTGGCGATTTTCTCTGGGTAGAAAAATATGCTTATGGCTTAAAAGATCCTGTTTTCCGCCATAAGTTTATGGAAATTAAAACGCCCGAGCGTGGTGATATTGTGGTATTTAAATATCCACACGATACACGTATTGACTATATTAAGCGCGTCATCGGTTTACCGGGTGATACTGTGCGTTATCGTAACAAAATCTCTAGGGGGCCGTCAGGTCGGCTTCTTTTTGATAAAGAGCTGTCGATAAAGCCGGCTTGTCGCTTGGAACAGAAGTCGAATTGCCCTGGCTTTCAAGTCATCTCCCACACCAAATTAAACGAGCAGCGCTATCGAGACAATGGACTTGAGTTCGTGCATGCGAGTGAAGATCTAATGGATTACCAACATGAGATTTTAATTTCCGAGTGGAAAGATGCCCGAGTTAACCAGTTCTTTAATCAAAACTTTGGTACTTTTTCAGTGCCAGAAGGCAAATATTTCGTGATGGGCGATAACCGTGACAACAGCGATGACAGTCGCTTTTGGGGCTTTGTTGAAGATCGTCACTTAGTTGGTAAGGCGGTTGCTATATGGATTAGTTTTGAGTTTGAGCGAAGCCCAGACAGTTGGTTGCCTTCTTGGGTACCGACGGGTGTTCGCTGGAATCGCATTGGTGGTCTCCAGTGAATAAGTTATACCAGCTTGAAACGGCTTTAGGTTATCAGTTCAAACAGCAAGATTTATTCAAACAAGCGGTGACGCATCGAAGTGCATGTCATATGCACAATGAAAGATTAGAGTTTTTAGGTGATTCTGTGTTGTCACTGGTGATTTCTAAAACGCTTTATCATCAGTTTCCTAAAGCAAAAGAAGGGGAGCTGACGCGGATGCGTTCCTCGTTGGTTTGTGGGCAAACCCTCACAGAAATTGCGAAACAATTAGGCCTAGGTGATCATATCGCTTTCGGTAGCGGTGAGCTCAAAAGTGGTAGTTATCGTCGGGATTCCATTTTAGAGAATACCCTTGAAGCCATCATCGGTGCTATTTATCTCGATAGTGACCTAAGCACGTTAGAGAGCGTACTGTTACCTTGGTTTGCGTCGCGCTTGAATGGGATTCAGCCGGATGATATAGCTAAAGATCCAAAAACTCAACTGCAAGAATATTTACAGCAGTATCAAAAACCATTGCCTCGCTATGAGGTCATCGGTGTTACGGGTCAAGATCATGCGCAAACTTTTATGGTCGCTTGTTATGTCGTTGATTTGCAAGAACCTGTGCAGGCCTCTGGGTTATCAAGGCGCAAAGCTGAACAAGCAGCAGCGCAAAAAGTATTGGAGTTAGTTCGTGATACAAAATAACGAGCAATATTGTGGTATGGTGGCCATCGTTGGTCGCCCTAATGTTGGGAAGTCAACTTTATTAAATCAGCTGCTAGGACAAAAGGTATCGATTACGTCGAGAAAACCACAGACCACCCGGCATCGTATTTTAGGTATTTATACGCAAGAACTACATCAAATTGTCTTTGTGGATACGCCCGGGTTACATCTTGAAGAGAAACGCGCCATTAATCGATTAATGAATCGCTCAGCTAAGAGTTCTTTGGGCGATGTGGATATGATTTTTTTTGTTGTCGAAGGCTTGGCATGGACAACTGATGATGAGCTGGTGCTCAGGCATATTAAACAAATGTCAGCCAACAAACCGGTTATTTTAATCGTCAATAAAATTGACCAAATGAAAGAAAAATCAGATTTGTTGCCTCATCTCGCATTTTTGCAGGCACAATATGATTTTGCCGAGGTGATCCCACTCTCAGCCAAGCAAACGACACACGTTGCACCATTATTATCGCTAGCCAAAGCGAGCCTTCAGTCCTCTGAACATTATTTTCCAGAGGATTACATTACCGATCGTTCTTCTCGCTTCATGGCTTCTGAAATTATCCGAGAAAAATTGATGCGCTTTACTGGTGATGAGCTGCCGTATTCAGTCACGGTTGAAATTGAAAGATTTTCAATAACACCTCGTGGCGTGTATCAAATTAATGGATTAATTCTAGTTGAACGAGCTGGCCAAAAAAAGATGATTATCGGTAATAAAGGGGACAAAATTAAAACAATAGGTCGCGAAGCTCGGATGGATATGCAAAAGCTGTTTGGAGAAAAAGTATATTTAGAGCTGTGGGTTAAAGTAAAATCGGGTTGGGCTGATGACGAAAGAGCTTTACGCAGTTTAGGCTATGGAGAAGATTGACGGATGTCAATGTGCCGAGCTTATATCTTACGTGCTTTGCCTTTTAAAGAAAATCAGAAACTGTTGTTCCTGTTGACAGAACATCATGGGTGTGTGCATACCATTGCGCGGCTGGCGACAGGCAAAAAAAAAGCGGCCAGTCAGGCGTGTTTGCAGCTTTTTCAGCCCTTATTTGTGCAATGGCAAGGTCAGCATGCTTTGAAACGTCTAACTCACTATGAAGCCGATACAGCGGCTTTGCCATTGCAAGGGTTGGCTTTGTTTTGTGGATTTTATGTGAATGAGTTGTGCCTGAGAGCACTGCCACAAGAACAGGAGATGCCCAGTGTGTTTCAAGGTTATCATAAAACTTTGCTAAGTTTAGCTCGTTGCCTAGAGATCAGATTAACTTTACGTTATTTTGAAGCGATGCTGTTAGTTGAGTTAGGTGCGCTACCTGATTTAACCAAGGATACCAATAATCAGCCAGTCGAGCCTGATGTCAACTATGCATTAACACCGAGTGGTTTTCAGCAAGGCCGCGGCACACAATTCTCAGGTTCGATGTTGCTTCAATTGCACCATCAGCGATTAGATGCTGAGTATTTACCGCAAGCAAAAAATTTGTTGCAGCAATTATTAAAGCCTTTGATAGGGTATCGGCCTTTAGCGAGCCGTCAGCTACTGCAGCAGTATCAATTGACAGAATAAATAGGAAGTATCATTTGAATGCACTAAGATTGGGTGTGAATATTGATCACATCGCCACCTTGCGTCAAGCCAGGGGCACAACCTATCCAGATCCTCTGGAAGCGATGCAGCTTGCGGTTCAGGCGGGTGCCGATGGAATCACCATTCACCTTCGAGAGGACAGGCGCCATATTCAAGATTCGGATGTTTACCGTTTAAAGGAAGTCACCCAGGTACCGTTAAATTTAGAAATTGCAGTAACGCCAGACATGTTAGACATTGCCTGTGAGGTGAAACCTGCTTTCGTTTGTTTAGTGCCAGAAAAACGAGAAGAAATCACCACCGAAGGTGGATTGGATTGTCTTGGTCTTGGGCAACAGGTAACGGCCGCGGTTGCTCAATTACAGCGGCAGAATATAACGGTGTCGTTATTTGTTGATCCTGATCCTCAACAAATTCAGGCAGCATATAAAGCGGGCGCTCAGATAGTTGAAATTCATACGGGCGATTATGCTGAAGCCAAAACTGAATTAGCACAGGCAGATGCACTGTTCCGTGTTCAACAAGCCGCTGCATTAGCAACTCGCTTAGGGCTTGTGGTCAATGCTGGTCATGGTTTAAATTATGATAATGTGCAACCGATAGCGGCCTTACCAGAACTTCATGAATTGAATATTGGCCATTCAATTATTGCGCGGGCCGCTTTTGTTGGGTTGGTGCCTGCTGTACAAGCAATGAAAGCATTAATGAACGCCGTGCGTTAGCAATTAGTTGAGTTTGCTAACTTGGCATCCTTGTTTACATAATTGGGTATAATGCGAACACTTTTGATCATGTGTTTGTTGACTTCAATGATTTCCATCGGATAGCCTCCTACCCTTAAACTAGTTTTTGGCATTGGTAAATCTTCTAAATATTCAAGAATCAACCCATTGAGTGTTTTAGGGCCATTTATAGGTAGTTGCCAGTGCATTTCCTTGTTGAGCTCTCGAATAAATATACGGCCATCTACCACCACACTGCCATCTTGCTGAGGTCGAATATGGGTTTCCAGCTCGGTATGTTGAGCGTGAGGATGCCCAATCATTTCTCGTGTGACATCATTGAGTGTGATAAAGCCTTGAATATCGCCATATTCATCGACCACGAAGGCTGAAGATTCATGCTGCACTTGTAAATTATACAGCAATACATTTAGAGGCGTGTTTTCTGGGATGCAGTAGGGCTTACGTACCATATTTTGCAGTGTCGCAGGTAGCAATTGTTTTTTACTCAGGTATTTAGTGACATCTTGAATGCGCAATAAGCCGACGATATTATCAACATTATTTCGGTATACAATGAGTTGATTGCTTGTGCTATTGCCAATTTTCTTGATATTTTGATCAATATCATCATCTAAATTTAAGCATTTAAATTCATGGCGAGGTGTCATAATATCTTGAACATGAATCTCATGAATGTTCAAAACCGATAAGAGCATTTGTTGGTGATGTCCTGATAATGTGGTTTTGGTTTCTTGTACCAGTGAGGTCAACTCTGCTTGGGTTAGCGGTTCTTGCTTGATGTGCATTGGAATATTGAATAATTTTAATAATCGGTGTGAGAAAAAGTTAATAATTTCGATTAAAGGATACAGCACGAGCATCAGTTTTTTCAGGATGTAAGAGGAAGGAAAGGCGAGCTTTTCAGGATATAGGGCGGCAATAGTTTTAGGTGTGACTTCGGCAAAAATGAGGATGATCAGTGTTAAGGCAACGGTAGCTATCGCAATGCCTAGGTCTCCAAACCAACGTAAGCCGATAATAGTAGCAATGGATGAGGCTAAAATATTCACCAGATTGTTGCCTATTAAGATCAAGCTAATCAGTCGGTCAGGTTTTTTAAGTAACTGTTTTGCTTGTATAGCGCCTTGATGATTTTGACGAGCGAGATGATGTAATTTATAACGATTCAGTGCCATCATCGCGGTTTCTGAGCTTGAAAAATAAGCAGAAATGAAAATAAGAAAAAAAAGTAAAATCAGCAATGTGCTGGTGGTAATGTTATCCAAAGATAGTTCCTTAAAAGCCCTATGTTGTCAGGATGATCTCTTTGACGACTCGAGCACCGAAATAGGCTAGCGTCAGTATAGTCACGCCTGACAAAGTATAACTAATCGCTGCAGTAGCGCTGCAACCATGATAAAAATAATGCCATAGCATGGTCATATAGACACCCCAGGCTAACAGAGATAGTATGGTTTTGTGGGCGATGCCGCTTCCAAATAAGTTGTCAACAAACACCAAGCCTGTTGCGAGACTCAGACTTAACAGCGATGAACCAATAAAAACTAAAGACATAATGTGCTTTTCGGCCGTGATCAGTGGCGTTAGGCTCGAATTTAGCGTAATTGTCTTGTGTTTGATTTGACGTCGTGTCCACATAAGTTGCAGAGCGTAAAGTGCAGAAATGATTAAAATGCTGTAGGCTGCAATACTTAAGGCAATATGAGCGATGGTTTCCATGCTATCTGTGATGGGTTTCAGATAAACCCCTGTACTGCTGTGCATTGCCAGTAAAGCCATCCCAGCGCAGCCATATACGGCAGGAATAATCAGTTGTAAATTGAGAGGAAACATACATAAGCTAACAACGGCGGCGATGACCCAATGAATCAAGGATACTACATTAGATATAGAAAAGTTAAGCCCATTAGGTAAAGTAAAGGCATAATACAAACTCGCTGCATGCAAACTAAGCGCAATGCAAATGGCCGTTATGAGAAGCACTACAGGTTTAGTGTGTGGCCTCTTGAGGCTGTTGATAATGAGCATTGTTGCACTGAGATAACTTAAAACGGACAAGATAACAATTGTATTCATAACATTTTTCTTTACCAATCTAGTCTGCCCTATCTTACCATAGAATTACTTCATCAGCATGCTTTTTGGCACCTATAGATTAAATGAACACGCCATTCGATCGAGCACCCAGCCATAGCCTACTCTATATAATCAGTGCAAACTATGTTGATAAATTGTAAAAAACAAGTGTTTTATCAAGATTATAGCGGTATAATGCATCTAAACACACAGGGTAATTCAAGGCGAAATCATGTTTGAAAATTTAAGTGAACGCTTGTCAAAAACGTTAAACAACATTCGGGGTCGTGGCCGGCTAACAGAAGATAACATCAAAGAGACCCTTCGCGAGGTTCGAATGGCGTTATTAGAGGCGGATGTTGCGTTACCTGTGGTGAGAGAATTTATTGCTTCAGTGAAAGAAAAAGCAGTGGGCACTGAAGTCTCAAAAAGTCTTACCCCAGGCCAAGCTTTTGTTAAGATCGTGCAGAAGCAGCTCGAAAGTATGATGGGAGAATGCAATGAAACGCTGAATCTGGCAGCCCAACCTCCAGCTGTGATTTTAATGGCGGGCTTACAAGGCGCCGGTAAAACAACGACGGTGGCTAAATTAGCTAAGTTTCTTAAAGAAAAGCACAAGAAAAAAGTCATGGTTGTTAGTGCTGATATCTATCGCCCAGCCGCCATTAAACAATTAGAGACGCTGGCAGAACAAACCGAAGCGTTTTTTTATCCAAGTCAGCTGGATCAAAGCCCTGAAACGATTGTAACCATGGCCTTAGATGCGGCTAAAAAGCAATTTATGGATGTTCTCATTGTCGATACCGCTGGACGGTTGCATATTGATGACACCATGATGCAGGAAATTCAAACAGTGCATCAAGTGCTTAACCCTGTTGAAACCTTGTTTGTGGTTGATGCAATGACAGGTCAAGATGCAGCGAACGTTGCCAAGGTATTCCATGAAACGTTGCCTTTAACTGGGGTTGTGTTGACTAAAATTGATGGAGATGCTCGTGGGGGCGCGGCTCTATCAATTCGTTCTATTACTGGAAAACCGATTAAATTTATTGGCTCAGGCGAAAAAAATGATGCTCTAGAGCCCTTCCATCCTGATAGAATCGCATCCCGTATTCTAGGCATGGGGGATATTCGGTCTCTGATTGAAGATGTAGAGCGACATGTTGATCAAGAAAAAGCCACGCAAATGGCTAAAAAACTACAAAAAGGTCAAGGCTTTGATTTGGCCGATTTTCGAGATCAACTGCAACAAATGAATAATATGGGTGGCATGATGGGCATGCTAGACAAGATTCCCGGTATGGGGCAGCTCCCTGCAAATGCTATGTCTCAGATTCAAGATGAACAAGTTTTTAAGAAAATGGAAGCCATTATAAATTCGATGACGCCGCAAGAGCGTGCGTATCCCGACATCATCAAGGCATCCAGGAAGCGTCGTATTGCAAAGGGTTCAGGAACCGAGCCACAAGACATCAATCGCATGCTTAAACAGTTCACTCAAATGCAGAAGATGATGAAGAAATTTTCTAAAAAAGGCAGTATGCATAAGTTAATGCGACAAATGGGCGGTAAGCTCCCAAATTTTAAGTAAACCTGAGTGATAGCGAGTCGATAGGGTTGATTTTTTAACTAAATCCTGTAAAATTGCTCAGATCTTTGTCTATCTTGCGAACAGGTAGGCAGTTTAATTTTTGCGAATAGCAATTCGAAATGAGGACGTAAAACGATATGGTAACCATACGTTTAGCACGTGGTGGCTCTAAAAAGCGACCATTTTATAATATCGTTGTGACCGACAGCAGAAATGCTCGTGATGGTCGCTTTATTGAAAAAATTGGGTTCTTTAATCCTGTCGCACGTGGTCAAGATGAGAAATTGCGCCTTGATTTAGATAGAATTAAGCATTGGGTTAACACCGGTGCTCAACAATCAGTACGTGTTGCTCAGCTTGTAAAACAGGCTCAGCAAGCCGCTTAATGATGTTTGCCATTGCAGTAGAGATTTGAGTTGTGTGTGATGAATCTTCGATGATCGTGGTTGGTAGCATTGGCGCTGTCCATGGAATTAAGGGTTGGGTTAGAATCAATAGTTTTACAGACAGTCCAGAGGCGATCTTTTCATATGAGCCTTGGGTAATTGAGCTGGGCGGACGCCAACAGTCGATTCAGGTGAAGCAGTGGAAAGTACACCATAAAAGCTTTATTGCTTTATTTGGTGGCTATGATTCACCGGAAACAGCCCAGTCACTGGTAAATGCTGAGATTCGTATTGATTCTGAGCATTTAGCCGAGTTGCCAGAAGGTGACTATTACTGGCAAGATCTGATCGGTTGTCAAGTAATTAATTTACAAGGCTATCATCTAGGGCAAGTTGCTCAGATCATGGAAACTGGTGCAAATGATGTGTTGTGCGTCACTGCAAATAGAAATGATGCATTTCACAAGCAAGAACGCTTGATTCCAATGATTGAAGCTCAATTTATTAAGCAAGTTGATGTGGTGGCTAAAACCATTACTGTTGATTGGCAGCCTGACTTTTAAGCAAGAGGTGATTTGATATGTGGTTTGGAGTTATTACTTTATTCCCTGAGATGTTAAGTGCGATTTCAAACTATGGCATCACCTCCAGTGCATTAAAAAAACAGTTGTTAACGCTTAATACTTGGAATCCTCGTGATTTTGTTCATGACAAACATCGCGTGATTGACGACCGTCCTTTCGGTGGTGGCCCAGGTATGTTGATGAAAGCAGAGCCGTTGCGAGACGCTATTATTGCTGCAAAAGAAGCTGCTGGAGAGGGTGCGAAAGTTATCTATGTATCGCCTCAAGGAAAGCAGTTGACGCATGCGGGCGTACAGACTTTGGCTCAGCACTCTAAGCTTATTTTAGTGTGTGGCCGGTATGAAGGGATTGACGAACGTGTGGTTCAACATTATGTTGATGAGGAATGGTCTATTGGTGACTACGTCTTATCTGGTGGTGAACTACCTGCTATGGTGCTCATAGATGCCATTGCGCGTTTGCAACCTGGTGTGCTGGGACACGCCGATTCGGCTCAACAAGATTCATTCGTGGATGGGCTATTAGATTGTCCCCATTATACGCGCCCTGAGCAGTTTGAATCGAAGACTGTACCTGAAGTACTGTTAAGCGGACATCATCAGCAGATTGAGCAATGGCGATTAAAGCAATCATTAGGTAGAACCTGGTTAAAACGACCAGATTTGTTAAAGAATCTAGCTCTGACTGGCGAACAGCAAGCATTGTTATCTGCTTTTCAAGCTGAACATGCTGCTTCGAGCAGTTTATCTAGCATGGAGAAAATAAATGAGTAATATTATTCGCGCTCTTGAAGAAGAGCAAATGAAAAAAGATTTGCCTGCGTTTGCGCCAGGCGATACAGTCGTTGTACAAGTTCAAGTGACTGAAGGCAGCAAAACCCGCTTACAGGCCTTTGAAGGCGTGGTCATTGCTAAACGTAATCGTGGCTTACATTCCGCTTTTACTGTTCGCAAAATGTCTAATGGTGAAGGTGTTGAACGTTGTTTTCAAACTCATAGCCCTTTGATTGCTGGTATTAGCGTTAAGCGTCGTGGTAAAGTTCGTCAATCGAAGTTGTATTATCTTCGTGAAAGAACAGGTAAATCTGCACGTATTCGTGAGAAGCTATCTTAAGTCAGCATCGACATTTTACCATCAAGTTCGCAAACAGCCTCGTTTTATACGAGGCTTGTTTTTATCCTTCCTTTTTTAAACCTCTGCTTTGAATGTTTAACCGTCATTAGCGACTGTTAATAATGATCAAAAAAATAAGCTTTCAGATAGATATACAAGAGAATGATTCGATATTTGTCTATGCTTAGTAGTATATCGTTTAGACATAATGTAAGAGGTTGATATGGCAACTGTCTCGATTTCTACCGATTTAATCGAAGACAAAGTCTT
>Ga0233444_10006372_pt1 | contig 10558 bp, 11 predicted proteins | sample SI_124_October20_6_FD_182792 | JGI IMG/M metagenome (GOLD analysis project Ga0233444, IMG submission 182792) | Seawater microbial communities from Saanich Inlet, British Columbia, Canada - SI_124_October2016_10_MG | ecosystem: Environmental > Aquatic > Marine > Inlet | place: Canada: British...
TCAATCTTGAACCTACGCTCAACCCAGTAATGCAGCTTGTAAGCGATTACAACGCCGACAGCGCCTATCAGCATAGCCTGAATCGGATGATAGAGATCGTTACCAGCCGAGGCTGTGATAATGCCCGCAAGACCCCCAGAGAAGGTCCAGAACGGATTGCCCTTGGAGATAATATAAGCGGCCATCAATCCACCCGATAGCGACATCAGGAAGTTAAAGGTGATCGCGCTAAGCGAGGTGGGCGCCAGATAGATATTGGTGGCTGTCCATGTTTCGCCCGTGATCTGCCCGCCAATAACTTCAGGCGAAATAACCGGTACATTACAGGCGGCATAAAAGCCCCAGAAACCAGTATAGATCATGAAGATGCCAACGCTGAGCAACCAGGGATTATGTGGCGGTATATCGCGTGGGGTGCCGTCCTTGGCAAATTTACCAATACGCGGACCCAGCACCGCCAGAACACCTAGCGCATAACCACCAGCGATAGCGTGAATAACACCCGATGCATAGGCATCATGATAGCCCAGTTCGCGCACCATCCAGCCAGCGTAATGCCAGCCCCATGCCGCATCGACAATCCAGAATACCGAACCAATCAGTACGGCATGTACCCAAAAGGCACTTGAGCGAATCCGCTCGATAACCGACCCCGACACGATTGAAGCGGCTGTCCATGAGAATAGCAGGAACGCCGCACAGAACACGCCAGTGATACGATCATCAAGGTTGGTAGCCATATTTTCGGACCATGGCAGATTGGCCGCGCCAGATTCAAGATCGAGCCCGCCAAATAATGGAAAATCAGGGAATGCCCAATAAATCCACCATCCAAAGAAGAAGAACGTCACCGTGACCAAAGGAATGATCATGATGTTCTTCATTAATGTGTGAAGATGGTTCTTGTGACGGCTTGCGCCTACTTCATACATGCAGAACCCGACATGAATGAGAAACATAAAGACCACAGTAACCCAATAATAGAACTCAGTAAAAATTGTGGTCAGTGCATCTAGGTTACCGACCATTATTACCTCCTATAGTTGTGTTTTTTGAATTATATTCACTTATTCTCCAGATAATGTTTTCACGAAAATGTAATAAGTTATTGTGTCGGCTTACGTGTAAATGTCAACCAATCTTGATTTAAATCAATTCAGACGGCATGCGCCAGGGCTGGACAGCTATCACTGATTTTTGGTGTCGGATGGATTATCTATTTATCTATAGAATTTCCCGGTTCAGTCGTAATAGAAAGCATGAAATTGATAATCAGCCTGCACGTCCTCAGGCTAGTTCTATAATAAGTTACGGAGTCACGTGTGGAGCCGGCAGAGTCATATCTTGATGATCCTTTGACGGCTGAAACGCTTTGGCGCTTGCACCGCATCAGGTCACGTCTTAACCGTGCCATTGACGATACTGAACTGCCCGAACGCAAATTGATATAGATGATTTGGTGCCTGTTGCTTCGCGTGGTTTTCAGCTTGGGCGCACGATTATACGCGCAGGCAAGTTTTTTGCCGCCTTTGCCGTGATCGCCGGTTTTGTGCATGTGGGGCTGATAGCTTTGCCTGTCCTAAGCCAGAGTGTTTTGAAAGGCGGGGTGTCAGGCGTTACCGTTGGCACCTTTGATGGCGGTGGTACGCAACTGACGCTGGTTTCGCATTTATCGGATCAAACTGCGGCACCACGCGAATATGTGGCACAATATTTCACCCCGACTGTTACAGGAAGCTATACGTTTGGATTGTCATCAAGCAATGAAGATACCGTTCTGATTCTCTATGAGAATAGTTTTGACGACACATCACCGCGTACAAATGCAGTCGAAATAAATGATGATGTTTCATCAGCACCCTATGGCGCAGGTGGTGTCGTTATGGGCGTCTGTGGCGCACAACTCAGCTATTGCCCCCGGATCACCTATAATCTGACAGCAAATCAGGTTTATTATATCGTTGTTACGTCTTATGCGCCCAGCATGACGGTGTCGGATGGGGTTAATTTCTATATTTATGGTGAACCAGTCGTCATTGGTACAGCCGCAGAAGAAGCAGAAGCAGAAGCAGCCGCCGTTATTGTGGCGTCAAAAGTGTCTTTGAAACAGGCAATCAGCTTTGAAGCGTCGCGTCTTTTGAATAATTTCATGTCTTTTGATGGGCGGTTTATCCGTGATGCGCGTACGCGTCATATCGCGGCGAAAAACAAGGCGGCGCAGGCCAAAGCACAACAACGTCAAGCCAAATTACAGCTGGCAGCCGACAAGAAAGCCCAAAGCCAACGTCCAGAGCTAGCGCTATTGTCCCGCAATGCAACAGGCGTAACTATAGAAGGAAAGGTTACCGACAAAGAGCGCGATCTGAACGGTGCTTTGACAAAAAAACTTGATAAGACAAGTGGAACAGCCGAAGCCATTCTGTTTGGCGATTTTCAATATAGCAAACAAAAGGATGGAACGACGTCAGGCCATGTGAATACCAAACTGGCTTGGGAAAAGAAAATTGGCTCCAGTCAGACAAATGGCATTTTTGTCGGCTCGAATCTGGGCTCATCCCATATCAAAGGGGCTTTCCCAGGGCGTAATCGTTTTGCTGGATTGTCGATTGGTGCCTATACGATCTGGTCACCATTGAAAGATTTACATATATCTGGATATGCCACCCTTGGCGGTACGGCAAACAGTCTGAAGGTGAATAACGGTAGCAAGGAACTGATCAGCACCTTTACCATGCAAACCGCATCGATTGGACTATCAACAACCGGTGTGATGAAAATTTTCCGGATGCGGCGTAACCAGCCAATGACAGATTTCAGCGATCCACGCGCTCAGTATGATTTTGTGATGGCACAACATGCACCCGGGTTTGAAATATGGCCGACAATGGACATTCAATACGGCATTTCAAAAATTAGTGGGCATGATGCTAAATCGATTATTTCGGGTTCCACTGACATGCTGACTATGGATGCGGATACAGTGCGCGCTTGGAATTTACGCATTAGCCCAGAGATCAAGTTTAATATCGACTCAATGAATGAAATAATGCCCCGGAACAAATTTACCTTTGCACCCAGCTTGATGTGTCAGCGTGTTCGCTCTTCAACCAAGACTAGCGCCTGTGGTCTGGGGCTGGGGCTGTATCTATCCGATGCAGATGAACGCCATAAATGGCTGAAATTCGAGATCCAAAATCTAGATTCGCAAAAAGACTTGTCAGGCTCGATAAATCTAACGGTTCCGTTTTAACCCAATGGCTAAATGGCTAGGCAACATCTTTTGGTTCGTTGCGTCCAGCCGGGGTAAAGCGAATTTTTATCCCATGTTCGGATAATGTCAGATAGGACAAGGTTGTTTTGTTCTGTAGCTCAAAATGGGTGATACCCATGAGTACTTTAGTGCCCATTACCTCGAGCGTTTGGCCAGTGCCATTGTCACGTAAAAGATCGCCTTGTTGAAGCACAGGGAATCTCCATTTCCGAATTTGGGTAAAAGTATATTGATGTGTTGGTATAGCAAAACTGTTATGCCTTGGCTATAGCTTAAAATTGTATTTGCATATATATATTTTACCAAATTTAGCGGGCGATTTATGGCATGATGTCTTCTTTCAGATTATTGATTTTTTTTGTTTTTATCTTGATCGGTAGTGGGCACGCCTTTGCCACGACAATGACAATTATCGAATATGCCAAAAATCCTTTTGGACAGGTTCTGTTTATGCGGCACGCGCTGGCACCAGGTACAGGTGATCCGGGTCATTTTGAAGTTTCCGTTTGTGCTACGCAGCGGAATCTTGATGAGGTAGGCCGCCAGCAAGCTCGTGATCTTGGCGCACACATGACAAAGCTTGATCTGTCCTTTGCGTCGGTTTTTTCCAGTCAATGGTGTCGTTGTCTGGAAACCGCAACGCTACTTGAGCAAGGTAAAGTCATAGAGTTACCCGGGCTGAATTCATTTTATCAGAATATTGTTCCGCGCGCCGAAACATTGCAAAGTCTGCATCAGTTTTTAGACAGTCTGGATAATAAGAATAGTCCAGTCTTGATGGTAACGCATTTTGTGACCATTAACGCAGTGACAGGTATTAGCGTATCTAGTGGTGGGGCCGTTGCCTATGATGTGGTGACAGGCGAAGCTGTCGAAGTTATCTTTTAAGCAGATAGAAGCAGGTTTTTATGAGCATTTTTCTAGTCATTGTTCTGGCAGGCGTTGTTGCATGTGCCGTGCTTGATTTATGGCAAATATGTTTGCAGCGTTTTGTCGGTATTCCAGCCACCAACTGGGGGGTGATTGGACGCTGGCTTATCATCGCACTAACCAAAGGCAAGATCGTCAATGACGCGCTTGATGACACACCAGCCATAAAATACGAGGCCGCGGCAGGCTGGGCATTGCATTATGCGGTGTCGATTGGCTATAGCGTTATTTTTGCAATGCTGATGTATAAAACGCCGTATCTGGATACAACATGGCTGGACGGTGTCTATTTCGGTGCGGCCAGTGTTGTCGTGCCATGGTTCATGTTTCTGCCCTGTCTTGGGAAAGGTGTATTGGCACGCAAAACACCAAAGCCATTATTCGTATGTTCGGTGGCTTTGATCGGTCATATTATCTTTGGTATTGGGATGGCACTAAGTTTCGGAATATTTGGGTCATGATTTTCATAAGACAAATGCGAGACGGGCATATCCCGTTCGGGCAGGGGTGACGTCTTGCCGTTACATGAATGGATGTCATTAGTATTTCTATGTCTGATGGGGGCGATGTCACCCGGACCAAGTTTGCTTGTCATTCTGGCCTGTACGGTGGAAGGGGGCAAACCATCAGGCATCATGGCATCGGTTGGCCACGGCATAGGCGTGTCTCTTTACGCGGTTGTGACAGCCACAGGGTTAGGGCTATTGCTACTTGCCAGTCCGGTTGCGCTGGGCGTGTTACAGTTTCTAGGCGCATGTTTTCTGTTTTACATCGGTTGGAAGCTTTTTTTTAGCGCCCTGCGCCCTAGATCCGTACATGTTGAAGCCAAGGCCATGCCGCTTAGCCACATGTTTCGTGATGGCTTTCTGATTGCCGTTTTTAATCCCAAAATTGCGATCTTTTTTCTATCGGTGTTCAGCCAATTTTTAAGCCCGGGACAGTCTGGCATTGTGCATGTGCAAATGGCGTTGGTGGCAGGGGTGATCGACACGCTTGTTTATGTCTGTGTGGTGCTGTTGGCAAGTAGCCCTGTGATAAACAAACTTCTGATCGGACAAAACCGATATAGAGATTTATCAATAGGTGGTTTTCTGATGCTGGTGTCTCTGGGGCTTATCGTTAAGCAACTATATGTTTGATGTCATAGCAGGATCAGATTATGCCCGCTTCGGGTTCAGCCAAATACGATGATATTGCTGGTGCAGGGCTTGTGTGATGCGGTATGCGCTGTCATGCGGGCATCGAATTTTAAATATGTTCGCTATTTCGGGATGTAAGTATCAAATAATAACACCTAACTAATTTAGAGTATTTACAAGCTAACTATATCGCACTTAGAGTCTAAACCAGTATTTTAAGTGACGGAGCCAGTTATGAGTTTAGCGCCAGCCCCAAGACCAGACAATGAAGATCGCCGTGTTCAGGTCGTACAAAACACGGGCATCATTGATACAAATCAAGGTGACATGTTTCGTGTTTATTGTGAGATAGCGAAAGATCTGCTTGGTTATGATGCTGCTATTTTCAGTCTATTTGATAGCGAAGATCAGTGTCACATCGCCAAGATCGGAATGCCGAATAGTGACCCAGATACTAAGGGTAGCCGCAATACCAGCCTATGTGCTTATGTGTTGCTGGAAAGCGAGCCTTTGCTGATCCCCAATATTTGTGAGCATGACGTTTATAACAAATCTCCAGCCGTTCAGTCGGGTGATTTTACTGGTGGCTATGCAGGCTTTCCGGTCATAAATAAGGATAATTATGCGCTTGGCACATTATGTATGTTGAACTGGACGCCAAAGGAAACCGCGCCTGATAAAGTTGAGTTGGTCAAAAAGCTGACCAAGCGGATTGCACATCAATTAGATACGCATACCGAACAAAAAGAAGTCACATCGCAAAAAATCATGAAAGCGATGGATACCTTCTTTGATCGGTTTGAATCATCCAACAACCGTGATTTTAGAAACTTCATGTCATTGTTCAGTGGTTTGCCCGTGCATGCTAGTAAGCTGGATATGTTTGTCGAAGCTGGCATGTGCGAGGTCGATGCAGATGGGCGCGGCAAATTGACAACCGAGGGGCAAAAGTTTCAGGTTGAGATGGGGCTGCAAACCAAAGTCCTGAATAAGGTGCGTGTCGAGGGTGATGCTGCCGAATCAATGGTCAACGATATGCTTAATCAACTGGAAGCGCTATAAAATGTACGCAAAAATCTATCAGTATAAATTCTCCAATGTAAATGAAGCTAAGGTAGCGGCAGCATTCTGTTCGGATTATCTTGGCGGCAAAATAGCTGAATATAAATTCCAAGCTATCAATGTTGCGATTGGTAAAGGCGGCGACCTGTCGATCCTGATCAAGTTCGAAGATATTAATAAGCTGAAGAAATATGAAGAAAAGGCGCAAAGCTTTATAAATGAGCTGAAAGGCAGTTTCGTATTTAAGGAAAATCATTTCGCAGGCGTATTCGTGCTGAATTACGAAGCCGAAGCCAGCGCGAGTGAGCTGAAAATGTCAGGCCCGGTCAAGGTGCTTGACGAAAGCAACGCCTGAAGATTTGAATCATATCTTGAAGCAGGAAAGTCGTGGCGTTAGCCGCGCTTTGCCTGATCCAGAAAACGCCCGCGCAATTCGGCATTGCTGTCGAACACGCCCGTAAAGCGGGTTGTCAGCATCGATACATCAGGTTTGCGAACACCACGTGTGGTCATGCATTGATGTTGTGCATCCATCAAGATGGCTACACCTTTGGGCTTTAAGGCTGTTTGAATGCAATCCGCGATCTGTGCGGTGAGGGTTTCTTGGGTTTGCAGACGTCTGGCAAAACTGTCAAGAACACGTGCCAGCTTGGAAATGCCAACAACACGTTTGTCAGGCATATAGGCAATATGGGCAACGCCTAGAATGGGAACCATGTGATGTTCGCAATGGCTTTCCATACGAATATTGCGAAGCATGACCATATCATCATAACCTTCGACTTCGTCAAAAGTGCGCTCAAGCATTTCCATCGGATCTTCGGTATAGCCGACGCAGAATTCTTTCCATGCGCGCGCAACCCGTCCCGGTGTACCAACCAGACCTTCGCGCGTTGGATCGTCGCCAGCCCAGCGCAATAGCACCTCAACGGCAGCTTCGGCTTCTTCACGGGTGGGGGTGGCGGTCATGTCTGAATTGCCAGCATCTGTATCATGAGAAACTGTTTCATCATTGGCATCGTATGGTGTCATCATCTAATTTGTTCTCATTAAACGGTCAAAATAATTTTAGACGGAACCAAAGTGAAGTTCCGATGGCTATTATAGGCAATTTCTTCGTCATTACGTATGAACATAATGGCAAATATCAAGCCAAAATGTACATTATTCCTTATGGATGAAATGAATGAGCTTGTCAAAGCTACCTATTCCCATATTTCAAAGCAAAGATCAGGCGTTGTTTGCCCTTGCCATGATTTTATGCATTTACGGTTTTGCAACAAAATGTCCAAATTAATCGCACGGTCATGGGTATAGTTGCCATTGATCCGCGTGATAAGTAATTGTTCAACCGCATAGGCGCTGGCTTCATACCACGGTACACCGCCAACGACAAACACATCCTTGGTCGGATGCTTGGCTTGCACATCCTCTAGGATTTCATGCGGTTTCATATCTTGCCAGTTATAAATACCAAGGCTGCCTGGTGCGGCAATATCACGCGCACTGACAATATAGAATGCGCGTTCGTCATCAATTGTCTTGATCGAACCAGAACAACCAATACGAACAGCGTCCAAAGTGTTGTCCATATACCATTGCTGGTCTTCGATGAAGGTGCCTTCCCAGGGCAATTTGCCCTCAAAGCCAATCTCACCATTTTGTCCAACAGCTACAATTGACTTAATCACGCATCTAACACCATTCTGAGTTACACAATATCTTGATATTCTACTGAAATGGGCATTCTGGGGAAAAAATCAACATTCAGACACATGTTCTTTTCACTTTTGCGATATTTCTTGTGATGTTTTTTTGATTGTTTTCATCCATAGCGCATCTAGCTGGATCAAGGCGTCTTTGTCGAACTGATTGCTATTTTCCCAATAGCGGCCATTTGGAACATAATAGTCAAGCTCGGCTTCCCTGTTCAGGGCAATGGCAATCTGGCGTTTGTCAATGGCAGGTTCAGGAGCTTTTGTATCATGTGATGCCAATGCGCTGATCGATATGCGTGGAAATATAAGCCGTGATATGCTGTCTGACAGATTGAATAGCTGACATCCCTGTTGTGCGGCCAGGCTGTAAAGGCGCGCCGAACTGGCTTCGAGTGATGTCAGGGTAATGTCATCGCGCAGGGGATCAGGCGTACCATTGCCATAGAAATGCGTATTGCCAGTATCAGGGTAATGCATATCACATCCCATAAATATGATTTGTGCTGGCTGATAATGACCAAGAACCCAGTAACCGGCAGTATAGGCCATTGTCGCCCCTGCATAGACAAAGCCGCCATAATCATTTTGGATCGGGACGAAAGCATCTTCATCAATGACCTGTTGATGTGGCTTTATTTGCGCAGGCATGTTTTCGGCGGCAAAGTCATAGGGATAGATGATATCATCCCAGTCATCACGGATACGCCATGCGTTATTAATCACGACAATCTTGTCAAAAAGATCACGTGGCCAGTTGGCGGCCTCAACGCTGTTTGGTGCTGATCCCAAAATGAGAATACGCTGAAAGCTGGCAGATACATCTGTTTGGGAAGCGTCTTTAGGTGTGTTAGCGACAGGGGGCATGTAAATGTCCAGATATGGGCAAGAAAACCAAGATGTCCATCATTGCTGGTGTCATGGTCGATTGCAACCAACTTAGCCGTGACAAGCTGGCTTATTGGCGCTATTTTCAGGCTATAAGTTAGAATTTTCCCTTACCCAGATGCTTTGAGCATTTTGCGGAGATCATCATTATGTCGCGATCAACAACGCATACACCTTGGACAGCCAATGAAAAACGATATGACGATATGCTGTATCGGCGCTGTGGTCACAGTGGCCTTGATTTGCCCGCTATTTCACTTGGCTTGTGGCATAATTTCGGCGAAATAACCGATCATGCAACCAAGCGTGATATGTGCCGTACGGCGTTTGATCTTGGTATCACGCATTTTGATCTGGCAAATAATTACGGCCCGCCGCCAGGCAGTGCCGAAACCGCCTTTGGCGAGATTCTGCGGACAGATTTCAAGCCATATCGTGATGAGCTGATTATTTCCAGCAAAGCTGGATATGACATGTGGCCAGGTCCATATGGCCAATGGGGAAGCCGTAAATATCTGCTTGCCAGCCTTGACCAGTCGTTGAACCGCATGGGGCTGGATTATGTAGATATTTTCTATTCGCACCGCTTTGACCCCTCGACCCCGCTTGAAGAGACTATGGGCGCATTGGCGCAAGCCGTGCATTCAGGCAAGGCGCTTTATGCGGGTATTTCATCCTATAACACCCAGAGGACTAAGGAAGCCACGGCCATTCTTGCCGATATGGGCGTGCCGTTGCTTATACATCAGCCAAGCTATTCGATGCTAAATCGCTGGATCGAAAAAGACGGATTGCTGGCCACGCTTGATGAGGTGGGTGCTGGATCGATTATCTTTTCGCCATTAGCACAAGGTCTGCTGACCAATAAATATCTTGGCGGTGTTCCGGCTGAAAGCCGTGCTTCGGTCGGGGGATCGTTTTTGCCAGAATTTCTGAATTCTGAAAATCTGGCAAAAATAGAAGGGCTGAATGCGATTGCATCAGGTCGAGGCCAGACATTGGCGCAAATGGCGATTGCATGGACTTTGCGCGATCAAGGTAGCGCTAGTCCTGTGACAACAGCTTTGATCGGTGCCAGCCGGCCAGAACAGATCGTTGATTGTGTGGGCGCGCTAGGCAACCTTGATTTTACCGCCGACGAGCTGGCAGAAATTGATGGTTTTGCATCTGATGCTGGTATCAACCTGTGGGCACAATCAGCCGAACTTGACTGATCGGGGCTATATCAAGCCTTGGGCATTGTGTCCTGATGACCAGGTACAACTGCGGCAAAGCTAGCCATCCAGTCAACAAGATGCGGCGCATGATCGCGCCATGACACAATGTCGCGGAAATCAAGATAATCCAGTAGCGCGGCAAGCGAAATATCGGCAATCGTCGGCATGGCACCATTATCATAACTGCTGGTGCTGGCACCAACCATAGCAAGGCCACGGATGATCTTGTCGCGATAGCGTTGCATGATGCTGTCCATCACCATATTTTCAGGGCGTAGGCGTGTTTCATAGACAATCAGGATGCTGGCATCGATCATGCCTTCGATCAAGGCAGCC
>Ga0233444_10006374_pt1 | contig 10557 bp, 8 predicted proteins | sample SI_124_October20_6_FD_182792 | JGI IMG/M metagenome (GOLD analysis project Ga0233444, IMG submission 182792) | Seawater microbial communities from Saanich Inlet, British Columbia, Canada - SI_124_October2016_10_MG | ecosystem: Environmental > Aquatic > Marine > Inlet | place: Canada: British...
CGGCTATAGATTTTCCTAAGGAGGTTTTACCAACGCCAGGAGGTCCAACAAGACATAATATTGGGCCTTTAATCTTTTTTGATCTGTTTTGGACAGCTAAATATTCAGTAATTCTATCCTTAACCTTATCAAGACCATAATGGTCTTTATCAAGGGTTTTTTGAGCTATCCCAATATCTTTTTTAACTTTTTTCTTTTTACCCCAAGGAATATCTAATATCCAATCAAGATAATTTCTTACCACTGTTGCCTCGGCTGACATAGGACTCATTTGTTTAAGCTTCTTTAATTCATTCTTAGTCTTCTCAAGAGCTTCCTTAGATAGTTTTGTATTTCTTATCTTTTCTTCAATCTCAGCAATATCATCTATTCCCTCATCATCATCGTCTAATTCTTTTTGTATTGCCTTCATTTGCTCATTTAAATAATATTCTTTTTGAGTCTTCTCCATCTGATTTTTAACTCTTCGTCTTATTTTCTTTTCGACTTGAAGAACAGACAGCTCGCCATCAAGGAGGCTTAAGATATCATTAAGGCGCTCTTCGAGATTAAGAATTTCCAGTATTTTTTGCTTTTCGCTGACGTTCCCTGTCATCTGACTTGCAACAGTGTCAGCGATTTTAGATGGATCACTAATATCTTTCAAAGAAGAGACAACCTCGGAAGCAACCTTACTGTTAAGTTTTACAAAGTCTTCAAATCTAGAAACAACTTGGCGCGAAATAGCTATTAAAGTTTTATCTTCTGTTTTTTCTTCGCTTATAACTTCGACTTTTGCTTCAAGAAAATTTTCATGTGGTATTAATGCTTCTACTTTTGCACGTTTAACACCCTCAACTAAAACCTTTACAGTTCCATCAGGTAATTTTAATAATTGTAAAACTTTACCTACAGTCCCAACCTCATACAGGTCTTCATTTTTAGGATCGTTGGTATCTGCGTCTTTTTGAGCTAAAAATAAGAGTTCCTGCCCTTTATCCATTACTTCTTCGAGAGCTGCTATTGATTTATCTCTTCCAACAAAAAGAGGTACAACCATATGTGGGTATACAACAATATTCCTTAACGGAAGCACAGGCATTTTTTTAAATAATTTAAACTCTTGAACTTTTTTTTCTTCAGTCATGATTTATCCATAAAATAATAATAAGAAAAGACTCTCAATAAAAAGAATCTTATTAATTATTATATGGACTTAAATTACTAAGTATCAAGGGGCTGATGAGAGAAAATTAAATTAAAGAGCCTTTTTTTCTTTTTTTTCATCTTCTTTAGCATAAATATATAAAGGTTTAGATTTTCCTTCAACAACTTCACCAGAGATTACAACTTCTGATACACCTGTTGTACTCGGAATCTCGAACATAGTATCTAGTAGGATATTTTCGATAACAGATCTTAAGCCTCTAGCTCCAGTTGAGTAGGACATAGTTTTTTTTGCTATTGCTAAAAGAGCATCTTCAGAGAATTTTAAATTAACATCTTCCATATCAAATAATTTCTTATATTGCTTAACTACAGCATTTTTTGGTTCAGTAAGAATTCTGATTAGAGAATCCTCATCTAAGTCCTCTAAGGATGCACAAACAGGCAACCTTCCTATGAACTCAGGAATTAAACCAAACCTAAGAAGATCTTTAGGTTGAAGATCTTTTAAAATTTCACCAGTTCTTCTATCATCCTTTTCTTTTACTTCTGCTCCAAAACCTAATGAACGACTTGAACCTCTTTCTGAGATTATATTCTGAATTCCATCAAAAGCCCCTCCACAAATAAACAAGATGTTCGTTGTATCAACCTGTAAAAATTCTTGCTGAGGATGTTTTCTTCCACCTTGAGGCGGAACAGAAGCAACGGTTCCTTCCATTATTTTTAATAATGCTTGCTGAACTCCCTCTCCTGAGACATCTCTTGTTATTGATGGATTATCTGACTTTCTAGTGATTTTATCAACTTCATCGATATAAACAATTCCTCTTTGAGCTCTTTCAACATTATAGTCGGCGGCTTGTAATAGTTTTAAAATTATATTTTCTACATCTTCCCCTACATATCCAGCCTCAGTCAATGTAGTCGCATCAGCCATCGTAAATGGCACATCAAGAATTCTGGCAAGGGTTTGAGCTAATAAAGTTTTTCCACAACCTGTTGGACCAAGCAGCAAAATATTTGATTTGGCTAATTCCACATCATCTTTTTTAGAGTCGCTTTCTAACCTTTTATAATGATTGTGAACTGCTACAGATAAAACTTTTTTTGCTCTTAGCTGACCTATAACATAATCATCCAAGACATTATAAATTTCTTCGGGCGAAGGAACACTATCAACTGATTTCTCGTCATAATTTTTTGCTTCTTCTTTTATTATGTCCATGCATAATTCAACACATTCATCGCAAATAAAGACAGTTGGACCAGCTATAAGTTTTTTAACTTCATGCTGACTTTTTCCACAAAAACTGCAAAAGAGTGTATTTTTTGAATCTCCGCTATCGCTAATTTTACTCATTTAACATTACCTTAATAATAATTTGATTTATTTTTTTTCATCTTTATCGTCTGATATTACTCTACTATCAACAACTTTATCTATTATTCCAAATTCTTTTGAGTCGCTTGCTGTCATAAATGTATCTCTATCTAGTGCTTTTTCAATAGATTTTAAACTTTGACCAGTGTGCTTAACATAAATATCATTTAACCTTGATCTTAAAGATAGGATTTCTTGAGCATGTCTTTCAATATCTGATGCCTGACCCTGAAATCCACCAGAAGGTTGATGAACCATAATTCTTGAATTTGGTAGTGAAAATCTTTTATTGGGTGCACCTGCGGCAAGAAGTAAGCTTCCCATAGAAGCTGCTTGACCAATACAAAGAGTTGAAACTTCTGGTTTTATGTACTGCATAGTGTCATAAATAGCCAAACCAGATGAAACAACTCCACCCGGTGAATTTATGTACATAGACACTTCTTTTTTTGGATTTTCGGCCTCCAAAAATAGTAATTGAGCAATGATAACACTGGCCATATAATCCTCAACAGGGCCAGTGACAAAAATAATTCTTTCTTTTAGAAGCCGAGAGTAGATATCATAAGCTCTTTCGCCTCTATTTGATTGCTCAACAACCATAGGAATAAGATTTCCTGTAGGTATATTATTATCTTTCATATTAAATTCCTTAATAATATTAATATATATGGGATAATTCTCTTAATATGCAAAGATAAAACTTTAAAAAATCTTATTTGTTATTAATTAGTTATTAATAATCAATTACTTAATAATAAAATTTAAATTTCTAAAAAAGCTTAAATATCAAACTTTTTATTTTAAACTATTTTTTCTTATCCTTTATTTTTTTGCTTTCTGTTGAAGTTTTTTTTGCTGCATTTGTTTTAGCTTTAGCCTTGGCTTTAGGTTTTGACTTAACGTCCTCACTTGGTCCGGCTCCAAACAAATCTTCCCTGGATACCTTTACATCCTTCAATTTAACCTTTTCTAAAACAAAATCTATTACCTTATCCTCAAACAATGGAGCTGAGAGCTGTCTTATGGCATCAGGATTTTTCTGATAATAATCTAATATTTCTTTTTCCTGACCCGGGTATTTCTGCATTTCCATTTGAAGAGCCTTATTAATATCATTATCTTCAAGCTGGATATCGTTCACCTGACCAATTTCAGCAATTAATAGTCCAGTACAAACTCTTTTTTCGGAAATTTCTTTATAATTTTTTCTAATTTCTTTTTCACTAATCTCAAGATCTTTTAGTTCTTTCTTTTGATTTTCAAGTTGCTGTTCAAGCTGACGCCACATTTGATCAAACTCCTGATCAACCATACTTTGAGGTAATTCAAAATTATGAGATTTTTCTAAAGCTTCTAACAAGCTGTCTTTAAGTTTATTTCTGGATGCAGAGTCAAAATCTTGTTTAATTCTGTCTTTTAAACTTTCTTTTAATTTTTCTAGATCTTCCATACCAAGATTCTTTGCCAAATCATCATCTATTTTTGATTCTCCTGGTTGAGAGACTAACTTTATCTCAACATCGAAAGTTGCCTCTTTATTAGCCAAATCAGCACTCTGATAATTTTCAGGAAACTTTACAGTTATAACTTTCTTATCACCTTTCTTTAAGCCAATTAACTGTTCTTCAAAGTTATCGATAAAACTTTTAGAACCTAATATTAAATTTGCATCTTGTGCGGCTCCGCCCTCGAATGCAACTCCATCAATTTTACCTAAATAATTCATTGTGACTTGATCGCCATCCTTAGATTTTGTTGATGCGGGTGCATCTTTAAAAATTTTATTTTGTTTAGCTAAATATTCAAGTGCATCATTGATATCTTTCTCTTTTGGTTCCGATACTGGATTCTCTAAAGTTATTTTACTAAAATCTGAAAGTTCAATTTCTGGAAGTACTTCGCAATTCATTGTGAAAACTAGATCTTTATTTTTCTCTATGACATCAGTCATCTCTGAATCAAGCTTAACGTCTGGTTTAACGGCTGCTTTAAGCTTTCTTTCTTCTAAAACATCTTGCGATGCTTTTGAAACTTTTTCTTCAATAACCTCTACTATCACACTCTGGCCATATAACTTTTCAATATGAGCAGAAGGAACTTTTCCCGGACGAAATCCATCAATTTTTGCTTTTGAGGCAATTTCTTCAAGTTTTTTTACTTTTAAATTTTTAATAACATCAGATTTTATAGTTATTGAAAATTCTCTCTTTAATCCTTTTGACTTTAATTCTTTAACTTCCATTTTTTGTTCTCTTAAAGTTATTGGTGCGGGCGGAGGGAGTTGAACCCCCACGCCTTGCGGCACAGGTACCTAAAACCTGCGTGTCTACCAATTCCACCACGCCCGCGAAAAATACTAAGGGTTTTTAACAGTACCTTAAGAGAATATCTAGAGAAATAATCATTTAATTGGGAGGGATAGTTCAAAAACTCCAACATCCCAATATTTATCAAACTTTTTACCTACCTTGGTAAGGGTTCCAATAGTTTCAAAACCGATAGAATTATGTAACTTTTCAGACATTTTATTTGGTTTAGTTATAAAGGCATAAGCTCTTAAAACTCCAAATTTACTAATTCTTTTTAATAATTCGCTTAATAAATATCGCCCATATCCATTACCAATGTAAGCTTGATCTATGTAAACACTTGTTTCTACAGAGCTAAAATAAGCCTCTTTCTGTCGAAAAGTTCTAGAACTGGCAAAACCAATAAAATTATTATTGTAATAAGCCACTAAGCATTGATGAGGCCCTTCATCACTAAAGGTTTTTGCCCATTCTTTTTTTTCTTCATAATTTTTTTCTTTAATATCAAAAGTAAATGCAGTTTCGTTTATATAGTAATTATAAAGTTGATTAATACCTTCAATATCTTTATCCGAAAGATTTGTAATTTTGAAATTTTTCATAAATATCTCCAAGAAGACTAGGTAAAAAAAGTTTCTATTATTCTTGGCATATCATTAGCTATCATAATAGGTCTAGGTATTTCTTCAATTTTTATGGAACCATTTGTCTGCGTATGTAACTAAAAAGCTATTTTGGCTTTTAATTAACTTTAGTAATAGATTGTTCTCCTAATGAAATAATTTTCATAAACTCTCCATCAAATGTTAAGTGGGTAACTGATGTATTATCAGGATTAAAAAAAACAACTTTTTCACTTTTATTTAAAAAACTTATAATCGAATTAATCACCACAAAATGAGTAAAAATAAATGAATCATTTTTTAATGAATATAAAAAATCCATTATATCCGATCTCCACAAATTGTAATTTAAACCAGATGTAAGAGAATCCTTATCGTTAATAAGCTCACTCCAATTTAAGGGTAAAACTCTTTGTAACCAAACAACTCTTTTATTTAAATCAGAAATAGGCGATGGAATTTCGGAAACCCTCCTTTCAATATTTATTTTTTTATTTGAAAACCTACTTAAAGGTAAAGAAGTCTGCTTACATCTCAACAAAGGACTTGAAAATATATCGTAAGAGTCTAAAGCGTAATTTAATAATTTTTTTATCAATTCTTTTGATTGTTGCTCTCCAAAGCTATCAAGAGCTGGGTCCAAAGAATTCCATCCAGATGAAGCTTTTCCGTGTCGAATTAGAAAAATATTTATCATTATTTAATATTAACAATACTATAACCACCTTCAAGCTGATTAACGCTACAATCTCTTCCTAAGCATTCCTGGGATATCAGATATTCCAAATCACTTTCTTTTTTCGTTACAGCAATAAATCTAGCATTCGTAGAATCAAGCCTGCCAATAACTATCCCTAAATTAGGTCCATTTCTTCCATTTGCAACAGTGTATGTCTCAATTTTTCCATCTCCTGATGGTTTTTCATCAACCTCTGGTTTAGTCATTAAGTCTATATCATTCTGATAATTTTTTGGATCTTCTCTTTTCCAATCACCTTCATATGGTTCGTTGGAATAAAGGCCGATACCATGCTTAGTAGCAAACCAACCGTTAGATGTGCAAAGTCCTTTTGATCCAGGTTTTTCTCTTAATTTGTCCATTAGAGTAGCAATAGAATGCGTAACATAGTTATTGCCAGCACCGCCGAAGTATGGAAGCCCTCCTGTGACAGTAAGGTCTCTTGAGTCATTCCTTCCTATATCAAGAGCCTCCCTCCCCAGCTCAACCATACTGGGAAAACATGAATACAAATCTAAAAAATCAATTTCATCGATATTCCATCCTGACATCTCAAAGGCCTTTTCGCCCATAAGTCGAATAGCCTTAGATTTATGCAGTTCCGGTCTTTCTGTAACATTCCAGACTTCATTGATATCGCCACATCCGTGAAGATAAATTCTTTTTTCATTAGGTATTGAAAAATGATTAGCCTTTTCTTCACTCATCATGATTAATGACGAAGCCTGATCAACCTCCATAATTGCATTCATATATTTTGTATAAGGGTAACCAATATATCTATTTGCCTCAGTTACAGTAGAAATTTCATTTGCAGATCTTTCAATCGGGAACCATGCATTAGGATGTTCTTTTGCTATTTTTGTAAACGGAGAAAACAATTCTCCTAAATATTTTTGGTGTTTTTCTATTGAGTGACCCATTCTGCCTCTAATTGCAGTCTCGAATAACGGATAAACATTAACAGGCATGGCAATACCATGCTTCATTTCATTATCAGTACCGCCAGGTTTTTCAAATCCTAAGTCAATTCTTTGTCCACCAGAGTCCTCTCCCCATCCAGTTTTTATTCCTTGTTTAGAAGCTTTTCGCATTGAAGAAAAACATTCTGACCCTGATAATAAAACAACATCGCTTTCACCTTGGCTTATTTTTTCAGCCATAATATTTACAAGATATTGAGGGGTATTTCCTCCTGTTGGTCCATAAAAAGTTTTAGCATTCTTTATACCAAGACGATCGGCTAACGATTTAGGCGGATTCTTGAAGATACTAAAAGGCGGTCTAGCGCCCGCACCCGAATCAAAAATAAATCTTATTGTTACAACGCTATCAATATGATTACTTAAATCGGATACAGTTGTATCATTAATTGCTAAAACTGATGAATCTCTCATTAGGTCAATTGGGTCTTTTGATTCAGATAAATTATCAATTTTTTGAGTAATTTGGCCTGAACCAACCAAAACAGGTGTTCTTGGATTTATCATAATAATTCCTTATAAAAATTTTACTTTACTATATTGTATATTGGTAAATTATATTTATGGAGAAAAAAGTAAAATTAATTATTTGAAGTTAAATTAATCAATTATAATAAATGGCATATTTATTGCTTTATAATTATTAATATTTCATTAATTAAAGAAGGAGAGGAAAATGAAAAAAATACAGGCAATAATAAAACCATTTAAACTTGACGAGGTCAGAGATGCACTTCAGGAAATTGATGTTGCTGGAGTAACAGTTACTGAGGCCAAGGGTTTTGGAAGACAAAAAGGTCATACTGAGCTTTATAGAGGTGCAGAATATAGTGTTGATTTTCTTCCAAAAATTGTTCTTGATATTGTTGTTCAAGATGAAAAACTTGAAGAAGCATGTGAGGCAATAAAAAAAGCTGCATATACTGGTAAAATTGGTGATGGTAAAATTTTTATTTCATCAATTGATGAAGCTATTAGGATAAGAACCAGTGAAACTGGCGATGAAGCTATTTAAAAAATAAATACCTATCAAAAACTAAATAAAATTATGTGTAAAATACTCGTGTGTAGTATGTGTAACTTCTATTAAAAATATTTGTTTATAGTTATTTAGGGGCTAGTATTTTTTTTAATAATGGTCTTTTATCAAAATGATATTCCACTGTTAAGGCATAAAAATATAGCTTTTTTAATTAAATAAGGAGAAGACTTAATGATAAAGTACGAATACGTATGGTTAGATGGGTATAAACCGGAACCATTTTTAAGAAGTAAAGTAAAGGTAACAAGAGAAACAACACCTCCAGATTGGTCGTTTGATGGTTCCTCTACCCAACAGGCAGAGGGAGGCAGCTCTGATTGCTTACTTTTACCAGTTACAGAATATACCAATCCTCTTTATGGTGATAAATTAGTAATGTGCCAAGTTCAGACAGGAGAACATGAAACTCATCCAACAAATACAAGGGCTGCTGCTGCTGAAGTTGCATCCGATGAGTGGTGGTTTGGTTTTGAGCAGGAATATTTTCTTACGAATCCCGATGGAACAATCTTGGGTTGGGAAGATGGAATTCCTGAAAAGCCACAAGGTGAATACTATTGTGGCGTTGGTGCAGCCAATGTGAAGGGCAGAGATATCTCAGAAGCACATCTCGAAGCTTGCTTAGAAGCAGGTATTGAACTTACCGGTACAAATGCTGAAGTTGCTCTTGGACAGTGGGAATATCAATGTCTTGGAAAAGGTATTAAGGCGGGTGATGATCTTTGGATGAGCAGATACCTTCTTCATAAGGTCGCAGAAGACTTTGATGTATCTGTAAATATCCATCCTAAACCCCAATCTGGCGATTGGAATGGCTCAGGAATGCATACTAATTTTTCTAATAAAGAAATGAGAGAGAATGGTACTGAAGAATTGTATTCTACAATGTGTGATAAGCTAGGAGAGGTTCATCAGGATGCAATAGCTAACTATGGCTCTGATAACGACCAAAGATTAACCGGCCTTCATGAAACACAAAAAATTACCGATTTCTCCTACGGAGTTAGTGATCGTGGTGCTAGTATTCGTATACCAATCTATACAGTAGAACATAATTGGAATGGTTATTTGGAAGATAGAAGACCTGCATCAAATGCTGATCCATATAAAATTATCAATCATATTGTTGGTACTCTTACAAAATAAAAATAATAAATAATAAAATTTATAATTAAATAGCCCTTTTTAAGGGCTATTTTTTTAACTAAATATTACGAATCGTATACGCTTTAATTTCTAAAATTTTAAATATTTTTAACGCATATAGTTTCATTAATTTATTTAGGTTCAAAAGTGCTATCAAACAAAACATATAACGCCTCTGATATTGAAGTTCTTGAGGGCTTAGAGCCAGTCAGAAAACGACCTGGTATGTACATTGGGGGAACAGATCGTAATGGAATGCATCACTTATTTGCGGAAGTGATAGATAACTCAATGGATGAGGCAGTCGCTGGTTTTGCAACCTTTATTGAAGTTAATATAGACTTAAATAATAAAGTAACTGTTTCTGATAATGGTAGAGGGATTCCAATTGATAAACATCCCAAATACCCTAAGAAGTCAGCCTTAGAAGTTATATTAACAACGCTTCATGCCGGAGGTAAATTTAACAATAAAATATACCAAACATCAGGCGGGTTACATGGAGTTGGAATAAGTGTAGTAAATGCTTTATCGGAGAGTCTTGAGGTTGAAGTTTATAGAGATAAGAATATTTATACACAAAGATATTCAAAAGGTATACCTGATAACAATATTCAAAAACTAGATCAAAAAACTAATAAAAAAGGTACAAAGATCACCTTTAAGCCTGATGAGGAAATTTTTGATAAAAACTTAAAGTTTAATATAGAAAAACTCTATAATTTCTGTAAATCAAAAGCATATCTTTTTGCAGGAATTGAGATTAGATGGTCTTGTAATCAAATAATCGCAGAAGAAATTAATATTCCTAAATCTGAGATCTTTAATTTTTCAAAAGGTCTAGAAGATTTTCTTGTTAATGAAGTAAAAGACTCTACCTTTATTGCCCAAGAATCTTTTTCTGGAAAAAAAGAAAAAGATAGCAAAAATAATTCTATTGAATGGGCTGTAAATTGGTCAATGAGCTCTGATGGATTTTTGAACTCATACTGCAATACTGTGCCTACACCAGATGGAGGAACCCACGAACTAGGCCTTAAGAATGGTTTACTTAAGGCCTTAAGATCACACTCAGAGAGAATAGGAAACAAGAAAGGATTAGCTATTAATTCTGATGATGTATCGAAATCAATGGTTGCTGTAATTTCTCTTTTTATACCTGATCCAAAATTTCAAGGCCAA
>Ga0233444_10006375_pt1 | contig 10555 bp, 8 predicted proteins | sample SI_124_October20_6_FD_182792 | JGI IMG/M metagenome (GOLD analysis project Ga0233444, IMG submission 182792) | Seawater microbial communities from Saanich Inlet, British Columbia, Canada - SI_124_October2016_10_MG | ecosystem: Environmental > Aquatic > Marine > Inlet | place: Canada: British...
ACGCCTTCGCCACCCCCTGTTGCAGTTGCATTGTCACAGCACCGCCCTCAGAAGTGATGGTCACATCGCCAGCAGAAGTCTTGCCAGTGAGTTTGTCTGTAATAATCTCACTCATGCTAGGTCTCCATGTACAGCCCCTGAGACAGATGCTGCATCTGTAGTTACATTACTAGAAATTGTCATAGCGCACAGATAATACTGTGAACTCGTAATGGCAGTACCTTGCGAAGCCCTGTTAGTATTTATAGTTGAATTTGCCTCGTTACAAGCACTGGTTACTACAGGGTAATCTGCATTTATTAGCGCAGAAGTAGTGTCTACAGTAAATTGACCAGTGGCAATATCTGTAATTGAAGATTCGTTAAAACTATCGTGAACGCTAGCCGCACTAAAATCAAGGTGAGACCAAGCCTTTGCCGCACTCTGTTTCGTCAGCGTAACAGGGCTAGTGCCGTCTGATGCTACGATTGTATCTGCTTTTAATGTACTCATGCTATCACCAGATTACCGTTTACTGTCACGGTAACTCCTGTTGCTACTGTAAGCGGCCCTGCACATAGTGCGTTGGTGTTAGCTACTACAGTTACATCTGTGTTTAACTCAGCTTCATGCACCCGAAAGATGTCTGCCGTACCACCACCACTATCACCTAAAAAGCTACCACCACCCAAGACTAGGTTAGGGTCAAGCTTTGCTGATGTAATAGAACCATCAGGCGGTACAGTTGTTTGCAGAGCTAGTGCGTTGTATACCACATAGATATCGTCACTAGCTACAACCGAACCTGTTAATGTCACTGTTGTACCTGCTACACTATAGGCAGTAGTAGGCTCTTGGCGAACATTGTTAATGAATAAGTCAATACTCTCTGCGCTTGATACAGGATGTGTAAGCGTTAGGCTTGTGCCTGTTGCGCCAGTTAAGTCCTGTTTAGCAGGGATGCTACTGTACCCTTGTACAGCTTGATTACCTACGTAACCCATAATAAATCTCCCTAGCTAGAAATGTCATCAACAGCAGATACCCATACGTCCAGTGAAGATGCTGTGTCTGATTGTACCCACAGTCTATCTCCTGATTGTACTACTAGTTTAGCACCACCATCAAGTACCTGTAGCGCACCACCAGCAGCGATAGGCGCACCCTTAACTAGATACACATTGTTAGTACCATCGTTAATGTACGCATCTACTGTGATTGCGTTAGCTGTTATATTGGTCATGTGGATACCTACAATGGTATCATAACTGTCAAAGTTAGCCCCATCAGGAATATCTGCGGCTGCTGTGCCTACGCCCTGTAGGGTATATCGTCTAAAATTCTGTGCCATAATATTTCCTTAATTTATAGAGCCACACTCATGGCTATAGCAAAGCCAGCAGTTGTACCAGCCGTAATTGCAATCCATGTTGTTGTACCTAAGTCATACACTTTTAAGTTGTTAGCGGCAGTGTCATAGTATAGCGCACCATCAATCAAAGCATTACCATCATTATCTACTGTAGGGTCTGATGACTTACTACCTAGATACTTATCATCAAAGTTATCAAAGTGTACTGCTGCTTGTTCAGCGTAGTACTTAGCAGAGTACAGAGTACCATCTACAGTACTAGCAGTGTAGGTAGCCCAATCTTTAGCTGAACCACCGCCAGACGAACCACGTCTTTGTACACCGATAGCGTACTCCTTCGCAGAGTACTCAGTACCGTCTACTTGGTTAGTCGTATCTGTTGCCCATTCCTGTGCTGAACCTGCACCAGCAGTATCAGTAACACCTGTACCACCTGTAGCCCATGCCTTAGATGAGTAACCTGTGCTGTCTACAATACCGTTAGTCTTCTCAGCCCAATCTTCTGCAAGTGTCTCAGACGTTGCTGCATTAGTTGCAGAAGTTGCTGCATTAGTTTCACTAGTGGCTGCATTAGTAGCAGAGGTAGAGGCATTGCTAGCCTGTGTGGTTGCTGTAGCAGCACTTGCTGTTGCACTAGTGGCAGAGTTAGACGCATTTGTAGCCTGTGTAGTAGCTGTTGAAGCACTATTAGAAGCACTCGTAGCTGATGTAGCAGCGTTGCTCTCACTAGTCGCAGCATTGGTAGCAGACGTGGCAGCAGCACTTGCTGAGTTAGCAGCAGCCGTTGCGCTTGCAGCAGCAGCACTTGCCGAACCTGCTACATTGTCTACGTATGCCTTAGTAGCACCATCAGTACTAGCAGTAGGCGTACCTACGTTCTTGATTATCTTACTCTGTGCGTCCCACTTATCATCAGCACCTAGAGTAATACCATCGTTAGACTTGTCCACAGCTTCCTGTGCAGCGTGGAAGGTCTGAATGTTACTATCATCCAAATCTTCCTCAGTTAGTACTGAGCCAGAGGCAAAGTCTACTGAACGTGCTGTAAGGTCTGTGGTTCTCCGCACCTGCACAAGCGTACCTGTAGCAGGGGCAGAGGTTAATTGAACACTTGCAGCAGAAGGAAAAGTTAGGCCAGTTTCAGCCACACCGTCTACTGTTACACTAATCTCAGACTGAGCAGTGAAAGTAAAGGGGATAGAGAAAGTGTCAGTCGTGTTATCCCCTGTATAGTTTTGATATGAAAAAGCCATTGCTTATCCTTCTGTGTATAGTCAATGATGTAACTTTAGGTTAGTCTGCTAGAGCAGCCGTAGCGTTTAGTATTTGTCTTGCTCCATACAGAGAAGATGTAGGAAAGATACGTAAGAAGCTACGTAACTCATTTTCAGTTAGGTCATTACCTGCAATAGCTTCGGCTATATCCCAGCCACCAGACAAACCACCTACAGCCCAACTTGCTACAGCAGGTGTTAACCCTCTAGTTTGCCCATCTAGTACACCAGTTGTTACCTGATAGACATAACCAAATAAAGATGCAGCCCCAATCTGTCCTAAAGCTCCTGTCCAGAACCTATCACCAGCCATGTTTCTTTTTACGTATTCTTTTCTATCACTTCTACCTAAAGAGTTTAAGTGAGTTCTAGCAGTGTACATCATCATCCCTAATCCAGCAGCAGATGTTATAATCTTTGCAACATCTAAGGCATCTCCATTAGCAGCACGTACAGCTAGTCTACCTGCTTGTTGTTCCATAGAAGCCATAGGAAACGATAGGAACTGAAACGCAGTCTTTCCTACTTCACTACGTAGAAGATAATTAACTGAGCCGTTGTTTACTTCCTGTACAGATTGAGTAGCTTCACGTCTACCAGCCCTAAGGAATACATTACGAGCAGCTATAGCAGCCTGACGTTCTGCACCTGTTACATCTGAACCCCACTTATGTATGTTTAAAACATCTAACACACCTGTTTGTGGATTTACTTCAGCCCATTTAGTTATCTGTTTGTTAATAGCTACGCCCATCTCATCGTTAATACCCATCTGTTCACGTTTAATACGTGAGAAAGGTAGTTTACCTTGTGATGCTTTTGTCTGCCATTCTGTAGCAAAGTTGTACATGGAGAGCCTACGTAACATATCTGTTACACCTTGAAGACCTGAAGCTATAGATACAAATATTCTTGCTTTACCTAAGAACTCGTCTGTTTTAGTTATCTCTCCTTGTAAAGTACCATACTCTTCAAAGATAGAACCCTCAGTTCTACTACGTACAGATGTAACTTTGTTCATAAGACCATCACCACCAGTACCAGTAAATACTAGCATCTCATGTGCTGCTCTATTTTTTAGTTGTCCTGTACTAGTATCCATAATAAGCTTATTAAATTGTGGTACAGTTTTCATTAATGTACCAGTAGATGTCTCAAACACTACGTTACTAAGTTCCATAATGGCAGACATACCAGCCATACCCATGTTAGCAGCAAAGCTTACTTCTCTAAGTCTATTAGCCCATCTACGAGTACCATAAGAAAGGTCTTCTCTATACGCTAATCTACCTTTAACACTATCATAAAGAAACTCAGCAGCTTTAATGTCAGATGCAAAAGCATCCACATCTCCACCACCTTTAGCTTTGCTAAGAATAGTTTGAAAAGCTGAACCTACGTTATTAGTATCAATCCCATTAACGGCTAAAGAGGCAGCACCTGCTGTTTGAAACAAGTACTTCTCATATAGATTTCTACCGTTTGTTTCCAGTAGGTCAGTAAACTTTAAAGTAAATACACTACCATCGTCTGCTGTTGCTAGTATCTCTACTGTTTCATCACCCTGCATACGATGTAAAGCACGTGGATGTCCCTTGACTTTCTTTGTCTGAGATAATACATCAACAATAATAGAGGCATCTTCTTCTGAAAACCCTACTGTTTTTAAGGCAGCTAGGGCTTCATCATTACCTGCAACACCGTCACCAAGTTTACGTACATTATTATTACTAGGAGATAGTAAACCTCTTATGTAACCTTGTGACATTCTCTTAATAAAAGCCTGTACAGCTTCATCTGTAGCTGATAGTCCTTTTTCAGTCAAAGCTTTCTTAACATTAGCGTCAAGGTTACGCTGACCACCACGAATAAAAGCCTCACTAAGTTCAAAGAAAGCTGGATTTAAATCACCATCTACATCAGATAATTTAGCTCCTATCTTCTTATCACCAAACCTAAGTAGTGCTACCTGACCTCTATTGACAAGACGTGGTAGATAATTCTGTATCCCACTAGCCAGTAAATCAGGGACAAAACCAGCAGCATTAGATTCTATAGCTGTACTAAACATCTTGTCCATGTTAACACGATATAAGGAAGATATCTCTTTTACTTCGTCAATGACATTAGCGTTAGGATTACGCATAAACTCACCAACCATAAACTCAATGTCTGTTTCAGATACATCTAGTTTCTTAGCTGCTGTGTCGTAAAGATTAGAAAGTCTTGTAGCATCCTTTAGTATTGTAGTAGATACTAAAGTATCTCTTAAATCAAGAGCATTAGAACCTACTTCTTTACCAGATTTATTACCTAAACTATCTAAAGCTAGGCCATCACCTAGCCATCTTAATACTGGGTCTTCAGAGTTTTTTAGCTTTACTATACTAGATACATAACCACGTACAGAGCTAAACTTACCCCTTTGTTTTGATACTGCTTCTAGTTCTTCTGGGGACATGTCAGTAAAATCTTTACGTCCTAACCCAGCAATAAGAGAGTCGCTATCAAAATCAGCGTCTGTAGGTGTTGATGATACGTTAAATTCATCAGCCTCATCAACTATTCTTGTAAAGTTTTCTGTAATAATATCATCAGAGTATTGTCTTAAGAAGGCTTCTTTCTCTGCTGATAGGGGTACACCTTGTGCCTTGTCTCTTTGTATTTCAAGAAAGGCTTGACGCTTACGCATGTATTGACCATACTTTGTAAACCCACCTGTAACACCACCACCTATAGCCATAGCAAGCAGTACGTCACCACCTGTAATATCATGTACAGTTTGTGACCTAAGAAGCTCAAGACCTGCTTGTTCTACTGCACCTAAACCAAAGCCAAGTGCCACAGGAGCTTTCCTAATCTTCTGGAACATTCTGTAACCCTTTACAGCCGTAGCAGTTACAGGTGCAGTTATAGGAGCTAAAGGTGGAGCAGCAGCAGATACAGCAGCAGCAGTAGCTACGGCAGCAGCAGTATCAACAGGGTCAAGTGTCATAGCTGTGATGTATGCAGCAGTTCCTGTCATACCAGCAGCAGACATGTCTTGATATAGTTGAGATGTTAAACCCATCTCATGTATCATTTTTTTAGCTGCACCAGTACCTTTCTTACTACCAGCTTCAAGTATCTTTTCTAAAGCTGTTTCATCAGTTATACCGTCTGTAATTTCTTTAAATACATCCTGTGAAAAGGGTCTGTTATCAACAAAGTCATCACCAAAGAAACGAATAGCAGCCGCAGTCGTGCCTACAGCGTGTTGTGTTTGACCAGTCAACTCAAAGAAACCTTTAGCTTCTTCCTTTTGCTTTTTAGCTGCAAGCCTAACCTGTCTCTCAGAAAACTGTGGACTTAAAGGAGAAGGAGCTACTCCAGAAAAACCAAAGCTTTCTTGCATTTGTTCTAAAGTATCAACCATTGTTTAACTTTCTTCTAAGACGTAAAATTTCAAGGAACAGTAATACACTAATAGTAGGTTGTATTACTATGAATAACCAAATGTTAATCTCTTCATAGGAGATGCCTATTATATCTGCTAACCTTACTAATAAGATTACACAGAAGTCAAATACAGCATCTACCCACACAATACCACTATTGCCCATTACTGTTCCTTTTGTTAGTTTAGTTCAACGTAGACCTGAGAGCCTTCATCCTCTGTAATAGGAGCAAACTCACTGAAAAACGCTCTCATCTTCTTATAGATTGTTCCTTCAGAGGTACTCTTATTATTAAAGTTCCAACGCTCTTTGATAAACTTTTTACCTGATTTATCTTTCTGAATACTAAAGCCACCTACAAACCCTGCTGCTTTTAACACTGGGTCTGTCTGTAAGTCATAAGCAAACATAGCCAACCCAATAGGATTGTTAGGATAGATTGCATTTACCTGCTCTTCCATCTGCTTACGCTCTGTACTTGAAAGACGCTTACCACTAATGTCTTTAAAGTTAGCTATAACAGAAGACACTGGTAGTCCTCTCCTTGTTAAAGGATAGTCACCATACTCTACACTCTTAGAACCTCTAGCTTCAGCATTAGCTGTTGCTTGTTTTATAATAGCAAGAGTGTCCTCACCAATGTCTTTAGTTCCAAAGTCAGCTTTAATACCTAAAGACTTTCCTACTATATTAGAGAATAACGCTTTGTAAGGCGCAGCAATAATGTTAGAGGATGGGTCTTTCTCATCCAAAGAGTTTAATACTGTACCCTTAGGTCTAGGCTTTGGTGAAGGTATAGTCATTGTTGAAGCATTAGCTTCAGACATAATAGAAGGAATATCTATATTCGCTACTAGTTCTTCAGCTACTTTCTTTGCTCTATTAGCAGTTTGTTTAGCCCAATCTGTTGCGTATATTTTACCATCTTTGGTTACATTGTACAACATATTAAACTGTGCGTCAAGTAAAGCTGAGGCTTGTTCAACAGACCCTTCTGCATACTTAGCAGCTTCTCTCATTGAAGCTAAGAACTTAGGCCACTTTTTATCAGTGATGTTTGTCCTATCTAGCTGATAGCCCATCTGTATAGCAGCAGATTGAGTAGATTGTGGTAGGTTCTCAAACCCTTCAATTTTATTAGAAAGGTCAGCTATTGTCTTTTCTACTTTCAAAGCTACTACAGCAGCCGATTCCTCTGGTTGAACATTATTAATATCTTTAATCAATGTACGTTCATCAGTCGTAAGTGACTTAATTTGAAGCCCATGACCAACTGTATCAAATCCTACGTCATCATAAACAGTAGACGAGAAGCCTTCATCTTCCATAATAGTAGATGCAGCAGCAGATGATATAGGATTAAGAGAAGATATAGCACTTGTAACAGAAGCTAGTATTTCCTCACCTGTTACAGTATCAGCCATAGATGATATGTTTTCTACATCGTCTTCTGTTATATCATCTATAGTGTCAGAAGTAAATAAATCTTTTACATCTTGTTTAAAACTTTCCCAAGTTGAACCTTCTGTTGTAGTGCTAGGTGTGTAGTTAGGTGTCTCATCATCCTCAGTTGTTACCATTGGTTCGTTACCATCAGCAACATCTTGTTCAAAGTTAGCAACATTTTTTTCAATAAAGTTTGATTTACGTTGCTCTGCTACACTAACTAAGTTAATACCAAAGGGAAGCTGATACATTCCTTTAACTACGTCTATGTTTCCTAGCATATCTAGAGGGGCTGCAAATACGTTTAACATGTTATCGTTAGTAGTATTAGATTCTACAAATAAGCCAAACCCTTCTTTCGTTCGTGGCAAACCTTCTACACCAAAGGTAGATAGTATAACTCTGTCTTTTGTGCCTAACGCATTGTTTATGATAGCACGAAACTCAGGTTTTGACACAGCCTCTTCTAGAAGAGTATTAACCGTAGGGATATTCTCGTCTACTCTACCTTCTTTTAAGTACTTATTCTTTCGTATTAAACTAAGACTGCCATCAGTATTCTTGGCAACATCAAAGGTATCCGCAGTAAGACTAGTAGCCATCTTTTTAGCATCTTCTTCTGATATACTAGGATTAACACTACGTATCATTGAATACCTCTTTTCAATTAGAGGTTTCATAATTCCTAGATTTCTAGTTTCATCTTTATTAGTATAAGGCTTAAAGAAAATGCTAGGGTCTACTAAGTCAGCAAGTTCAGCAGGGTCTATTGTTAACTTAGGTGCTGTATCAGAATCATACCTTTGAGCCTTGAGAATAGCATCTCTAAACTCCTCACCTGCATCCATAGACAGTCTAATAAAGTCAAACGTATCTTTAGACTTAGTATCTGGTAACATGGCTTCTACACCACCCTGACCAAGATACTTGTAAGCTTTTAAAAACTCATTGTAAGCACCATAAGCCTGTTCTAAGTTAGTATATCTAGGAGCAGCACCCTCTGTATTCTTTGGTACTATCTTGTTATCTTTGTAATATACTACCTTACCTTCAGCATCCAACTCAGGCGCAGTTAAATCACCTGTTGCCCACAGTGGAAGACCTGTTCTTTTAGCTGCTGTTATTTCAGCAGTATCAATACCCAATCGCTGATGTAAAAGATAGTTCTTTCTCTCAGCGTCTACCATAGCAGCTTGTTTAGCATCTGCTTGAGCTTGTGTATTAGTAGGTAACTGGGCTATTGTCTGCATAGTTTCTGCAAAAGGAAGACCAGCAAACATAGCATAATCAGACTTACTTAACTTTTGAGTAAACCTTTCTCCTTCAGAAGTTTGAAATACTACATCTGTTTCTAAGTTAATACCAGAAACATCACCATCAAAAGCTGAGCTAAGTGTATTTAAAAGATGTCTATTTACTGTAGCTTCTTTACGTTTTGTAAGACCAGAAGCAGCGTCAGACTTTTGTTTAGCTTTAATAGCTGCTTTCTTATCAGCGTTACGTGAAGTACCTAGTTGGTTTTTAGAAAGAGTAGTACTTTCTCCCCATGTAGTTAGAGCAGATGTAGAACGATACACTCTCTCAGCGTGCATAAGGTCTACTACTATATCATTTAATCTATCTCTAGTGTAGTAGTCTTCATTAGCTTCAAAGTGGTTATTGATAAGAGTGTTAATAATAACTGCACCTTGATTTAAAGCTGCTTTGTTTCCAGATTGGAAAGAACGTTCTGATAAATCGTTCTGTGCGCGTAAGGCATCTTTAAGTTTTTCATCAAGCTTACCTTGATTATACTGAAACTTAGCTGGTTCAAACGTACCCTTACCAAATACTGTATTGACTGTTTCCATATCTAAAGAAAACACATCAATAAGCATTGGGTCAATATCAGTTTTTCTTAGTTCTTCTACATAATCACTAACATAATCTCTACGCTTTTGTAATACATCACCTACTTCCATTTGTAAGTAGTCGTTTTTATTTAAAGCAAAGTCTGTATCTAACTCCGCTTCCATAACTTTAGCAGCTTGTTCTAACTGAGAAACTTGTAACCTGCGCTTACCTGTTTCAATCTCTCGTTCTCTTTTTAATCTTTCTGCCTTTGTAGCATTTGCTTCTGCTTCTATAGCTGGGGTAATAGCAGATACAAACTGCGACAAAGGACTAGCCTGTGTCTGCTGTTCTGCTGGTCTAGTATAAGTATCAACAGGACTAGCTACAGGACTAAGGTTAGCCTGAGTAGCAGCTTTAAATTGTCTTACTTGTGGACGTTGTGCCATGTCTACCTCTTAATCTATAAAACCAAAGTCTGATGTACCTACTAAAGAAGAAAATCTTGTAGTTCCTAGTGAAGGAATAGCTGGCATAACAGTATTAGGCATTGCCTTGTTTAGTTTTCCACCGCCAAACGGTAAATCAAATAATCTTTCACCTGTCACATCTAATTCTGTTGCGTACATAGAAGCGGCAGTATTTAGCGCATGTGCTACTGGATTTGGTTTCTGACCACGAGGAATAGAGTTAATTCTATTTATTGCTTCAGCGTTGTAACCTGCTGCTTGGTCTTCAATCTGTGCCATTACCGCATCTACGTTTGTTGTAATTACGTCCTCAGACCGTAACTTTCTAGCTGTCACATCATCTAATTTTAATTCTTCTGTTTGCCCCTCAAGACCTGAATCTACTACCTTACGAGATTCTCGTTCTTTTAAAGCTGCTAATGCTAATTCAATCTTTTGTCCAGAAGCTGCTTCAGCCTCTTGAATAGCACGTCTATTTAAAGAACTAATTTTTAAATCTCTTGCTGCTGCCGCATTAATTCTGTTTTGTTGATATCTAGCTTCATCATCTTTGTATTTATTATTAGCATCTACAAACTTGCTAAAACCTTGTATCCCTGCCATAATAGTTAAAGGGTCAACCATTGTCTATCCTCACAAATTCTAAAAAGGGTTTGTTTCCTACACCCCATGTTTCATGTCGTTTAATAAATGTGAAGCCAACAAAACGTAGCCAATCTATAGCTACCTGATAGTCTGCATCAACAG
>Ga0233444_10006377_pt1 | contig 10553 bp, 9 predicted proteins | sample SI_124_October20_6_FD_182792 | JGI IMG/M metagenome (GOLD analysis project Ga0233444, IMG submission 182792) | Seawater microbial communities from Saanich Inlet, British Columbia, Canada - SI_124_October2016_10_MG | ecosystem: Environmental > Aquatic > Marine > Inlet | place: Canada: British...
AAAAATTATTCCTGGTAATGAAAAAAAATTATATAATTTACAAAATCAAATTGTAAAAAATAATATAGAAATTATTAGTGAAGAAAATGCTTTTGTACATGTTTCAGGTCATCCTAATAGAGATGATTTAAAAGACATGTATAAGTGGGTTAAACCAAAAAGTATAATCCCGGTTCATGGAGAGCATAGACACATGCAAGAGCATGTGAGTTTTGCAAAAGAAATGCAAATACCTAAAACTTTACTTATCGAAAATGGTGATATCATAAAGCTTCTACCGGGTGACACACCTCAGATTATTGATAAAGCTCCATCTGGAAGAGTTTATTTGGATGGAAGCATTAATGTAGAAACAGATTCTCAGTCTATTAAAGACAGGAAAAATTTATCAATAAATGGATATTTAGAAATAACTCTTTTAGTATCTAACAATGGCAAAATTAAAAAACCTATTATTTCATTTCGAGGAATTCCCGAAAACCAAAATAATGAGCCTTTCATATTTGATATGGAAGATGAAATTTTTAATATTTGTAAAACTTTTTCACTAGAAAGTAAAAATCAACAAAGAAATTTAATAGAAACTATTAAACAAAATTGTAGAAGAATTGTTAGAGAGAAGACGGGAAAAAAACCTTTTACAAATATAAATATAGCGAGAATCTAGTGGGTATAACTGGCTCAATAATAGTTTATGTACTGATTTGGTGGATGATTTTTTTCTCCATCCTACCAGTAGGAATACAATCTAAAAAAGAAAAATTTAAAGAACGTATAGAAGGAATAGACTCAGGGGCTCCAAATAATCCAAAAATAGGAAAAAAATTTTTAATAACTACGATAATTACTTCTATAATTTTTATTGTGATATATTATCTAGTAAATTTTAATATATTAAATTTAAGAGAATACTTACAATAATGTATCTTTCAAAATTATTTATACCAATTATAAAAGATCTTCCTGCTGAGGCAAAAATTAAATCACACCAACTAATGTTAAGAACAGGCATGATTAAACAATCGTCAGCCGGAATTTATTCATGGCTACCTTTAGGTTTTAAAGTAATGAAAAAAATTGAGCAAATAGTTAGGGAAGAACAAAATGCCATAGGGGCACAAGAAATGTTAATGCCAACAATTCAATCTTCAGAAATTTGGAAAGAAAGTGGAAGATATGAAGATTACGGTGAAGAAATGTTAAGAATTAAAGACCGTCAAGGTAGAGAAATGTTATATGGACCTACTAATGAAGAATTAATAACAGATGTGTTTAGATCAAGTGTAAAATCTTACAAATCACTTCCACAGCTTCTTTATCACATTCAATGGAAATTTAGAGATGAAATAAGACCAAGATTTGGTGTTATGCGATGTAAAGAATTCTACATGAAAGATGCTTATTCTTTTGATCTTACTGATGAAGAGGCAAAAAAATCTTACAATAAAATGTTTTTTTCATATCTAAAAACTTTTAATAGGTTGGGATTAAAAGCTATACCAATGGCAGCAGATACAGGTCCTATAGGAGGCGATCTTTCTCATGAATTCATAATATTAGCAGATACGGGTGAAAGTGAAATATATGCAGATAAAGAAATTTTTAAAATAGATTTAAATAAGTACTCGGGAACTGAAGACTCTCTTAAACAAATGAGAGAGGACTACACTAAAATTTATTCAGTTACTGATGATAAGTTTGATGAAAATGAATTTAATGAAAATGTTAAAAAAGAAAATCAATTAAAAACAAAAGGCATTGAAGTGGGTCATATTTTTTACTTTAGTGATAAATACTCTAAATCAATGAACTGTCAGATAGATGATAAAAATGGAAAAAAAACTTTTGTAAAAATGGGCTCTTATGGAATAGGTGTTTCAAGACTTGTAGGTGCCGCGATTGAAGCAAATTATATTAATGATGTAATGAAATGGCCTAAATCCATTTCTCCTTTTGATGTAGTTATTATCCCCAGTATAAGCAAAAACAATAAGGAAAATTTAGTAAAAGCAGAAAAAATATACAAAGTATTTAAAAAACAAAATATTGACGTATTGTTGGATGATGTTGATGAAAATATGTCGAATAAATTTAAAAAACATGATTTAATAGGTATTCCTTATCAAATTATAATTGGATCAAAATCTGAAGAAGGTAAATTTGAGTTTAAAGAATTGAATTCTCAAAGTGAAATTTTAAGCTTAGATGATATTCAATTAAAACTAAAAAAATAAAAAAAATTGTTTACAAAAGTCGAAAGATTAATTTCATCAAGGAATTTAAGACCAAAGAAAAAAGAGGGTTTTCTTAAAATAATTTCAATTTTCTCATTTCTAGGCATTATGTTAGGAGTAGCAATTTTAATAATAGTAATGTCAGTAATGAATGGTTTTAAAACTGACCTTACAAAAAAAATTTTAGGATTGAATCCACATATTGTAATTCAACCTAATAACTTCATTATAGAGGATAACTATATCTTAGAATTAAAAAATAGATTTTCAGATATAAAGGTAAGTAAGTCTTTTTCAGGTGAAGGTATTATAATTAAGAATGATAAAGCTAAAGGTATTATTTTTAAGGGAATTAATAAGGATGAAAAAAAATCTGTTGAATTTTTAAGTGAAAATTTAACAAGTGGAAATATTAAATCTTTTAAAAAAAATAAAGTTTTTATAGGAACAGAACTAGCTTATAATTTAAACCTAAAAGAAGGTGACAAAATGAGTTTAATGTCCTCAGCTTTTGTAGCAACACCACTAGGTAGTTTACCAAAACAAGAAACCTTCACTATTGCAGGAACATTTACCACTGGTTTTTTAGAATTTGATCAAAATATTATTTTTTTAAGAATTGAAGATGCGCTATCAATTTTTGACAAAGATGAAAAAGATCAAAATGTTGAAATATATTTAAAAGATCCTCTAAAAGCTGATTTATTGAAAAAAAAAATAGAAAAAATTAATCCAAATTATTTTATTTATACTTGGACTGACTTGAATAAATCTTTTTTTAGCGCTTTAAAAGTAGAGAGAAACGTAATGTTTATTATACTAACATTAATTGTGATTGTTGCTGCGTTTAATATAATATCTGGGTTAACTATATTGATAAAAAATAAAACTAAAGAAATCGCAATTTTAAAAACTTTAGGCCTTAACAACAGTTCAATTAAAAAATCTTTTTTTTTAACTGGTTTCTCTATAGGCTTTTTTGCAACAATAAGTGGAATAATTTTAGGAATCATATTTTCGTATAATATTGAAAAATTAAGAATTGTTTTATCTACTGTGTTTAATTTAGAAATTTTTCCAACAGATATTTATTTTTTAGAAAATCTACCAAGTGAAATTAACTTTTTTTCAATTTTAATAATATTTATTTTATCGTTAACAGTCTCAGCTATTGCTTCATATTTTCCTGCAACCGTTATCTCAAAAATGAAAACTTTTAGAGCTCTAAAATATGAATAAAATTTTACTAGAAACCATAAATATTAAAAAAACTTATGAACATATTAATGGAAATATTACTCTTTTTAATAATTTAAATCTTAAAATAAAACATGGAGACCTTATCGCTCTCACTGGGCCATCTGGTTCAGGAAAGTCATCTTTACTCCATCTTTTTGCTTTGCTAGATGATCCATCAAAAGGAAAAATTTTAATTAACAATAAACAAACAAACAGTTTAACAGAAAATCAAAAAGATGAAATTAGAAGAAAAAATATTTCAATTATATTTCAAGATAATAATTTATTAACAGATTTTACAGCTTTAGAAAATGTAATGATGCCATTGCTTATTAAAGGAGAGCATAAAAAAAATATTTTATCTAAAGCTAAAAAAATATTAAAAGATGTTAAAATTTTAAATAGATCTAATCATTTTCCTTCTGAGCTTTCAGGAGGAGAACAGCAAAGAGTGGCAATTGCAAGAGCATTAATTGCAGAAACAAATTTAATATTAGCTGATGAGCCGACAGGTAATTTAGATTTTCAAACATCAAAAGAAATATTCTCATTATTTTTAAAATTAAAAAAACTAAAAAAAACAATAATTTTTGCAACTCATAATAGAGAACTTGCTAACAGGGCTGATTACAAGTTGTTTATTTCTAACGGTAATATAAAACGAGTTAATGCCTTATAGTGATAAAAATTTTAATAATATAAAAATACATACTCAATATTCAATCTGTGAAGGAGCTATAAAGATAGATGATCTAGCTGAATATTGTAAATCAAACAAAATTAAATCTATAGGACTTGCAGATAGCTATAATTTATGTGGTGCGTTAGAATTTTCAGAAAAATTATCAAAAATTGGCACGCAACCTATAATCGGTACCCAAATAAATCTTAGAGCCCAAAACATAATAGGTAAAATAACTTTATATGCTACTTCAGAAGAAGGTTTTAAAAATTTAACAAAATTATCATCATTAAGTTATTTAAAAAATAATGGTTTAGAGGATCCATCTTGCGATCTAAATGACTTAATATCAAATAATAAAGATTTAATTTTACTGACTGGTAATTATTCCAATTTTTTTGGAAAGCTTCTTTATGCAAATAAAACTAAAGATTTTGAAAAAATCATTAATTCTCTTAAAGATAATTTTAAAAATAGAATATATTTTGAAATACAAAGACATGGTGAAGTTGAAGAAAAAAATTTTGAAAATCATTTATTAAATTACTCAAAGATCTTAAAAATTCCTCTAATTGCGACACAAGAAGTTTTTTATTTATATGAAAATATGTACGAGGCTCATGATGCATTAACTTGTATTGGGGAAAAAAAATTTGTAGACGATAAAAGTAGATTTAAATTTAGTAATCAACATTTCCTTAAAAGAGGAGATGAGCTTATAAAATTGTATACAGATATCCCTGAAGCATTAGAAAATAATTTTAATTTTCATTTAAGATTTAACTATAAGCCAAAAAAATCAAAACCAATATTACCTTCAATAGCAAATGAACAAAGTAATTCCCCAGAAGATGAACTAAGTAAACAAGCTAAAGAAGGGTTAACCAATAGAATTAAAAATTTTATATCAAAAAAAAATTCAGGTAAGAATACTGATAAAATTAAGCTTATTTACGAAGATAGATTGGCGCATGAAATAAATATTATTAATTCAATGGATTACGCTAGCTATTTTTTAATCGTTTCTGATTATATCAAATGGGCAAAGAGAAATTCTATACCAGTGGGTCCAGGTAGAGGATCCGGTGCAGGTTCCCTAGTTGCTTACTGTTTAGATATTACTGATCTAGATCCAATTGAGTTTGATTTAATTTTTGAAAGATTTTTAAATCCAGATAGAATTTCTATGCCAGATTTTGATATAGATTTTTGCGAGGAAAAAAGAGATCAAGTATTTGAATATTTAAGAACTAAATATAAAGATGGTGTTGCTCATATAATAACATTTGGTAAATTAAAAGCCAGAATGGCTTTAAGAGATGTGGGTAGAGTTCTTGGCTTGCCTTATGGACATGTAGATAAAATATGTAAAATGGTTCCTTTTGACCCTTCAAGGCCTTTGACATTACAAGAGTCTATTAACAGAGAGCCAAGATTTAAAGAAGAAGTTAGAAATAATAAAAAAGTAAAAAAACTTTTAGATTTATCTTTAAAACTTGAAGGTCTTAATCGAAATATGGCTACTCATGCAGCAGGCGTAGTAATTGCAGGAAATAAATTAGCCGAACAATTTCCTTTATACGTAGATCATAGTTCTGATTTAATTTTACCTTCAACTCAATACGATATGTATTCATCAGAAAATGCAGGACTAGTAAAATTTGATTTATTAGGATTAAAAACCTTAACTGTAATTGATAAAACTATAAAGAGATTAAAATTAAAAAATATAGAATTGGACATTAGTACAATTAATCAAAATGATAATAAAGTTTTTTCACTTTTATCAACTGGAGAGACAACAGGATTATTTCAACTAGAGAGTGCCGGAATGAGAGATGCAATAAAGCAAATGAAACCAAATAAATTTGATGATATTATTGCACTTGTAGCTTTATACAGGCCCGGTCCGATGAGTAATATTCCAATATATAACGATTGTAAAAATGGAATTAAAGAACCTGACTATATTCATCCAACATTGAAAGAAATATTAAAACCAACATATGGAATTATTATTTATCAAGAACAAGTAATGCAGATTGCTCAAACTTTAGCTGGTTTCACAGCAGGTGAGGCAGATATTTTAAGACGTGCAATGGGCAAAAAGAAAAAAGCAGAACTAGATAAACAAAAAGAAAGATTTATCAATGGAGCTTTAAAAAATGGTATTGCAAAGGATGTAGCTAACTTTGTTTTTACTAAAATTGAACCTTTTGCTCAATATGGTTTTAACAAAAGTCATGCCGCTGCCTATGCTTTAATTGCTTATCAAACAGCATACTTAAAAACTTATCATAAAGAAGATTTTATAGCCGCCACAATGTCTACTGAATTGACTAACACATCTAAATTAAGAGAATTTGTTGAAGAATTAAAAAGATTAAATATTGAAATTATTCGACCATCTATAAATAAATCTTTTGCTGAATTTAAAGCTATCAATGGTAAACTTTTTTATGGACTCGGGGCAATAAAAAATGTTGGTTTTGAAGCTGTTTCAAACATAGTAAATGAAAGAGAAAAAAACGGTAAATTTAGTTCATTTATTAATTTTATTAATAGAGTTAATGCAAAAGATATAAATAAATTACAATTAGAAGGTTTTGTAAAAGCAGGAGTGTTTGATGAATTTGATACTGACAGAAGTAAAATTTTGAACTCAGTTCCAAAAATAATACAAAAAATTAAAAATATTAATGATGACAAAGATAATAATCAGTCAAATTTATTTGAAAAACAAGAAAATATTAAAGAAGATTTCGATTTTATACCTCATAAACCTTGGGTTCAAAAAGAACTTTTAACGGAAGAATTTAAATCTTTAGGATTTTACTTGTCTGATCATCCACTTAGCGAGTATGAGGAGGCATTTAATCAACTAAAAATATCTCATTATAATACTTTCTACGATAATGATGAAAATGAGGGATTAGTAGCAGGTACGATTATGTCAATAATAGAAAAAAAAAGTGCAAAGGGGACACCGTATGGGATAGTCAAGTTTAGTGACAAGAAAGGAGAATTTGAACTCTTTCTATTTGCTGAAATGCTAGTCTCCAATAGGGAAAAACTAAAAGAGTCAGAGTCTTTTGTGCTAACACTACAAAAAGATAAGATTACTGGAGATAGTGGTAAAAAAAGAATTAACGTTAGAAAAATATTAAATCTCGATGAGGTAATCAACAAGCCATATTCTAAGGTAACAATAGAGTTAAAAAATAATTACAATTTAAGTGAAATTAACGAACTTTTATCTGATAATGGAGAAACTAAAATTAATTTAATCATTAAAGATAAGAATAATGAAGCCCACTACTCTCTTCAAAATAATAGAAAATTTGACTTAAAACAGCTTAAAGTCTTAAAAGACAAGGAATATGTAGAAAAAAGAACAGTTTAGAGAGTTGATTTTTTACCTTGTTTGTATATATCAGTGAGTAATTTCGCACACAGTTACAAGGGCATAGCCCTACCGGTCCTTATTTGGAATTACTGTGGTGGATTAACCGGAAAAAAATATGAACGTACCAAAAGTAGACATTAAACAATTATTAGAAGCAGGAGTACACCTTGGCCATAAAACATTAAGGTGGAATCCAAAAATGAAAAAATTTATTTTTGGAGAAAAAAATTCAATTCATATAATTGATTTAACTCAAACAGTTGATTATTTAAAAAATGCTCTTGTTCAAGTTCATAAAGTAATATCTAGTGGGGGAAAGTTATTAGTAGTTTCGACAAAAAAACAAGCATCAGAACAAATAAGTGACCTAGCTAAAGAAACAGGGCAATACTTCGTCAACTATAGATGGTTAGGTGGGATGCTTACAAACTGGAATACAATTCAAAATTCAATAAAAAGATTAAAAAAATTAAACGATCAACTTGCAAAAGAAAATTTAGGTTTTACAAAAAAAGAAATCTTAAAATTCGGTAAAGAAAAAGAAAAACTTCAACGATCTTTGGGTGGAATAGCCGATATGAAAAAAACACCAGACTTAATTTTTATAATTGACACAAATATAGAGTCATTAGCTGTTGCAGAAGCAAAAAAACTTAATATACCAATTATAGCTGTACTCGACACAAACTCGGATCCAACTGGCATTGATTATCCAATTCCTGGAAATGATGATGCTAGACGTTCAATAAATCTTTATTGTGAATTATTAAAAAATACGATTAAAGATGCTGAGAAATTTATTAAAGGCTCTGAAGAAAAAGAAGAAAAAAATAAAAAAACAGTAGAAAAAAATAATTCTTAAAAACTGCTAAATGTCCAATAAAGATTTGTTAAAAAATATTAAAAAGTTAAGAGAAATGACTGGCGTAGGATTTAAAGACTGTAAAATAGCTTTAGATGAAACTAATGGAGATATAGAGAGATCAATAGACTTTTTAAGAAAAAAAGGAATTGCAAAAGCTTCAAAAAAAATGAGCAGAACCGCGTCAGAGGGTTTGGCTTTACTTAAGGAAAATGATGGTCAAATTTCAATCATAGAAATTAATAGTGAGACAGATTTTGTTGCTAAAAATGAAGATTTTGTTAATTTTTGCAAAGAGCTTTCAGATATTAATTTTTCCATAAAAGGAAACCTGGAAAAATTAAACAAATCTAAGATGACAAACGGTATTCTTGTAAAAGATAATCTAGTTAGTTTAATAGCTAAAATAGGAGAAAAAATTATAATTAGAAGAACTAATTTTTTTGATAATTCAGAAGGTTTTAATTTTTCATATGTACATTCTGCGATAGAAAAAAATATTGGAAAAATAATTTCGATAGTTAAATTAGATGGTATATCAAAAGGTCAAAATGATGGAATTGGTTTAAAAATTGCAATGCATATTGCAGCTTCAAATCCTTTAGCAATCGATAAAAATGGAATTGAAAAAAATATCATTGAAAAAGAATTAGAAATAATAAAAGAAGAAATAAAAAATTCTGGAAAACCAGCGGAAATGGTTGATAAAATTTCTAAAGGAAAAATTGAAAAATTCTTAAATGACAACTCATTATTAAATCAAACTTGGATTATGGACCCTAAAAAGAAAGTTTCAGACATATTAAAAGAAAACTCATCTGCAGATAAGGAAATTAAAGTACTAAATTTTGTTAAGTATAAAGTTGGAGAAGGAGTTTAAAAGTGAGTGGTGATTTTAATGAGAGTAATTATTCATCAAAAATGGATAAAAGTATTCAATCTTTAAAAAAAGATATTTCAACATTACGAACAGGTAGGGCAAATACGAATATGCTAAATACTGTAAAGGTTGATGTATATGGACAATTAATGCCTATTGAACAATTAGCAACTGTAAGTGTTCCAGAAGCTAGATTAATTTCAATACAAGTTTGGGATAAAGCAAATACTGCTTCAATAGAGAATGCTATACAAAAATCTGAGTTAGGAATAAACCCTCAAATAGACGGTCAAATAATAAGATTAAGAATTCCCGATTTAACAGAAGAAAGAAGAAAAGATTTGATTAAAGTTTTAAAGAATATGGGAGAAAAAGGTAAAGTTGCTATTAGAAATATTAGACGAGATGCTAACGAAGATTTAAAGAAAAAATTAAAAGAAAAATTTATCTCTGAAGATGACAACAAAAAATATGAAAAAAATATTCAAAAATTAACTGACATAAATATAGAAAATATTGATAAAATTTTAACAGAAAAAGAAAAAGAGATAAGTCAAATATGAATAAGCTCAACCATATTGCCTTCATTATGGATGGCAATGGTAGGTGGGGAAAAAAGAATAAAAAAAGCAGAAACTTTGGACACATTCAAGGTGTAGAAACTGTAAAAAAAATCGTTTCATCATCAATTAAATTCGAGATTCCAATAATAAGTTTTTACGTATTTTCTTCAGAAAATTGGAAAAGACCAAAAAAAGAGATAGTTTTTTTATTTAAATTAATTCACAGTTACTTCACAAAAGAAATAAAAAGTTTAATTTCACAAAATATAAAAATAAATATATTAGGTGAATTAAGCAAATTACCCTCAGATATTAAATCAACTTTAAAAAAAACTATGAAATTAACTAAGAAAAATAAAAAAATTATTGTTAATTTAGCTATTAATTATGGATCTAAAAATGAAATTTTAAACGCATTTAAAAGTAATAAAAATAAAATAAATATTAAAAATTTAGAAAAAAATCTTTATACTAAAAAAATGCCCAATCCTGATATTTTAATAAGAACTGGAGGTCATCAAAGGTTAAGTAATTTTATGCTTTGGCAATTAGCATATGCAGAACTATTTTTTTTAAAGAAATTATGGCCAGATTTTAATTCTAAGGATTTAAAATCAATTATCAATAAATACAAAAAAAGCAAAAGAAACTTTGGTTCTTTATGATTGCAAAAAATCTAAAATATAG
>Ga0233444_10006381_pt1 | contig 10544 bp, 9 predicted proteins | sample SI_124_October20_6_FD_182792 | JGI IMG/M metagenome (GOLD analysis project Ga0233444, IMG submission 182792) | Seawater microbial communities from Saanich Inlet, British Columbia, Canada - SI_124_October2016_10_MG | ecosystem: Environmental > Aquatic > Marine > Inlet | place: Canada: British...
TTTAATGACGGGACTTAATTTTGGGCGCAATGATAGCGCAATGATGGGGTTAGTGTTAAAGCTGAATATATATCGCCTTTGGATATGGCTATCTGATATGGCTTGCGATAGGATAACGCCATTATCAGGGCTTTTTATTGGGAAAATATATGATGACTGCCAGCGATTTGAACGGCATAACCGTAGTTACTATTGAACAGGCTGTTGCCGCGCCATATGCATCTGGCAAGCTGGCTGATGCTGGCGCAAGAGTTATAAAAATTGAACGCCCCGAAGGTGACTTTGGCCGCGGCTATGATAAGGATGCCAAGGGGTCGAGTTCCTATTTTGTCTGGCTTAATCGCGGCAAAGAATCGGTTGCACTCAATTTGAAAGATTCTGATGATCTGGCGCTGGTCAAATCCATGATTGGTCAGGCCGATATCTTTATTCAGAATTTGATGCCCGGTGCCGTGGCAAGACTGGGGCTGGATGTTCATGATTTACGCGCGGAATATCCGGCGCTAATTACATGTTCGATCAGCGGCTATGGCGAAACCGGCCCTTTTAGCCAGATGAAAGCCTATGATTTGCTAGTTCAAGCAGAAGTCGGGCTAGCCAATCTAACCGGATCAGCAGAAGCCGCTGGCCGTGTTGGTGTTTCCATTTGTGATATCGGCGCCGGCATGACAGCGTATCAGGCGATCCTGCAAGCTTTGATTGGCCGCGCCACAACCGGTAAAGGCAGACATATTGAAGTATCCTTATTCCATGCGCTCGCTGACTGGATGAATGTTCCTTACATTCAATCCAGACATGGCGGCCGCAAGTTAACCCGGCCGGGTCTGCATCACCCGACTATTGCGCCTTATGGGGTGTATACATGTGGCGATGGCGGCATGATTTTATTTTCTATTCAGAACGAACGGGAATGGGTAAAATTCTGCACCGATGTGCTAGGCGATGCTGACATGGCAAAAGAAGACCAATTTGCCGGAAACACTAATCGTGTTGCAAATCGCGCCGCGCTGGATGCCCGCATCATTGCCGTTTTTGCAAAACATAGCCGTGATGATATGGCACATATCATGACAGAGGCAGACATTGCCTTTGGCCGGTTGAGCGATATGGATGATTTAATCAATCACCCGCAAATCCGGCTGATGACGATCCGGACATCCGAAGGTGAAATGGAAATTATGACTCCCGGCGCGCTGGTTGATGGCCAGATATATGCCGCAACCGATGTTCCTGATCTGGGTCAGCATACCGATGCCATCCGGCTTGAATTTGAGCAGGACTAACCAATGAAATCATGGTCAGGTGAAATCTGGGGCGGGTTATATATTCTTCTGGCCATGTTTATCATTGGCCCTAATGATACGCTTGTTGTGGTGCTGGAAGACGATATTGGTGTTGGCCAGTTTCATTTTCTCAGGAGCCTGATTGCTGTGCCACTGATTTTAATGGCGGCGTGGGTAATGAAGTCTGATCTGACGATTTATCGTCCCTGGGCAATGATTATCCGTAATTTGTGTTTTATGATTTCGATGCTGCTTTATTTTTCGTCACTGTCTTTTTTGCCGATGGCGGTGACAGGTGCCGGAATATTTACATGCCCGATTTTTGTATTGATATTCTCACGGGTGTTTTTTGGTCAGCATATTGGCTGGCGCAGAATTAGCGCCGTGGTTGTGGGGTCTATCGGTGTGCTGATTATTCTTAACCCGAATGGGGCAACATTTTCCTGGATGAATATTCTGCCGGTATGTGGCGGCGCTTTTCTGGCGCTAAGCAATATCATGACAAAGCGCTATTGCGATAAGGAAAGCCCTATTCTGGTATCAGGTATGGGGTTTGCCTTTTTGGGAATTGGCGGTGCTGTTGCTTCTCTGGCTTTAACGGTTTATCCGGTGGAACCTAGCGGCCAGATGACGGCATTTATTACTACTGGCTGGGCGCCTCTGACATGGAATGTTCTGGGATTGGTGTTTATACAGGCCTTTTTTTCCACGATTGCCATGTGGTTTATGACACGCGCCTATCAGATTGGTGATCCGACTTATATTAATGTTTATGAATATGCGTTCCTGATTTTTGCCGGATTAGCAGCATGGGTATTTCTGGAACAGAGTTTATTGATGCGTGATATTTATGGCATTATCATGATTGTTTTTGCTGGCATTATTGCGACCAATGCTGGCGCACGAACCGATGCTTTGACTGAACCGGCATAGATTTAAGACAGTTTAATCGACCCGGATAGGCATGGTACGGCTCAACAATCCGGCTATAACTAGCACGATTCCCAGCACCAGAAACAATCCGCTAATATCCGTAAATATCAAAATAAATGCAGAAAGCCCCGGGGTAACCACAAAAGACATTTCCCGCCATGTGGAAAATACGCTGGTCATTTCGACCCGGACTTTGGGTGTGACCATCCGCATAAACGGGATATTGCCGATAATATCAAGCATGTCAAAACCAAGTGATGCCAGAAGCAAAAGCAACAATCCCCATATTGTTGGTTCAGGCAATAAGCCAAGTGTAATCATGCTGATGCCTGCCATGGAAAAGCTTAGTAATATGGTTTTGCGAATACCGATATACTGGGCAATAGCGGCAAACCGGCTAGATAGTAAAAGCACGGCCATGATGCCGCCCATAAATAATCCGATCCATTGTGTTGATATGCCAGCGTCACGCAAATAAATGGGGCCATAGGTAAAAAATACCACCCACGAAGATGACCGCGCCACGGCAATCAGATACGCCACGCGCATATGTGGATTGCCAAAATAAGTACGCACATTCTTGATGAAATCCAGATTGCCGGATTTTGGTGGTTTAATATTCTGGGCTTCTGAAATGCGTAACCACCAGAAGATAACAATCAGGATGGAAATCAACGTGATAGATAATAAAAAAGGCGCCTTATGATCAACATTGACCCACATCCATGTTCCGACAAATGGAAAGATTAGCCATGAAATGCCGGCAAAAAGAAACTTCCTGCTTTCTGCTCTGGCGAGTTGTTTGCGGGGGGTAAAATCCATGGTGTATAGGGATATACACATGAACATCAAACCACCACCGGCCATCCGGCAGGCATTAGCCAGCACAAAAGCCATTGGCGTATCCAGCATAAACGTCAGATTACCGGAAAGCGCAATAAAAACGCCAATGGTGAAAACATATTTTCGCGTCAGCAGATTAATCAGACTGCCAGTATAAAGAACAATGGGTAAAGAAATCAGCGCCGAAAGAAAAAGGCTGAGCGATAAAGCCACGGTGCTATTATCAAGAATATTAAGCCCGACTAGCGATATCAATGATCCCAATACAGCCATTGATGCGCTGTTCATGCCATAAATAATCCCAAGCGTATTACCGCTAGGGCTTCCGCCTGAAGCGATGCGAATGGGTGGACGAAACGCCATTTTAATATGCTTCTTTTAAACTTTAATATTTATACCATACGCTTATTTATGCATTAGGCAATGGTCAATATGTGCTATATTTTTCAAATATTTTTAATAGGAACATTAGGTGGGTTGTGATGAGCAATGTTTTTCTTAAGTCAGTAGAAGACGTCTATAATAAAGCCGCTAGTCTTGTAGAAATGGCACCGGGGTTATCCGAAAAAATCAAAGTAACAAACGCCTCCTATATTGTCCGTTTCGGGGTTAGGTTGCGCGGTGCCATGCAGACATTCACCGGCTACCGCTGTGTTCATAGTGAACATTTCGAACCGGTCAAAGGCGGCATCAGATATAGTCTTGATGTTTCTCTGGAAGAAGTAGAAGCATTAGCCACGCTGATGACATTCAAATGTGCATTGGTTGAGGTACCGTTTGGCGGCTCAAAAGGCGGGCTTCATATCAACCCGCGTGACTGGACAGAACAGGAACTGGAACGCATTACCCGGCGGTTTACCCAAGAACTGGCTAAACGTGATCTGATCAGCCCATCACAGAATGTTCCGGCACCTGATATGGGAACAGGTGAGCGCGAAATGGCATGGATGGCAGATGAATATCGCCGTCTGAATTCAGTTGAAATTAACGCCTGGGCATGTGTGACGGGTAAACCGGTGGGCAAGGGCGGTATTCAGGGACGGGTTGAGGCCACGGGGCGCGGCGTTCAATATGCCTTACGCGCCTTTTTTGATCATCCGGCAGATGTTAAAAAAACCGGACTTGCGCCGGGGTTAAAAGACAAGCGTGTGATTGTTCAGGGGTTAGGCAATGTGGGTTATCACGCGGCATTGTTTTTATCCGAAGAAGACGGGGCAATCATTACCCATGTTCTGGAACGTGGCGGCGCGATAGTAAATCCGGATGGCATCAATATTCGTGCGCTCAAAGATCATATGAACGCGCATGGTACCGCCGAAAGCTATGACGGATTTGTGGCCAGCGGGCTTGAAATGCTGGAACAGGATGCTGATATCCTGATCCCGGCGGCCATGGAAATGGTCATCACCGAAGACAATGCCAGCCGGATAAAAACGCCGCTGATTATTGAGGCGGCAAACGGCCCTATCACATCAGCGGCTGACCCCATTTTGAACGAAAAAGGCATTGTTATTATTCCTGATCTCTATGCCAATGCTGGCGGAGTCACGGTCAGTTATTTTGAATGGATTAAAAATCTGAGCCATATCCGTTTTGGCCGGATGCAAAGACGCGAAAATCATGATCATTTTAGTGCGATCATTAATGGTGTTGAAATGCTAACAGGAAAACCGTTCCCTGATACATTCCGCGAACAGGCTCTAACCGGATCAACAGAATTGACTTTGGTGCGGTCAGGACTGGAAGACACCATGCGTGAAGCATATAAACATATCAGCCATGAATGGAACACTAATCCGGATGTTAAGGATATGCGGGTGGCGGCTATGAAAATTGCGGTTGAACGTGTGGTAAAAAGCTATGGTTCATTAGGTATTTAGACGCCGGTTTACAATGAGCTTTTGATCTTATGGGCTGTGAATCTGGCCGTGAATTTGATTTGGCATCTGGCCAAGTGCCATAATGCTGAATAATGCCCCCTGCCGGGTTTCCAGCCCGATAACCAGACCGGCTTCGCTGGCATCAGCACCGAACAGGGTGCCAGTGACAAATTGACGATCCAGTTGTTGTTCAACGCCATCAAATATGAGCTGCATATCACCATTAGTTTGAAAATTGACCTGATCATCCAGCACCATGGGTGCGGTCAGTGATAAACCATCACCGGCCAGATTAAGCGAAGCATGATAATTATCCGATGTCAGATGCAAGGCGCCTGTGGCTTTTCCGGTGCGCGTGTCAAATGCCCCATCACAAGCAACACAATTCCATAATGAATTGATATCATAGGTGATATCATGGTCAGGCAGGGCAGATGTCTGATGTCCCCAGACGACCAGCCGTGTCGCTATATCCGCGCGACCGTCAAGAGGTGTTGATATGGTACCAAAACGTGAAAACCGGTTGGTAACAGTATCAGAACCGGCATCCGATACCGGCGGCAATTTGCGCAATACCGCGCCGATAGTGGCATCATCCACATGACCATCCAGTTTTAGATTGAGACTATCGGTATCCATCACCGTAATCCATTTTTTGCCATCGCCATTAATTTTGGCAAAAAGCTGATCAACCTGTAGCTGGGTCGCGTTGGTCAGATCAGTCAGATTAACGCCCGCAGGAGGAGGGGCGGAAACGAATGTACCATTCCCGCCCCCGCACCCAACCAGCAGAGGTAAAAATACTGCAAGGATAACATGATAAATCCGCCTTGCCGGATATAAGCTGATTAGGTGCATTAGTATTTTCTAATTTATTTTTTTCTTTCAGTCTTGATCCTCTGGCATCATCTGTAAAAGAAAAAAGCAGAGCCTGTCCTGCGGCAGGATCATATAACAAAAGAACAGGCTATTGATATTTTGTATAAACAAACCTATATAAAGCAATCAGACATAGTCGCAGGATTGAGGTATGAACCCTCTCCCGCGCTAAAACATAATAGATGGAGTTATTGAATGTCCCTTTCCGCGCTAGCAGGAAAAACTGCTGCTATCCTTGTTTCACATGGTTTCAGCGAAAACGTTTTGATCAATTTGCAAAAACAATTAAATGCTGCAGGCGTCAAAGCAAAGATGGTTTCAAAAGAAAATGGCCTGATTAATGGCTGGGCTGGTGAGCAATGGGGTCTATCCTATCCAGTTGATGGTGTATGGCGCGAAACGCTGGCCGTTGATTATGATATCATGGTTATTCCCGATGGTGATCAGCATTTGAAAGCTTTATCATCAGACAGCCATGCCAAGCGGATTATATCGGCCTTTCTTCGTGAGAAAGCACCGTCCCTGTTAGTTGGTGGTGGGGTAGATATGGCCAAGTCGCTTGATCTGCTAGCAGATATTGCACCGGAAAATGATACCCATGTTTTAGCCAGTGATCATATTGTTGTTGCGGGTAAGTCAGCCGACATATCAGAAATGATTGACAGTCTGGCGCTTGCTGTATCAAATACGGTTGACGAGGTTAACGCCGCTTAATGCAATAATCTCAAAAGATCATCGTAATTTCAGCGTTGAATTGAGCATGGCATGACAATGGATCAACTTCCTTCTCCGTGTATTAGTATTTGTCAAATTGATCCGGCCAGCGAGTTATGTACGGGGTGCTATCGCACGCGTGCAGAAATCGCATCATGGCGTAGCATGAGCACCGATGAGCAAAGAACGCTGATCAGTGCATTACATGATCGGCAAACAGAAATCACCGGCAGAAGTCGCCGCACAAGACGACGGAGCCGTGCCTAGACAGGAGAACAGGCATGTTTATTCTAGATCGCATCTTGCAAAAACAGGGCTTTATCCTTGCCGATGGAGCAACGGGAACAAATTATTTTCAACTTGGGCTGGAAACAGGCTATCCCCCCGAATTATGGTCACTGGAAAAACCGGAACATGTATCAGGCTTGCATCAGCGGTTTATCGAGGCTGGATCAGATGTCATTCTGACAAATACTTTTGGGGGAACCACCCACAGATTAAAACTTCATCAGGCCGAAGATCAGGTCAGGACATTAAATATAGCCGCCGCCAGATTAGCGCGTGAATGTGCTGATAACTATCATGCCGCCACTGGCAGAGAAATTGCGGTTGCCGGATCAATCGGCCCAACAGGTGAGCTATTTACCCCCTTGGGTATGCTTACCCATGATGCGGCAGTGGCAGCATTTACCGAACAGGCCGAAGCATTAGCCGAAGGCGGTGTTGATATGCTCTGGATTGAAACCATTTCTGCTTTTGAAGAAGTTTTTGCCGCATTGGAAGCTGCCAAGAAAACAGGATTGCCAGTTGCCGCAACTATGACTTTTGACACGGCAGGCAAGTCCATGATGGGCGTTGATCCAGCAGATTTTGCCAAACAGATCAGCGAAAAGGGCGTTGTTGCAGTTGGCGCAAATTGTGGCATAGGGCCAGCTGAGCTGATGCATTCGGTGACGGCTATGCATCCAGCGGATGGCGTGATGCGGATCGCCAAAGGCAATTGCGGCATCCCGGAATATGTTGAAGGTAAAATTCATTATCACGGCACACCGGAATTAATGGCTAAATATGCAGTTCTGGCTCGTGATGCCGGCGTTCAGATTATTGGCGGTTGTTGCGGGACAAGTCCTGACCATATCCGTGCCATGCGGCAAGCGCTTGATCAAGCCATTGATGGCGACCGACCGGCGGTTGATGCGGCCAGACTGGAATCGGAACTAGGCAAGCCATGGAAAAATATTCCTGAACAACCATCATCTGCCAGCACGGCCAGCACTCAACGCCGCCGCCGCCGCAAATCATAGACGCGCCACATGCGATATGATGGCGCTGAAATGATGCGCCCGAAGCAGGCTAATGTATGTTTTCATACAAAATCACTTGCATGACTTGCCGTCCTCAAGATAGATAAGAGGCGAAAAGCCTAACTGCCGCAAGCGGAGATTTGAGATGAACGCCTACCGCACACATACCTGCCAAGCCTTAACCAGTGCTGATGTCGGATCAACCGTCATGTTATCCGGATGGATTAACCGAAAGCGTGATCATGGTCAGCTTCTGTTTGTTGATCTGCGGGATCATTATGGCATTACCCAATGTGTAGCCGATAGTTCAGATGCCAGTTTTGCGCAAGTTGAGCATACCCGCGTCGAATCGGTGGTACGCATCAAAGGCACGGTAGTTAAACGCATAGATGATACCATCAACCGTAATCTGCCAACCGGTGAGATTGAGGTAAGGATTGAGCAGTTTGAAGTGCTATCCCATGCCGATGTTCTCCCGCTTCAGGTGAACTCTGACGAAGATGCTGGTGAAGAAACCCGCCTGCGTTATCGTTATCTGGATTTGCGGCGCCAGCGGCCGCATCAGAATATTCTTTTGCGGGCGCAGATCATCCAATCTATCCGCCGCCGGATGGTTGATCAGGGATTTATGGAATTTCAAACGCCTATCCTGACCGCGTCTTCCCCCGAAGGCGCGCGGGATTTTCTGGTCGCATCACGGCTGCATCCGGGCAAATTCTATGCTCTGCCGCAAGCACCGCAACAATTCAAACAGCTGATTATGGTATCCGGTTTTGACCGGTATTTTCAAATCGCGCCATGTTTCCGCGATGAAGACAGCCGCGCTGACCGAAGCCCCGGGGAGTTTTATCAACTTGATCTGGAAATGAGCTTTGTTGAACAGGATGATGTGTTTGCAGCGGTGGAACCGGTTATTGCCGGCGTGTTTGATGAGTTTACGGATCAAGATATCAAAGCGCCGTTTACGCGCATCAGCTTTGCCGAATCCATGTTGAAATATGGAACAGACAAACCTGATCTGCGAATTTCGCTAGAAATTCAGGATGTGACCGAACATTTCCGTGATTCCGGTTTCAGTATATTTGCCAAGGCCGTGGCCAGTGGGTCTGTTGTTCGCGCTGTTCCGGGGCCTGGATGTGGTAGCCGTGCTTTTGCTGATAAAATGAACAGCTGGGCGCAAGGCGAAGGTGCGCCGGGCATGGGATATATTATTTACGGCGAAGGTGAAGCCCGCGGCCCGGTCGCCAAAGCGCTAGGTGATGACGCGGCTATGGCTTTGCGTGATCAGATGGGGCTTGCCGATGGTGATGCGCTGTTCTTTGCCTGTTCTACCGAAGAAGATGCCGCGGCGCTTGCCGGTAAAGCACGGGTACGAATTGGTCAGGAAAAAGAGCTGATTGCCGATGGCTATCATTTTTGCTGGATCGTTGATTTCCCGATGTTCGAAAAAGACAAGCTCACTGGCGAAATAGCGTTTTCCCATAACCCGTTTTCCATGCCACAAGGCGGGCTGGAAGCTCTAAACACCATGAACCCGCTGGATATCAAGGCATGGCAATATGATCTGGTTTGTAATGGGATTGAGCTATCATCCGGTGCTATCCGGAACCATTTGCCCGAAGTAATGTATCGCGCTTTTGAAATTGCCGGTTATGGCCCCGAAGTAGTGGATAATAAATTCCCCGGCATGATTAATGCGTTCCGTTTTGGCGCGCCGCCGCATGGTGGGATTGCACCGGGGATTGACCGGATTGTTATGTTGATTGCCAATGAGCCAAATATTCGTGAGATTATTCTGTTTCCGATGAACGGTAAGGCCGAGGACTTAATGATGGCCGCCCCGTCTGAGGTTGATGACAAACAGCTGACAGAACTGCATATCAGAAAGCAGTTACCTATCAAACCAGCAGGCTAGATATGGTGACGCGCTTGCCGTGTCTGCTATTTTAGCCGCATCAGCCCATGTGACACCCATATCACACAGATCAGCAGAAACGCGGCACCAGCTTGATGCAAAGTGCCAAGGCTGACCGGTACCTGATAAAGCAATGTCATCACGCCAAGCACAAACTGGCCAAATATAGCCAGCATCATAACGCCCCCGGATAGCCCCAGATTAACGCCGCTAAGATGGGCTTTGCGGGCGCGGAACCACAGACTTAACACGCCTAAAACCGCAAGCACGGCTATCCACCGATGATGGAATTGCGCTGATGCCGGATTTTCAAACGGGTCGGATACGCCATAATAGCCATATTCAATCGGCACCAATTGTCCGCCCATAAAGGGATATTCATTATAGATCAGTCCGGCATTCATTCCGGCAACAAATGCACCGGCAATGATTGTTATCGCCAGAACACCAATAACACCAGCGACATGACCACGCGGCAGAATGGCGCGTCCATGTTTAAGATCAGCAATCGTCCAGATCAGCACCGCCAGAATAGTCAGCGCAATCCCCAGATGTGTAGCCAGCCGGTATGCCGATACATAAGGATCATCCACCAGTCCGGATTTCACCATCCACCAGCCAATAGCTCCCTGAGTTCCGCCCAGTATCAGAAGAATCAGAAAGCGGCGGCCGAATCCGTGCGGGATTTGTCGCCGGAAAGCAAACCATAGCAAGGGCAGAATAAATGCCAGCCCGATTAACCGGCCAAATAACCGATGCAGATATTCCCAGAAAAAAATCCATTTAAACGCAG
>Ga0233444_10006384_pt1 | contig 10542 bp, 11 predicted proteins | sample SI_124_October20_6_FD_182792 | JGI IMG/M metagenome (GOLD analysis project Ga0233444, IMG submission 182792) | Seawater microbial communities from Saanich Inlet, British Columbia, Canada - SI_124_October2016_10_MG | ecosystem: Environmental > Aquatic > Marine > Inlet | place: Canada: British...
GTAGCTAAGTATGGAAAAGATAACCGCTGAAAGCATCTAAGTGGGAAACTTACCTCAAAACTAGTTCTTCCTATAGAGCCGTAGTAGACCACTACGTTGATAGGCCGGATGTGGAAGCGTGGCAACACGTGCAGCTGACCGGTACTAATAGCTCAATTGGCTTGATTTATGCACTGAAAAAAATTTTCAGTTAAAGCAAACACCAATAGTAACAATTGATATCATTTTTACGTTAAAATACAAAAAGCCCGTAAGAAATTACGGGCTTTTTTTTATGTTTTAATAAATTTAATTTTATATAATTTATTACCTGTTTCAATCAATATAGAGAATATAATTGTTGAAATTAAACTATAGGTGAAAAATGGAAGAGCTAAAACGTAGCAACTAAAAAAACCTTGTAGCGTATATCCGTACATGCCAGTCGTCCAAACTCCAAAATTAGTTATTAAAAAAAAAATAGATGCTCCTAACAAAGCTCCCGCTAATCTATGATTAATGTTTTTATTAAAATAATGTGACATTAAACCAATTAAAATAACACTACCCCAAGTCCAGTGAGTACCAGAATGATAACCTATAAATAAGTCTGTAATTGCAAAGCAAATTAGTAAGGCAGGTAAAAATCTCAACCCCAAAAGAACAGGTACATAAAAACTTAATGCAATCAGACTTGTAAAATTTGGCGGGTGAGGAATAAACCTACTTGCTGCAAGAGACAAGAATATTCCAAAAGTTATAACTAAGTTTTTTTTCATAAAAGAGTTGTTAGTATACTCTTTTAATTCCAAAACTTAAAGAACGTCCTTCGGTTGAATATTGCCAAGCTTGTTGGTATTCTTCATTAAATATATTGTTTATATTTAAATTCATTTTGTAAGAGTCAAACAGCTGGTAACTATTAACTAAATCAACTACTACGTATGAATTTAATATCTGATCCCTCCAGCCGTCATTAACATTTCCAAAATCTCTCGTTCTACCACTATATTTTCCAGCTATTGAACTTATTAAATTATTGTTTACCTGGTAGTCTAATCTAGTTTGAGCTGCATGACGTGGAACTCTTACTTTTGCTGTCGCTAACTTTCCAGTATTTCTACACTCTCTATCCGACCACGAGTCTTTTGAATCTTGATCGCATGTATTAGCGTCATATGATTCAGTAAAGGTATAACCAAAATTAAAATTAAACTTTTTGTGTAACGGTTTCCATTTGCTAATAAACTCAACTCCTTCACTTGTATTTCTTCCTGTAAGATTTCTTACTACCCATTCACCTCTTGCGTCACTAATTAAAGGGTTTTTTTGTTCTGTTTTGAAATAAGTAATACCAAGATTTAAATCTAAATTATTAAAAAAAGTATCATACCCAAGGTCAAAACTTTGTCCTCTTTCCGCCTGTAATTGCTCTAGGGTTCCGCCTTTACTCACTATATTTGAATCAGCAAATTTATAATCATATAAAGCCGGCATTCTTACACCCGATCCAAATGAACTTCTAATTTTACTGTTTCCATTTAATTGATAAGCAACAGAACTTCTACCACTCGTTTTTCTTCCAACTGTTGTATGATCATCGCTTCTTAAACCAAAACTAGCATAAAGTTTTTTTATTGGTCTGAATTGATAATCAAAATATTGAGAAATTATGCTCTCATCATGTTCTATATTTGGGGTGCCAAATCCCAATGAGCCTTTATAATATCTAGCTGCATCGAATTCAGAGTCTATACCATAAACAATTTTATTATCTAAATTAATATTATATTCACCCAAATAATTTAAAGCGTCTCTATAACCAAAGTAATTATATTTTGTTTTTGTATCAGTAGTTATACCTCTATCTATCTGAAGCTTATTGTAAGATAATATATTTTTAAAATTATTTTTTTCATGTTTTAATTTTAAGCTATTAGAAACTTCTAAATTTTTTGTACTGTTATCGTCATTTGAAGCTGTTCTATTAACCGTATCATATTCAAGATATGTGTCGGAAATTCTAAAAGAGTTTTCCAGTGAAAAATTTTCATTGATTTTGTACCCAAAGTTCCCAACAATATTTTCATTTTTATATTCGTCTTTTTCAGCATTATCATTCATTGTTGAGATGCCATCTGTTAAATATTTATTTAAACCTAAAAAATAATCAAATTTTTCATTCGCTCCATTTAGTGAATAATTAACATTGTTAGTATTTTTTGAGGCTGTCTCTATTTCAAAACTTTGGTGGTTTCCTTTGTTACCTTTTTTTGTATATATGTTTATAGTGCCACCAATAGCATTGCTGCCATATAAAGAGCTTTGTGTTCCTTTTAATATCTCTACTTTTTCAATTCCATTTTTTGTAAGATTATCTAAATAAAAGCTACCATCTGGAGATGAAGGGTCCATCATTTTCACACCATCAATGTAAACTGTTGAATACCTTTTTTCTAAACCTCTTAATTGAACACCTGTGTTACTCCCAACACCGCCTGCTCTAAAAAAATTAGTACTAGTTGAGTTGTCGTTAATTACATCAGCTAATAAAGAATAAGAAGAATTTTTTATCGCATCGCTATCTATCACTTCTATAGTGCTACCTACAGTATCAAGCGATTGAAGCGTTTTTCCTGCCGAAATCACAATTGTTTTTATGCCTTCTTCTGCAAGAATATTTGTAAAAACTAAAGTTAATAAAGTTATAAAAATTAAGTATTTTTTTTTCATACAGCCTATATGTTTATGTATGATTTTAAATCACACAGATTAATATAATGCCGATGTCAATTTCACATTGTAGAATTAGACTTTCCCTGGTCATCATTCAACAGCGGACTACGTTGGGTGGCGCTCCGACTTTACGATTGCAGGTACAGCCAATGAATCTCACACTGATTTCCCACCATGCATTTCAACGTAACTTCTTTTAACACTTTTTAATTATAAATACAGCAAATATGTAATGATTAATCATATATTTTAAAGCATACAGGCCGTATTGCATTTAGGTAATGATAATATATATGTATTGAGTAATGGCCTTACATAAAGATATTAAAGATTTAAAAATAGCACTTATTTCTCCAAGAGCGGTAGCTTCAAAAAATATGATTAGAAGAGTGCAGCCACCACTAGGCTTGTGTTGCATAGCGGCAGGATTAAGAGCCGAGGGTTACAAAAACATTCTTGTTTACGATACATTGATAGAAGATTACGACGATGTTCGAGACTTGGATAGTGGCTCAGATATGATTTCATATGGAGCGTCAAACGAAAAAATAGAAAATAAGATGAAAGAATTCAAACCAGATATTGTAGGAGTTTCATCTTTATTTTCTTCACAAGTTTCCCAGGCCTATGAAGTTGCAAAGACTATAAAAAATTATAATAAAAAAACTATTGTTGTGTTTGGCGGCATACATGCCTCTGATAAATCTGAAGAAGTTTTAAATGATGAAAAAAATGTTGATTTTATAATGAGAGGAGAAGGTGATTATACTTGGAGTACGCTTATTCAAAATTTATTTTTAGAAGAAGGCAAGTTAAGCGAAGTTCCTGGATTGGTTCAAAGAGATGGAAAAAATTTTATTAAAAATCCAATGGCTCCTTTAATACACGACATGGATGCATTACCAATACCAGCCTGGGATATGGTCCCAATGGAAAAATATTTTGAAATAGCTATGTACCATAATCCATATGTTAAATCTGGAAGAGTTGGTTGCATAATGACTTCAAGAGGTTGTCCGGATCGATGTTACTTTTGTGCAAGCACAGTATTTTTTGGACATAAATTTAGACAAATGAGTCCAGAGCGAGTAGGTGAAATGGTTGACTACTTAGTTGAAAAATTTAAAATTAAAGAACTTCAAATTGAAGATGATAATTTTGCTGTCAATCCCGTTAGAGTAAATAAGATTTGTGATAGAATTAAACATCACAAGTTACGAATAACAATGCCAAACGCAATGAGAGCAGACACTCCACTTAACAGAGAAAAAAGATTAGACATGTATAAAAACATGAAAGAAGCGGGCTGGGATCAGATTGGTCTAGGTGTAGAAAGTGGAGATCAAAAATTTGTCAACGAAGTAGTTGGAAAAAGACTTAATTTAGAGGAAGTAACAGCGACCTGTGATTTAGCTCACAAAGCTGGATTGCTAGTGCATACAAACTTTATGATGGGATTTCCATTTGAAACAAAAAAATCTAGAGACCTTACTATAGATTTTGCAATGAAATTAGACTCTGATAGTTACTCGCTATCTTTAGCAACTCCACTTCCAGGAACTAAAATGTGGGATATAGTTGAAAAAAACAATCTGTTTCACGAGTCTTATAATTTTGATACTGGCCTTCCAACATTAGTAAGCATTAAGCCGCATGATATAAGCGATGTAGAGTTAAAAAACTTAGTAGAAAATACAAATAAAAAACTTAATTTTAAGGCATCACAAAAAAGACAAGCAGTTAGAGACAAATATAAGCTTTTAAAAAGTAGCGTTCACGGAGATAGAAAGTACATGGATCCTTCAAGCGCATCTATTGAAATCGATAAAGAAATTATACCAATGACAAAAGTATTATCGAACGAAGGAACTCATGGGACTGAAAATAGAGGAGTAGCACGTCCTGAAGTAGCTGAGAAAGATAAAAATTAAGAAACAACAAATTCCACTTTTTACGAAATTTCTCTTATTTACAATTATCATATAATTATATAATGTCTGTTCAATATTTGAACATATGAGAAAAAATTATTTAGTCACGGGTGGGTCAGGTTTTTTAGGAAGTCATATAGCAGACTTTCTATCAAACAAAAAAAATAACGTAACATTATTTGATAAAAAAAAATCAATTTATAAAAACAAACAACAAAAAATGATTATTGGGAGCATTAACAAATTCACTGATATACAAAAAGCCACAAAAAATATTCACACTGTATTTCATTTTGCGGCATCTGCAGACTTGAATTACTCAAATAAAAAACCTTTTGAAACTATAGAAAGCAATATTATTGGGACAGTCAATTTATTAAAATCGTGCTTAAAGAATAAAGTGAAAAAAATTGTTTTTGCTAGTTCAATTTATGCTAGGAGTGAACAAGGTGGAATATATAGTACCAGCAAATTATCCTCAGAAATGATTATTGAACAAATTTGTAAAAAATTTAATTTAAAATTTGTTATTCTTAGATTTGGAACAGTGTACGGTGAAAGAGCAAACTCATTTAATACTGTTCAAAATTTTATCGATAAAGCAAAAAAAAAAAAAAAAAATATAAAAAAAAAAAAAAGAAAAAAAAAAAAAAAAATAAAAAAAAAAAAAAAAATTTAAAAAAATTATTTTAAAAAAAAAAAAAAAAAAAAAAATATACAGAGAAACAAGAGGCAATGAAATTAGAAGTTACATACATGTAGATGATGTTGCAAAAATTACTTTTAAATCAATAAAAAAAAAATATGAAAATAACTATTACAATATCTTTGGTGATAAAAATGTTATAGTTAAAAATTTATTAAATATGATAAAAAAATATGTTCCTAATCTAAAAATAAGATATGCAAAAAAAGATAAAAAAAAATATAACTATAAAAAAAATCCTTTTACCTATAAGTTAAGAGTAGGTAAAATACTCAAACTTAATAACTATATATCAATAGAAGCAGGTCTTAAAAAATTAATTTTATGAAAAAAAAAATAGAAGTTGTTGGAATAGTACCCGTTAAAGCAAATTCTGAAAGAGTAAAAAAGAAAAACTTAAGGAAATTTGGAAACACAAACTTATTTGAACTTAAGCTTAAGCAATTAAAAAAAACAAAAAATTTTAAAAATTTCATCGTTTCTTCTGAAGATAAGAAGATATTAAAAATTGCTAAACAAGAGGGTTTTTTAACTCATTTAAGAGACCCTTACTACTCAACAAGTCTTGTTCCTATGAGTGAAGTTTACTCATATATAGGTTCAGCTATAAACGCAGATCATGTTGCTTGGATAAATGTTACAAATCCTTTAGCAGAAAGTAAAATTTACGACAATGCTGTAAAACTTTATAAAAAAAATATTAATAAATACGACAGCCTGCTTAGCGCCACCGAAGTAAGAGAAAATTTTTTCTATAAAAAAAAACCATTGAATTTTCCAAGAAGTCCGTGGCCTAGATCACAAGACTTAGAACCTCTAATTTCTCTACCTTTTGTGATTAATATATTAAAAAAAAATAATCTTGTTAAATGGGGATCATGTGTAGGAAAAAAACCCTTTTTTTATATTTTAGATAGTATAAGTGCTAAAGACATTGATAACCCTGAAGATTTCTTATTTTGCGAGACCATGTATAAGAAACAAAAATGATAAGGTTGCATACTTACAAAGGAAATAAACAGGCTAGCGCTTCTGCAATTTGTCTCAAATTAGTGAAATTTATAAAAAATTATACAAAAAAAAACAATATATTAAAAAATATAATTAATAAAATTAATAATGCTTCAAACATACCTAAAGAAACGTTAAACCAAAAAATTTACCAAATTTTATATAAGGATTTTAATTTCAAAAAAAATAAATTTATAAATTACAGTTTAATATTTTTAGCATCAGATTTTTTAAAATATTATTTAATTATTATAGTAAATTTATTTAGTTATTTTATTTTTAGAAAAAAAATAAAAATAAAAAATTTTGAACTCATTTGCGACAATGTTTTTAATCAAGGTGATGTAGATCGGTATACTGGTTTAATAAAGTCATTTAAAAATGTTTGTCTATTAGGAAAATATTCAAAAAAACAAAAAATCAAAGCAGAACAGTACTTTAAATATAGGGTTTTTAATTTAGGTGAATCAAATCAACCTCTAAGACAAAGATTTTTCTATTTTTTTTTTGGTATCAAGATTTTATTTTTTTCAATAATTTATAGATTTAATTTTTTTAGAATTAGCAATTTATTGATATATGATATTTTTAAAAGCAATCATATATTTAGTAGAATTAATGCAAAATATTATTTTACAAATAAGTTTTACGACACTTCTCCAATTTTTAATTTTTATTTTAAAAAAACGGGAGGAAAAAAATATTCTTGTTTTCAAAAAAATTTGTGCGCATACTCTCTCAGTTGTTTTGTATTTTCTGATATTTTATTTTCACTTGGAAAAAATCAAGGAAAAATTTGCAACAAATTAGGAGGAAAAATAAAAAAAATTATTCCAGTTGGATCATTATTTATGGAAAATGATTGGTTTAATAAAAAAAAAGATTTAAAAAGAATTCCTAATTCAGATGTTTTAATCTTAGGAATAAATACTTTTAAAAATTCATACCATCATGTAAGTAACGTATATGAAAATGATTATTATAATATTTATTTAAATTGGATAAACAAGCTAGTTTTAGATTTTCCTAATCTAAAAATTTTACTGAAACATCATAGCAATCATTTAAAAGATCCAAAAGAGAGAAGAATATTATCTAAAACAAAACTTAAAATTTTAGTTAAAAATGAAAGTATTAACTCTACATATGCATATTCTCACAAAAGCAAATTAATTTTATCATTTGCATCAACCATGGTACTGGAGATGTTGGGACATGGAAAAAATGCATTTTTTGTCGATCCCGGTCTAAGGGGTAGTCAATGGTTTGATGACGTAAAAAAAATTAATTCATTTAGAATTGGCAAATATGAGGATTTAAAAGAATTAGTTGTTAAAAGAAATATTAAAAAAAAGATTTTTTCTCCTAATAAAAACTATTATTGTTTAAATAGCAGATTTACTTCTAGAAGAATAGCTGTAAATTTAAAGAAATAATTTACTTATTCACTTTTCCAAAATAACGTCGTTAATTTTTTTTTTTACTATCCAATTTATTAATTCCTTTTTTTTTTTTTTTATTCACCAAGGATCTTTTAAGAAAATTTTGTGACCTATTTTGTTTAGGCAAGAAGTTTTTATAGACTCTATCTTAAAATCGTCATGTGTATTAGAATTATATGATTTTGCTTTTCTAATATGTTTAATAAACGGATAATAATTATAAATCTCTTCATTTAAGTTTAATTTAGGTAAAGAAAATTTTAATTCCTCACAGTTAGAAATAAATTTGGAGTCTTTATACATTTTTCCTTTGAATTTTTTAAAATATCTCCAGGGAACCTGATAAATTTCTTCAAATCTGTGCAGATATGCGCACCCTTGATTCCAAGGAAGACCAAGAGTACAGATTCTTGCTTCATTTTTTGACATAAAATCTAAAATACTTCCTTCACCCCATGAAGTTTTATGAGTTAAATTCTTTATTGAATTGATTTTTTTTCCAAAAATTAAATAACTATGCAGAGGTTGAGGCGTTCTAAAATAATTTCTTTTTAGAGCCTCTTTAGACAAAACTCCAATATTGTCAATCGAATGCTTAAGATCAAATTTATTTGATCTGATAAAATTTTCTGCAGAAAAAGATGGGATAATCAATATTCTATCTTTGGTAACAAATTTTTCAATCGAAGTTAAAATTTCAGATACTAAATTTTTTTTAAAAGAAAATTTATTTAAAAATTGCGATAACCCTGAATAAATAACTATCACTTTATCATTTTTATGAATAACTTGATTTAACGATTCACAAAAGTCTTTTTTTGTAATCATTGTTGTTATCTATAGCCACCATCTATATTTAAAGTAGCATTATTTGTATACTCAGAATTTATTAAAAAAATTATAGCTTTATAAATATTGGTAACATTACCATATTTTCCTAAGGGAATTTCTTTTAGTAATTTTTTTTTTAAATTTGTATCTAAATTTAACAACATCCCTAAGTTAAAGTTTCCTAATTTTATAGTATTAGATGTAACAGAAAATCTTCCAAATTCTTTACTCAAAATATTTGTTATGCCATGGGAAGCTAGTTTTGTTGAAGTATAGGTTGTAGTACCCACATCGCCTTTTTCACCGCCAGTTGATGAAATATTTATAATTCTACCCCAATTATTTTTTAACATTATTGGCAAAAGTATTTTACAAATGTTAAAATAAGATAGTGTATTAATTTTAAAATCATTAATAAATTCATCATTAGTAATATTTAAAAAAGTTTTATTAGTTTTTTTGGCCGCAAAATTTATAAAAATAATCTTTTTATAATTTTGGATTATTTTGACATGCCTATTTAAATTAAATTTTTTTTCTAGATTTATTCTCAAATATTCAATATTTTTATTTTTTTTTAATTTTTTAGAAGAATTATAAATTGCGATTATTTTTTCATTTTTAAAATAACTTTTTTTTAATAATTCTTGAAAGATGCTACTACTGCCCCCGCTTATAATAAATATTTTATTTCTCATTTAATAATTTTTATAATTGATGCTGTCACAGTTAAACCTACCCCAAATCCACAAATTAATATCTCACTATTTATTTTAATTTTGTTTTTTTTTAAATATTCATTGAATAAATGAGGTATACTTGAAGAAACAGTGTTTCCTATTTTTTTTATATTGGACGGAATAACTATTTTATATTTATTTAGCTTATCTTTAATTAAATTTTCAACAGCTAGTGATGCCTGATGATTAAATAAAATTTTAATTTGTTTATTTTTTTTTATTATTGATTTTAACAATTTAATCACTTCAGAATTTACAAAATCGTAAACTTTTGTTCCATCCATAGATAAATTGTTATCTTTACTGCATAAGTCTTTAAAACTATTTTTTCTAAAAAACTTAAAAGTTTTAATTATTTTGATATTTTTTTTATTAAAATAAAAAACGGATCCTCCATCACTAAATAACGATGAGGTTGCTCTATTAAATTTATTCATGTGTTTTGAATATGTCTCAGCACAAACAATTAAACTGGTCCCTTTTAAATTATTTGCAAGATCTAAAGCATCAACAAAACCAGTACATCCTGAATTTAAATCATATAATTTTATGGTAGGATTTAAATTTATTAATGACGCAAATAAAAATGAATTTCCTGGAAAATTAAATTTGTTCGTCTCTGTTACAAAAATTAAATTATTAATTTTTTTTTTATCAAATTTAGAATTTTTTTTTAAGAAATCATTATAAGCCTCTATGGCTAAATCCAATGTAGTAGTATTTTTATCTGTATAAAAAAGATTTTTAGGTCCAGTTTTAACTATAGTTTTTTTATATAGTTTTAATGAATACTTTTTTTCATATTCTGCTTTAGTATTGATTTTTTTTTCTCCCAGTGAAACTCCAAAAAAATTTTGAAAATTTAAACTCATTTTAATAATCTATTTTTTTTTAGATTTTCAAAGATTTTATTTACAGACGTGCATGATGATAAATTTTTGATCTTACTTGATTTTCCATTTGTTTCTTTGTCGATTTTGACTAAAATTTCTAAATGACCTAAAGAGTCCCACTCTTCTATATCTCCAACTTTAAGACTCATTTTAATTTTTTTTTTTGAAATTTTTAAAGCTTTTGAAATAAGAGTAAATAATTTTTCTTCATTAAGCATTTTTATCTTTCTTCATTAGTTGTTCAATATTTGAACAAATACAATATAAATAATC
>Ga0233444_10006385_pt1 | contig 10542 bp, 5 predicted proteins | sample SI_124_October20_6_FD_182792 | JGI IMG/M metagenome (GOLD analysis project Ga0233444, IMG submission 182792) | Seawater microbial communities from Saanich Inlet, British Columbia, Canada - SI_124_October2016_10_MG | ecosystem: Environmental > Aquatic > Marine > Inlet | place: Canada: British...
TGATCAACGCGGTGCTCGGCAGCGACTTCCAGCGCAGCCTGTCGCGCTATGAGCTGTCTGACCTCGGCAACGAGAAGGGCGTCAAGGTCTGGACCGGCGAGGTCGCCACCGCGCAGACCCTGAACGCCGATGTCGTCACCGCATTCCCGGTCGATCAGGCTGTGGGTGAAATGCAGCCCGGCGTCTATGTGATGACGGCTGCGGCGAAGGGGCCGGGCTCGTCCGGCGACGACGATTCAGGTCAGCTTGCGACCCAGTGGTTCATCGTCTCCGACATGGGCCTCACGGCATATTCCGGCAATGACGGCGTCCATGTGTTCGTCAACTCGCTGGCGTCCACCGAGCCGACGCCCGGTGCGGAAGTCCGGCTGGTGTCGCGCAGCAACGAAGTGCTGGCCACCCGCAAGACTGACAGTGCGGGCCATGTGCTGTTCGAGGCAGGGCTGGCGCGGGGCGAGGACGGTTTGTCGCCCGCGCTGCTGTCGGTCTCCGGCGACAAGGGCGACTACGCTTTCCTCAGTCTCAAATCCAATGCGTTCGATCTGTCCGATCGCGGCGTCTCTGGGCGCACGGTGCCGGCAGGCCCGGACGCCTTCGTCTATGCAGAGCGCGGCGTCTACCGCTCCGGCGAGACGGTCTATCTCACGGCGCTGCTGCGCGATGGCAAGGGCAACGGCGTGACGGGTACACCGCTGACGCTGGTGGTCGAGCGCCCCGATGGCGTGGAATTCCGCCGATCTGTTGTGCCGGATCAGGGCGCGGGCGGCCGCAGCCTGACCCTGCCGCTGAATTCGGCAGTGCCGACCGGCACCTGGCGGGTCCGTGCCTTCACCGATCCGAAAGCGCCATCGGTCGGCGAAACCACCTTCATGGTCGAGGATTACGTCGCTGATCGGATCGAATTCTCGTTAATTTCCAAGGCAAAGCAGATCAAGGCTGAACTTCCTGCAGAACTTGAAGTGGATGGCCGCTTCCTCTACGGCGCACCCGCGTCAGGTCTGGCGCTCGAAGGCGACATGCTGGTCGCCCCGGCTTCGGATCGTCCGGGCTTTGCCGGCTACAAGTTCGGCGTCGCCGACGAGGAAACCTCCAGCAACGAGCGCACGCCGCTGGAAAACCTCCCGGAAGCCGACGCCAACGGCAAGGCGACCTTCAAGGTCAGCCTGCCGAAGCCCCCATCCTCGACCCGCCCGCAGGAAGCGCAGATCTTCGTCCGCATGGTGGAAACCGGCGGCCGCGCGGTCGAGCGCAAGCTGACGATTCCGGTCGCGCCGAACGATGCGATGATCGGCGTGAAGCCGCTGTTCGCCGACAAGAACGTCGCCGAGGGCGATCCCGCAAACTTCGATGTTGTGTTTGCAGCGCCCGACGGCAAGTCACTCGCGCGCAGCGGGCTGCGTTATGAATTGCTGAAGCTCGAGTCCCGCTATCAGTGGTACCGGCAGGGTTCGTCCTGGGATTACGAGCCGGTGAAATCCACCAAGCGCGTGGCGGACGGCGACGTGACCATCGCCGCCGACAAGCCCGCACGCATCACGGTTGCGCCACAGCCGGGCCGTTATCGGCTCGACGTGAAATCGACCGAGCAGGATGGACCGTTGACCTCGGTGCAGTTCGATGTCGGCTGGTACTCTGATGGCAGCGCCGACACGCCGGACCTGCTGGAAACGTCCATCGACAAGCCGGAATACAAGTCCGGCGACACCATGGTGGTGTCCGTCAACGCGCGCACCGCGGGCAAGCTGACCATCAACGTCCTCGGTGATCGTCTGCTGACCACGCAGTCCACCGACATCAAGGAAGGCCAGAACAAGATCAACATTGCCGTTGGCAAGGATTGGGGCACCGGCGCCTATGTGGTGGCGACGTTGCGCCGTCCGCTCGACGCCGCTGCCCAGCGCATGCCGGGCCGCGCCATCGGCCTGAAGTGGTTCGGCATCGACAAGGCGGATCGCACGCTCAAAGTGAGTTTGACCCCGCCGGCGCTGGTGCGTCCGGGCACGGCGCTCAAGCTGCCGGTGAAGATCGAAGGGCTGAGCCGCGGCGAAGACGCCAAGATCGTTGTCGCCGCCGTTGACGTCGGCATTCTCAACCTGACCAACTACAAGCCGCCTGCGCCGGACGACTACTATCTCGGCCAGCGCCGCATGACATCCGAAATCCGCGACCTCTATGGGCAGTTGATCGACGGTATGCAGGGCACACGCGGCCAGATCCGCACCGGCGGTGACGGCGCTGCCGCTGAGTTGCAGGGCAGTCCTCCGACGCAGAAGCCGCTGGCGCTGTATTCGGGCATCGTCACGGTCGGCGCGAACGGCACGGCGGAAGTCTCCTTCGACATTCCGGAGTTTGCCGGCACCGCGCGCATCATGGCGGTCGGCTGGACGGCAACGAAGGTCGGCCGCGCCAACACCGACGTAACGGTGCGCGATCCGGTTGTGCTGACGGCTACGCTGCCGCGCTTCCTGCTCAGCGGCGATCGCGGCACCATGAATCTCGATCTCGACAATGTCGAAGGTGCAGCAGGCGATTACGTCATCAGCGTCAAGACGTCGGGTCCGGTGAAACTCACCGGCAACCCGGCGACCACCATGCGGCTGGCTGCCAAGCAGCGCAGCACCGTCGCGCTCGCTATCGATGCGGCGGGCGGCGCAGGGCAGGCGGCGCTTGACGTCGACATCAAGGGGCCGAACGGGCTGACGCTGGCGCGCCACTATGCGCTCGACGTCAAGGCGGCGACGCAGATCCTCGCGCGCCGCTCGGTCCGGACGCTGGCGAAGGGTGAAAGTCTCACCCTCACATCCGACATGTTTTCCGATCTCGTGCAGGGCACGGGCGGAGTTCAGCTCTCGGTCGGCCTTTCCACCGCGCTTGATGCCGCGACCATCCTCAAGGCGCTGGACCGCTATCCGTTCGGATGCTCCGAGCAGATCACCAGCCGTGCGATGCCGCTGCTCTACGTCAACGATCTTGCGGCCGAGAACCATCTGGCGATGGATATGGCGGTCGATCAGCGCATCAAGGACGCCATTGATCGCCTTCTTGCACGACAAGGCTCGAACGGTTCGTTCGGTCTGTGGTCGGCTGGCGGCGACGACGCCTGGCTCGATGCCTACGTCACCGATTTCCTGACGCGGGCGCGCGAAAAGGGATTTGCGGTGCCGGATATCCTGTTCAGGACGGCGCTGGATCGTATCCGCAACTCGGTGGTCAATGCCGACGAGCCGGAGAAGGACGGCGGCCGCGATCTCGCGTACGGCCTTTATGTGCTGGCGAAGAACGGCACCGCGCCGATCGGCGACCTGCGCTATCTGGCCGACACCAAGCTGAACAACATCGCCACGCCGATCGCCAAGGCACAGCTTGCCGCGGCGCTGGCGCTGGTGGGTGACCGCGCACGCGCCGAACGCGTGTATGCGGCGGCGGTGAACAGTCTTGCGCCGAAGCCTGCGCTTGAGTTCGGCCGTATGGACTATGGCTCATCGCTGCGCGACGCGGCGGCATTGGTGTCGCTCGCCAGCGAAGGCAGCGCACCAAAGGCAACGCTAAGCCTCGCGGTCGAGCGGGTCGAGGCCGCGCGCGGTCTAACGCCTTACACCTCGACGCAGGAAAACGCCTGGCTGGTGCTGGCCTCGCGGGCGCTGGCAAAGGAGGCGAACAGCCTCGCGGTGACCGTGAACGGCGAAGTCGCGAAGAACGCGGTCTACCGCAACTATCGCAGCGCAGACGTTGCGGCGAAGCCGATCACCATTACCAACAGCGGTGAGACCCCGGTGCAGGCGGTGGTTTCGGTCACCGGCGCGCCGGTCACGCCGGAACCTGCGGCGTCAAACGGCTTCAAGATCGAGCGCAATTTCTTCACGCTCGACGGCAAGGCCGCCGATCCGTCGAAGGCGAAGCAGAACGACCGCTTCGCCGTCGTGCTCAAGGTCACCGAAGCCAAGCCGGAGTTCGGCCGCATCATGGTGGTCGATTATCTCCCCGCCGGTCTGGAGATCGACAATCCGAAGCTGGTGTCGTCCGGCGATTCCGGAACGCTCGACTGGATCGAGGACGGCGAGGAGCCGGAGAACACCGAATTCCGCGACGACCGCTTCAGCGCGGCCATCGAACGCGAGGCGAAGGACGACGCCGTGTTCACGGTCGCCTACATCGTGCGCGCGGTCTCGCCCGGCAAGTACGTGCTGCCGCAGGCCTATGTCGAGGACATGTACAATCCCTCGCGCTACGGCCGCACCGGCACCGGAACAGTCGAGGTGCGTTCGGCGAAATGAAGGGGTGTATGCGATGACGCGAGGCCCTTGGTTCCTGCTGCTGTCTTTGACGATCGCGCTTGCGATTACTCATGGATCGCTTTGGGCACGAAATATAAGGCCGTCGAAAAGAGTTGGACTTTGGGACAGACTTAGCTGGGAGGTTTTTCCGAAAGACGAGCAAACTAAAGAATACCTGCGGAAGCGCTTCCAAACGGCCGTCTTGGTACTCCCGACGACCGTCGTTGTCCTGTATTTGCTCTCCGAAATGTACGCCGAATGAGCGACGACACACCAGCCACACCACACACGCCGCGTTCGCGGCGCTGGCGGCGGGGCAGGACCGCTGCACTGGCCATCGGCGCGCTGAGCGCGATTGCCGTTGCAGCGGGTGCGCTCTGGGTCGCCTCACTCCCACCGCTGCCGTTCGCGGATGCGCGGAAAATCTCCACCACGATCGTTGACCGCAACGGTAAGCTGCTGCGTGCATTTGCGATGGCCGATGGACGATGGCGGTTGCAGGCCCACGCAAGGGACGTCGATCCGGGCTATGTGAACCTGCTGCTGAATTACGAGGACAAGCGCTTCCGTTCGCACATCGGCGTCGATCCGCTGGCGATAGGGCGTGCCGCGGTTCAACTGGCGACACGCGGGCACATCGTGTCCGGCGGTTCGACCATCACCATGCAGGTGGCGCGGCTGATGGAGCCGCGGCAGGAGCGTTCGATCTCGGCCAAGCTGCGCCAGATGGTGCGCGCCGTAGAACTCGAGCGGAAGCTCAGCAAGGACGAGATCCTCGATCTCTATCTGACGCTCGCGCCGTTCGGCGGCAATCTTGAAGGCGTGCGCGCGGCATCGTTTGCTTATTTCGGCAAGGAGCCGAAGCGATTGTCGCTGGCGGAATCCGCGCTACTGGTGGCGCTGCCGCAGTCGCCGGAAACGCGGCGGCTCGACCGTTATCCCGATACGGCCCGTGCCGCACGCGATCGTGTCCTGTCGCGGATGGTCGCGGACGGCCGCGTCTCCGCCAACGATGCGGTTCATGCGACACGCGAGATCGTGCCGCGCCTGCGCAAGCCGATGCCTTTGCTCGCGCCGCATTCGACCGACCAGTCGCTCGCGATCATGAAGGACACGCCGCTGATTCAGCTCACGCTGGATTCCGGAATTCAGAAAGCGCTGGAGTCGCTGGCGCGGGATCGCGCCATCGCGCTGGGTCCGGATGTGTCGGTCGGCATTCTCGCCGTCGATAACGAGAGCGGCGATGTGCTGGCGCATGTCGGATCATCCGATTACTTCGACACCAAGCGTGCAGGGCAGGTGGATATGACGCGGGCGGTGCGCTCGCCCGGCTCGACGCTCAAGCCTTTCATTTACGGCCTCGCGTTCGAGGACGGCTTTGTGCATCCCGAAAGCCTGATCGAGGACCGGCCGATCCGCTATGGCAGCTACGCGCCGGAAAACTTCGATATGACCTTTCAGGGCACCGTCACCGTGCGGAAGGCCTTGCAGATGTCGCTCAACGTTCCGGCCATCGCATTGCTGGATCGCATTGGCTCGAACCGGCTGACGGCGCGGATCAAGCAGGCCGGCGCGAACCTGATCCTGCCCAAGGACGAAACACCCGGCCTCGCCATGGGCCTCGGCGGTGTTGGCGTCACGCTGAATGACCTCGTTCGCCTCTACTCGGGATTTCCCCGGTTGGGCGAGACCATGCCGTTGCGGGAAATCGTGCGGCCGGACGACGCAGCCGAGCCCGAGACACGGCGGCTGCTTGATCCATCTGCGGCATGGCTGGTCGGTAACGTGCTGATGGGCACGCCGCCGCCGGACAACGCGCCGCATAACCGGCTCGCGTTTAAAACGGGTACCAGCTACGGCTACCGCGATGCCTGGTCGGTCGGCTTCGATGGCCGCATGACCATCGGTGTCTGGGTCGGCCGCCCGGACGGCGCGCCGGTTCCAGGGCTGACGGGACGCACCGCCGCGGCTCCGATCCTGTTCGATGCCTTTGCGCGGACCGGCAAGCTGCCGATGGCGCTGCCGAAAGCCCCGAAAGGGACGCTGATGGCGAGCAACGCCAAGTTGCCGCTGCCGCTGCGGCGCTTTCGTCCGTCAGGCGACTTCGTCCGGACCGGCAGCGAACAGGCGCTGCGCATCCAGTTCCCTCTGAACGGCTCGCGGATCGACGCCTATGGCGGCGGCGAGACGAGCCAATCGGCCATGCCGGTCAAGGTCGCGGGTGGGGTGCTGCCCATGACCATGATGGTTAACGGAATCGCTGTGGGAAGCATCGACAGCCGCCGCCAGAAGCTGGTCGATCCGCCGGGGCCGGGCTTCGTTCGGCTGACGGTGATGGACGCGACTGGCGCGGCGGACACAGTCGTCGTGAGAATTCAGTAGAACCGGCCCAAGCTGTTGTCCGGGTAGCGGTTTCAGCGTATGCGGAACCGATGGCTGAGACCTACCCAAGCCCCAGATTTGGCGCCCCGCGTGAACCGGCAGAGCAGAAGAATCCCGGTAGCGGCCTCGTGCGCGTCGTCGACTTCGCAGTCGAGAGCCACGCCCGGGCGATTTCACTGCTGATCCTGGTCGGCCTGCTGTTTTTCCTGCCCGGTTTCTTCAACATTCCGCCGGTCGACCGCGACGAAGCCCGCTTCGCGCAGGCCACCAAGCAGATGGTCGAAACCGGCGATTTCGTCGATATCCGCTTCCAGGACGAGGTGCGATACAAAAAGCCCGTCGGTATTTACTGGGCGCAGGCTGCCGTCGTGGAGACCGCGTCCAAGCTCGGCCTGCCGCGCGCGCAGGTGCGTATCTGGCTGTATCGCGTTCCGTCGCTGATCGGCGCGATTGGCGCCGTGCTGCTGACATACTGGACCGCGCTCGCCTTTGTGACCCGGCGCGGCGCGCTGCTTGCCGGTCTGATCATGTGCAGCTCGATCCTGCTCGGGGTCGAAGCGCGTCTGGCCAAAACCGACGCGATGCTTTTGCTGACAACCACAGCTGTCATGGGCGCGATGGCGCGCGCCTATCTCTCGTGGCAGCGCGGCGACGACAATCCTCATCCGCCATGGACGCTTGCGTTTGTGTTCTGGACGGCCATTGCAGGCGGCATCCTGCTGAAAGGCCCGCTGATCCTGATGTTCGTCGCGCTCACGGTCGTGACGCTGGCGATCCTCGATCGTTCGGCGGCGTGGCTGTGGCGCCTTCGTCCGGTCTGGGGACTGATGTGGACGCTGGTGCTGGTGTTGCCCTGGTTCATCCTGATCTTCCTCAAGGCAGGCGACACGTTCTTCTCCGATTCACTCGGCCGCGACATGCTCAGCAAGGTCGCGAGCCCGCAGGAGACGCACGGCGCGCCGCCGGGACTTTATTTCATCCTGTTCTGGGTGACCTTCTGGCCGGGAGCGACGCTGGCAGGTCTCGCCGTGCCTGCAATCTGGCGCGCGCGCCGCGAGCCGGGCGCGCAGTTTCTGCTGGCATGGCTGCTGCCGGCGTGGATCGTTTTCGAACTCGTGATCACCAAGCTGCCGCATTATGTGCTGCCGCTCTATCCGGCGATTGGAATCCTGATCATTGGCGCGCTCGAACGTAAGGTGCTGGCGCGGGGTGCATGGATCGTGCGCGGAACATCGTGGTGGTTTGTTCTGCCACTGATCATGAGCGTGGCGTCGATCATCGGCGCGATGACGCTGTTGCGCCAGCCGGAATTTCTGGCGTGGCCGTTCGCGGCCGGCGCATTGATCTTCGGGCTGTTTGCCTGGTGGATGTATGACGACCATCGTGCCGAGCGTTCGCTGTTGAACGCGGTCGGGGCATCGTGGTTTCTCGCAGTCTGCATTTACGGCGTTGTCGTGCCGTCGCTCGCGCCCCTGTTTCCAAGCGTTCAGGTTGCGCGCGCATTGCGCAACGTCGAATGCGTCGGCCCGGCAGCTGCCGCGGCAGGTTTTCACGAGCCAAGCCTTGTATTCATGGTCGGCACATCGACGGTATTGACCAACGGTTCGGGCGCCGCCGACTTCCTGCTGCAGGGAAGCTGCCGGTTTGCGCTGGTCGAATGGCGCGAGGAGCGCGCCTTCGCGCAGCGGGCCGAGACGATTGGCCTGCGCTACAACGTAGCAGCGCGCATCGACGGCTATAACTTCTCGCAAGGCCGCGCGATCTCGATCGCCGTGTTCCGCTCGGAAGGGACCGAATAGGATGGCAACCGAAATCAGCGGCCGCCATCCGGTCAACTACGTGGCCGGTGTTGGCTCAGTCGCGTGGCAGTCTGTTGCTCGCCTCGTGCGTGCACCATCCCATTCGCGGCGTGCTGAAGCTCGCCGCGCGCTCGCCCTGCGATGGCTGGGGCTTGCGGCGCTGACGGCGCTCACCATCGGAGTTCTGATGGTGGCCGCCGACGTCGCCGCCATCAAGCTGATGCCGGCGCGGGGAACAGTCGGCCTCTGGCCGTTGCGGATATTCACTGATTTTGGGAAATCGACTTACGTCCTGTGGACACTGGCGGGCGGACTCCTTGTGATTTTGCTGATCATGCCGCGGCTGACGGGACTGTCGCGGCAAGTCCTGATCGCGTTCGGCGTTCGCATTCAGTACATCTTTCTTTCGGTCGCGATCGCTGTTCTGTGCACGGAAGTTCTCAAGTACATCATCGGCCGAAGCAGACCGTTTGTCGGCGGCGAAGCCAACGCATTTTTCTTCCAGCATTTCTCTGGCAATCCTGCCTTTGAAAGCCTGCCGTCCGGCCACGCGACCACGGCTTTCGCTCTGGCCTTTGCGGTCTCGGCGGTCTGGCGAAAAGCGACGCTCGTCATGCTCGTCTATGCCGTGCTGATCTGCATCAGCCGCGTGATCCTGCTCGCCCATCACCCGAGCGATGTCGTCGGCGGTGCCTTGATGGGCGTTATCGGCGCGATGTTCGTCCGCTACTGGTTCGCGGCCCGCCGTCTCGGGTTCTCGATCGGCCGGGACGGCTCAATTGAACCCCTGCCGGGACCGTCCTGGGCCTCCCTGAAAAGGGTTGCCCGCGAGGCGTTCGCACCATAAGAAGCGGTCGCCCGGTGCGGCTATTTGGCCACATTTTCGGGCTTTCGGACCAATCGGCACATGAGCGATCAACCAGCCAACTCCGGCCTGCCGGCCCCCGACGTATCGATTGTGGTTCCAGTCCGCAACGAACAGGACAACGTCGCGCCGCTGATCGCCGAGATCGCTGCGGCGCTCGATGGCCGCTGGGCCTATGAAATCATCTACGTCAACGATGGCTCGACGGACGCGACCGGCGAACGGCTTGCCGCAGAAATGAAGGCGCGAAACAACGTGCGCCAGATCCGCCATGCGGCTTCCAGCGGGCAGTCGGCTGCGGTGCGCACCGGCATTCGCGCGGCGCGTGGAAAGATCGTCGCCACGCTCGACGGCGACGGGCAGAACAATCCGGCATTCCTTCCGGCTTTGATCGAGGCGCTCGAGAAGGGCGGCGACAAGGTCGGGCTTGCAGCGGGCCAGCGCGTCGGGCGCAAGGACACCGGCTTCAAGAAATTTCAGTCTCGCACCGCCAACGGCGTGCGTAATGCGATCCTGCATGATGGTACGCGCGATACCGGCTGCGGATTAAAGGCGCTGCGCCGTGACGTGTTCCTCGCCCTGCCATATTTCGATGGTCTGCATCGTTTTCTGCCGGCGCTGGTGCGGCGAGAGGGTTACGACATCGTCTACGTCGATGTGATCGACCGTCCGCGCCATTCCGGTGTTTCGAACTACGGTTTCTTCGATCGGCTCTGGATCGGAATCATGGATCTCGCGGGCGTGTGGTGGCTGATCCGCCGCAAGAAATCCACGCCGGTTGCGACGGAGGTGACGTGATGCTGATTCAGTTCGGTCAGGATCTTGGCAATTATCTCTACGATGTGTTCGTCGCGAAGTTCGACTTCTGGCTCGCGTTCGGTCTGATCGCGCAATTGCTGTTCACCGCACGCTTTCTCGTGCAGTGGATTTCGAGCGAGCGCGCTGGCCAGAGTGTCGTGCCGATGGCGTTCTGGTTCTTCTCGATGGGCGGCGGATTGATGACGCTGGTCTATGGCATCGCCAAGCGCGAGCCGGTGATTATCCTGGGGCAGGGACTCGCGACCATCATCTACATCCGCAACATCATGCTGATCCGCAAGAACCGCGGTTCGGGCTCGAAGGTCGAGAAGAACTGAGGTTATTGCGGATACGCCGTCATCCTGAGGTGCCGTAGCGAAGCGGAGGCCTCGAAGGGCGACGGCGAGGTCGCGGACAGTGATCC
>Ga0233444_10006389_pt1 | contig 10540 bp, 12 predicted proteins | sample SI_124_October20_6_FD_182792 | JGI IMG/M metagenome (GOLD analysis project Ga0233444, IMG submission 182792) | Seawater microbial communities from Saanich Inlet, British Columbia, Canada - SI_124_October2016_10_MG | ecosystem: Environmental > Aquatic > Marine > Inlet | place: Canada: British...
ACCTTCTCCTTTTGATGCTCCCTTTACTAAACCAGCTATATCGACAAATGTTATATTAGTATAAATTTTTTTTTTAGAATTGGATAATTTAGTTAATTGATCCAATCTTTGATCAATTACATCAACTATGCCTATATTTGGGTCGATAGTACAAAAAGGAAAATTGGCTGCTTCTGCATTTTTCGAGGCGGTTAAAGCATTAAATAAAGTTGATTTTCCAACATTAGGAAGACCAACTATTCCACATTTAAATCCCATTAAGGTCTTGATTAACTTTACTTGAAAATAAATCTATTTTTTTCTCAATAAGAGAGGGTAATTGTTTGACAATATTTTCTGTAATTTCGTTTATTTTTTCTTCCTCATCCTCTTTAAAATCTTCCAAGACATGTTTGCTGACTTTCCTTTTTTGTTTTGGATGACCTATTCCAATACGCACTCTTGAGTAATCTTTACCAATAAATTTATCTATGGACTCAATGCCATTATGTCCAGCACTACTCCCTCCAAATTTTGCTTTAATTTTTCCAAAGTCAATATCCAGGTCATCATGAAACACAAAAACATCTTTTGCATCTATTTTAAAATAGTCAATCAACTCTTTAATTGCGGTTCCTGAATTATTCATGAAAGTTAATGGTTTTATAGCGTAAATTTTTTTTTTATCTATATTGCCTGTTGTTAAGAGGCCCTTGAATTTTGGTTTTTGTTTAGAAAGTTTAAAATGAGCGTTGATTGCGTCAATAATTTTAAAACCAATATTATGTCTTGTATTTGTATAGTTGGATCCAGGATTTCCTAATCCGACGAGTAAAAGCATATTAATTATTTCTTTTCAGCTGGTTTTTTATCTTCAGGCTTTTTATCAGAGCCTTCTTTGGCCTTATCATCTTTTTTAGCAGCTTCTCCATCTTTAGCTACTGCTTCAGTTCCTTCAGCCGGTGTTTCACCTTCAGCGCCCTCTGCCGCAGATTCTTCAGTAGGTTTTTCTGGTTCTTTCATAACAGTAGGTGCTGCGACTGTTGCAATAACGAAATCACGATCAATAGTTGGTTCAACATTTTCTAAGAGTTTTACAGAGGAAATTTTTATGCTAGTACCAATATCAGTGCCAGCTAAGTCTACAGTAATATCATCTGGAATATTTTCACCTGGACATTTCAATTCTACTTTTCTTCTTACAATATTTAATACACCACCCCTTTTTAAACCTGGTGAGTCAGGGTGATTGATAAATTTAACTGGTATTTCTAAAATAATTTTTTTCCCCGCCACTATTCTCATGAAGTCTATATGAATCGGCTCTTCAGAAACAACATGATAAGCTACGTCTCTAGGTATTACTTTTTCTTTTTTACCATCAATATCTAGCTCTAAAACTTTTGATAAAAATGTATCGGAGTTAACTATGCTCTTAATTGCTTTTTTTTCTATAGAGATATTTTGATTTGGATCTTTACCACCATATAAAATAGCTGGCACAAGTCCTTCGGCTCTTAATTTATTATTAGAGCCAGAAGAAGTGTTTTCTCTTTTTATTGCCTTTAAGTTACTCATAATTTAAATGGAGAAGGTATATAACCTAAGATCTTCACCAAAACAAGGGTTAATTAAACAAATCAGATACAGAGTTTGAATTAGCTATTCTTTTGATAGCTTCTGACATTAAAGATGTAATAGATAAGACCTCAATTTTATTGTTATTTTTAATCTTACTAGAGTTGTCAATTGAGTCAGTGATAATAAGTTTTTTAATTTTTGAATTCTTTATTTTTTTTGCCGCATCTCCACTTAAAACTGCATGGGTAATAAACACGTAGACTTCCTTTGCCCCCTTTTTTTTTAAAGCATCAACAGCATTAATGATAGTTCCACCACTATCAATAATATCATCTACAATAATGCAGGTTTTATTCTTTACATCACCAATGATGTTCATGACTTGTGATTTTCCGGGCGCGGGTCTTCTTTTATCGATAATAGCAAGATCTGCTTTTATTCTTGTTGCCAGCGCTCTTGTTCTTGCAACACCGCCCATATCAGGAGATACACAGATTAATTTTTTCGAACTTATCTTTTTTTTGATAAATTTTGAGAAAAGTGGTGTGGTAAATAAATTGTCTACCGGCATATCAAAAAAACCTTGAATTTGGCCAGCATGTAAATCAACTGTTACTATCCTATTTGCTCCAGCATTAGTTAAAAGGTTAGCAACAACTTTTGCTGATATAGAAGTTCTTGGAGCAACCTTTCTATCCTGTCTTGCATAACCAAAGTAAGGGATTACAGCTGTAATAGTTTTTGCTGAAGATCTTCTTAAAGCATCAATCACTAAAAGAAGTTCCATTAAATTATCATTAGCAGGATTAGATGTTGATTGAATTACAAATACACTATTACCTCTAATATTTTCATTAATTTCGATATAGATTTCACCATCAGCAAATCTCCTTATATTGGTATTAATTAGTTTAAGTTTTAAATTTTTAGCTATGTTCTTACTAAGTTTAAGATTACTAGTTCCAGATAAGATTTTCATGAAATGTAATTATATATACAATTATTTCTATTTATTTTCAAATTAATAAATCTAAATTAAACGAATAACAGAAATACATCTTCCATAATCATTTTGCTTCAATTTATATGATCTTCTATAGCTAAAAAAATTATTTTTCTCTCTAAAAGTGTCATGATTAACATGATCTATTGTAACCTCGAGATCAGTGAGCTTATCCGCTACGAATTTTCTCAAGTTGAATAATTTTTTATTTTTATTTTTATTAGAAAAATATTTATTATATTTCTTAGATATAGATTGAAACTTATTGTAAAAAGCCAGATCTACTTCATAACTATTTTTACCTATACAAGGACCAATGCTCGCAAAAATTCTGTTTTTAGAATTAAGTTTTTTTATTTTATTGATTGTATTTTTTATTATACCAGAAATGGCGCCTTTCCATCCAGCGTGAATGCAGCCTATAATTTTATTTTCTGCGTCATAAATAATAATTGGGACACAATCCGCAGTCACAACACCTAAGGCGAGCCCTTTAATTTTTGTTATAATTGCATCAGAATCAATTTTTTTTCTATAATTATTTTTTTTAATTTCAATTACTTTATTACTATGAGTTTGATTCATTAAAATAAGTTTATTTTTTTTTACCAACATTTTATTTGATATGTACTTAAGATTTTTAACGACATTTATTTTTTTATCTTTTGAGCCCTTTCCACAATTTAAACTTTTATAAAGTCCTTTAGAGAAGCCGCCTTTTCTTGAAAAATAACAATGTTTAATTTCTTTAAATTTTTTAAGTTTTTTTGAGTAAAACATTATTGAAATCCAAAAAATTTGTTTGATTTGGATTTGAAAGCTAGGGCTACTTTAAATAAATTACCCATAAGATTTGGACTTAGGAGCCGCTTTAATCTAAGATATATATTTGCTTGATCTTTAAATTTAATTTTTTCACTAATCATTTCCGCTCTTTCAATTATTCCCATGTTTTTTAAAAACTTTTGTTGAGATACTATTTTTTTTACTTTTAAATTATTTTTTAAATAAAATTCTCTTAAAAGTTCAAAATTAACATGAGAAGTTACATCAGCTTTACCTAGGTTATTAAGAACGGTATTTTTTTTATGATTCATAATGGATTGTAATGTATTAAGATTTTTAGGTTTTAGATGACCGTAATCAATCATTAATAGGCAGCCATTTAATTGTAAAATTTTTTTTATTATCTTCTTAAGTTCCTCAAACCCAAATTTGGGAAATTCAATAAATTTTAGTTTTTTTAATGTTTTATATGAATTAATTTGCGTTATATCTTTACTAGAAGCTTTTTTAAAAATTTCTTTAATCTTATTTCTTTTATTAAGAGCATAATATTTTTCAAATAAACGGCCTTTTTTATTTTTAAACTGTTTAATTGGTATTGCATCAAAAAACTCGTTTCCAAAAAAAATAACCGGTCCCCCTTTAATATTTTGAAAATTATCTATCCATTTAACCTGATTGTTTTGTAAATTTTTTTTTTGTAATTTTTTTAAATATTCACTTACTTCATACAAATAAATATTTTTTGCAGAATTGAAATTAGGAAATCTTTTAGATACTTTTAGAAGAACTTTTGTCAAACCTCCATCACCTGGGCCAAGTTCTATTATATTAATATTTTTTGGTCTCCCAAGATTTTGCCAAGCCGAAATTATCCAAATTGCAATTATTTCTGAAAATAGATAAGATATTCTTGGTGCAGTAACAAAATCACCTTTTTCACCAAATGGTTGTTTAGTAGAATAGTAACCGTTTTTTTTATCATAAAGAACTTTTTGAAAAAATTCGTCAACTGGAAGACATCTTTTTTTATTAAAAAACTTTAAATTAGATTTCATTTTTTTTTACAAAATTAAAAAGTACTAAGCCAGCTAATATCATTAAAAAACTTAAAATTGTTCCCATGCTCAATGAATTGAATAGGTAACCTATATGAGAATCTGGCTCTCTAAAAAACTCTGAAATAATTCTAAAAAAACCATAATTAATTAAAAATAAGGAAGAGCAAGTTCCCACTGTATATTTTTTTTTAAGAATAAAAGTGTTTAAGATAAAAAATAAAATTATCCCTTCTAAAAATGCTTCATATAATTGTGATGGATGCCTTGGCATCATATCAATAGTCGGAAATACTACGCTCCATGAAACATCAGTTATTTTTCCTACTAACTCTCCATTAATAAAATTTGCTATGCGCCCAAAAAATATTCCAATTGGCGAGACACATGCTATGACATCTAATAAAATAAAAGCAGATATTTTTCTCTTTATTGAAAATAAATATGTACCAATAATTATTCCAATTAAAGAACCATGAAAAGACATTCCACCTTCCCAAATTTTAAAAATATCTAAAGGGTTAGAAATGTAATATTCAATATTGTAAAAAACTATATATCCAATTCTTCCTCCAATTATTAAAGAAAAAATTATGTAAGTGATTAAGTCATCAAATTCTTTTAAATTAAATCGTTGACTTGAATTTTCAAATTTTTTAACAATTATTTTTTTTCCAAACCACCACCCAATAAGAATTCCAGCAATGTAGGCTAAAGAATACCATCGGATAGCTATAAACCCAAAATTAAACAATACAGGGTCTAAATTATGGGTAAACATATTTTCTTATATCATATTTGAATTTAGCATGCCTATCAAATAAGGTGTGTTATGAAAAATTCAGAAAAAATACTAAAAACCATCTCAAGTTTAATTGAAAATGGGATTCTAACATCAAAAGATATCAAAAAGGAATTATCAACCGATTTTGAATTTAAAAAAAATAAAATAATTGATAAACTTAATCTTGTTTCTAGAGAGGAATTTGAGGTTTTAAAAAAAATAGTTCAAAAACAAAATATAACAATAAAAAAACTTTTAGAAAAAAAAAAATTAAAAAGGTAAAAAAATCTTAACCTGCAACCCAGTTAATTTACTTTTACCCAATTGAATGCTGCCGCCGTGAGAATTTATAATATCTTCCACGATAGCGAGACCTAAGCCAACACCTGATTGATTGAGACTTCTGCTTTTATCTAATCTAAAAAAAGGTTTAAAAACATTCTTATACTGTTCTTCTGGAATTCCCGGGCCGTCATCTTCAATTGTAATTATAGCACGATTGATCCCCTTTTGAACATTGACAAAAACTTTATTTCCATATGAAAGTCCATTTTGAATAATGTTTTCAAAAGATCTTTTTAAAGCAATTGGTCTACCTTTTAATTCTATATTATCTTTACTCGAAATTGTTAATTTTTCATTATTGAATTCATTTTTTATCGAATTAAATAAAGTTATTAAATCAATTTTAGATGTACTTTCATTTGCTTGAGTTTTAGCAAATTGCAAATAGTCATTAAGCATTTTTTCCATTTCATCAATGTCTTTTGACATTCTTTCAGAAAGGTCTTTTTGTTTTAACATCGCTAGTTGAAGTTTTAATCGAGTTAAAGGTGTTCTTAAATCATGACTTATACCCGAAAGCATTTCTGCTCTTTGATTAAGATGACGATTAATTCTTTTTGCCATTCGATCAAATTCAAAAGCAGCTTTTCTGATTTCTAAGGAGCCTGATGCTCTAAAATCGTTTACATAGTTTCCTTTCCCAAATCTTTCAGCTGCCTTAGCTAATTTTACAAGAGGCTTTGTTTGATTTTTTAAAAAAATTAATGCGATAATAATTAAAATAATGGATGGAAGAGTGGTCCACAATACAAATAATCTTATAGATGAAGCTGAAATCATTTCTTTTGGAACTAAAAATTCTAAAACATCATTATTTGATTTTATTTTTATTTCTACTGCACTTTTAAATTTAGATGTATTAAACCAGTAATTATTATTTCCAAAAGCAGATTTTAATTCTCTTCTTAAAGACCTATCCATAGGACTAAATTTCCTTTCTCCACTTGAGGTAGGAAAAACTTCTTGATTTATTCCAATTTCAAAGTTAAAATTATTTTTATAGCTATCAGTAAAAAAATCTAAATTTTTTTTATCATTTTGATAAACTTCTTGAATAGTTTTTAATTGAGCAACTAATGATCTAGTAATATTCTTGTTAGCTTTGATCCAAATACTATCATAAAAAACTATAGTAATGATTAATTGCAATATTATTGTTGGAGCCGCAACAATAATCAAGGCTCTGTAAAAAAGTCTTTTAGGCAGTAAATATTTAAAAAACTTATTCAATCCAAAGAACATAGCCTGACCCCCTTATTGTTTGTAAGTATTTTGGATTTTTTGAATTAATTTCTAATTTTTGTCTTAGTCTAGTTATCATTACATCAATTGAACGTTCTTGACTAATCTCTGCAATTTTACCCATCTCTTCCCTTGAATATGTTTTTCCAGGATTAGCTAACATTTCTATTAAAACTTTCTTTTCAGAATTGTTAATTTTTTTTATTTTACCATTTAAATCTATTGTCATTTTATTTAAACTGACTTCTGCACTCCCTACGTAAAATTTTGAATTTAAATCTAATTTCTTATTTTTATTAATTATATTTTTAATTCTTAATAATAATTCTTTAGGTTCGAAAGGTTTTCCAATGTAATCATCTGCTCCAAGTTCCAAGCCTTTAATCCTGCTTTCAACTTCTCCTTTTGCTGTAAGTAATATAATTGGCACTTTAATTTTTTTTTTTAATTCTTTTGTTAAATCGTATCCACTTTGACCAGGCATCATTACATCTAAAATAATCATGTCAAACTTAAAATGTTCCAACTTAGTTTTTGCTTGTTCTGCATTTTCTGCAGTTGAAACAATGTAATTGTTTTCAGATAAGTAGTCTTTAAGCAAAGATCTTATTCTGTCATCATCATCAACAATTAGTATATGATTTTTATTATTTTCCATTTATTATCTTTTTTAAAACATCTTTAAATTTAATCACAGAATCAGAGTTAGAACTTTTTAAAGCATTAAATATCCTTTTTTTTTGAGTACTATAAACTATTTCAAAAAAAGCTTTCCCCTCTTTATCTAAAAATAGATTTTTTTTTCTAGTATCATTATGGTCCTGGATCTGTTTTATCATTTTTGATTTTATCAGGTCCCTCAAAACTCTATTGAGGCTTTGTTTAGTCACTTTTAACTTAAATATTAATTCTCCTAAATTAATGCCAGGATTTCTCTCTATTAAATTTAAAGCTCTTAAATGTGCTGGTCCAAAAAATTTTTTAGACAAAACTTCTTTTGGGTCAGAAAAAGTTTCTCTATAGGCGTAATAAAGAAGTTGAATAAACTCTTTGATTTGTTCATCTTTTAGATAAAGTAAATCTTTCATAATGGTAAGTTATATTGACTTATCCTTGATAGGAATATACTTTTTTATATAAAAAAAATCTATATATTTACAGCAAATGGAAAGCATACCTTACGATAAGAGATCAGGAAAAATTTGGTTTAATGGCAAAACTGTAGATTGGGCCGATGCGAATATACATATCCTGAATCACGGTCTTCATTATGCTAGCTGTGTGTTTGAGGGAGAGAGAGTATATGATGGAGAAATTTTTAAATTAGAAGAACATACCGAAAGACTTTTTTACTCTGCAAAACGAATGGGTATAAATGTTCCTTACACTCAAACAGAGGTAAACGATGCTTGCAAAAATATAGTAAATATTCAAAAAGTTCAAAATGGATATGTCAGACCTTTAATTTGGAGAGGAAGTGAAATGATGGCTATATCAGCTCAAAAAAATAAAATTCACGTTGCAATAGCTACATGGGAATGGGGTTCTTATTTTGACCCTAAACTTAAACTAAATGGAATTAAATTAAATATATCAAAATGGAGAAGACCAGCGCCAAACACAATTCCGTGGGACACCAAAGCCGCTGGTTTGTATATGATTTGCACCTTATCTAAACATGAAGCTGAGGCTCAGGGCTTCACAGATTCTTTGATGTTAGATTGTGAAGGAAATATAGCAGAAGCAACAGGTGCCAATGTATTTTTTAAAAATCAATCTGGAGAGTTACACACTCCAATACCAGATTCATTTTTAGATGGAATAACCAGAAGAGAAATAATCAAAATTGCCAATACAAAAGGAATAAAAGTTGTAGAGAGAAAAATTAAACCAGAAGAAATGAAAGATTTTACTAGTTGTTTTTTAACGGGTACAGCTGCCGAAGTAACTCCAGTATCACAAATTGCTAATTATAATTTTAAAGTTTGCAATGTAATAACTGATCTTAATGAATCTTATCAAAATTTAGTAAGAAAAAAATCTGCTGCTTAATCTTTTTTGTCTTCGCTTATAGCGTGGTCTATACTTCTTCTGAAATAATCATAACCTGTGTAAAGAGTTAAAAAAGCTGAAAACCATAAAAGAATAATACCAATTGTTTGGGCGTTATAATCTTGAAAGTTTATTACTTTATTTCCACTTTCTCCTGTTAGAAGAATTGCTATAGAAATCATTTGAATAAAAGTTTTGAGTTTAGATAAACTTGTGACTTGCATAGTGATACTTCCTTTAGCAAGAAATTCTCTAAGTCCGGATATTAATATTTCTCTGGTTAAGATTATAATTGCAGCAATAACTTCGTAGTTTTTAATTGTACTGTTCATAACCAAAAGTATTAGCGCAGCAGCTACGAGAATTTTGTCTGCAATTGGATCAAGAAGTTCTCCTAATTTAGACTCTTCTTTAAATAATCTTGCAAGCAGTCCATCCAAGTAGTCTGTAAAGCTGGCAAAAACGAATAAAAAAAATGGTATCAAATCTCCGAAAAAACCAGGAATATAAAAGGTCAAAACAAATATAGGAACAATTATTATGCGCCCTATAGTTAAAATATTTGGAATTTGAAGTTTCATAAGTTATTCGTGAAAATAATTATATATTTTATTAGCAATATTGTCTTCTATTCCTTCGATAGCTTTTAAATCATCCAAACTTGCTGACTCTACCGCACGAGCTGAACCGAAGTGATTTAACAAGGCCCTTTTTCTTTGTTTCCCGATCCCTTGTATTTGATCTAATAACGATTTACTTAAATTCTTCTTCCTTTTTGCCCTGTGGGTACTTATTGCAAATCTGTGAGCTTCATCTCTTAATCTTTGTATAAAAAATAAAAGCGGATCATTTTTATTCAAAATATACTCTTTACCTTCATGATATATTTTTTCTTCTCCAGCATTTCTTTTTTTTCCTTTTGCAACAGCTAATATTGGTAAATCATGCAAGCCAAGTTCATTAAGTATTTCTCTACTCACAGAATATTGACCTTTTCCACCATCTACTAAAATTAAATCCGGAAGCGAAAGTGATCCAGATTTTTCTTTAACAGCTTTAGAAAATCTTCTAAAAAGCACTTCCTTCATCATTCCATAATCATCGTTAGTTATTTTTTCATCTTTTATGTTAAATTTTCTATATCTTTTTTTTATAAAACCTTCATTTCCAAAACATATTAATGCACCAATCGAGTCGGTCCCTTGAATATGGCTGTTATCGTAAACTTCGATGAGATCAATATTATTATTTAAACTAAATTTAAGTGATAATTTTTCGATTAAATTATTATTAGTATCAGATTGTATTAATTTTTGAGTTAAGGATTGTTTAGCATTTTTTTCAGCAAGTTTAGACACACTAATTTCATTTTTTGATTTAGCAAGTTTGATTATTACTTCTTTACCCTCTTTTACTGAAAATGTTTTTTCTAACAATTTTTTATCACTTGTTTCAAAGTTTGTTATTATTAAGCATGGTGCAGTCTTATTTTCATAAAATTGGGAAATAAATGATGAAAGTATATCTTGAACAGAGTCATCAGCATCATGCTTTGGATAAAAAGCTTGGTTGCCCCAATTTTGCTTAGATCTAAAAAAGAATACCTGCACACAAGTTTTTCCTGTTTCTTTATGAACGCTTATAACATCTGCTTCATTTAAATTTGTTTGGTTAATTTTTTGTGAAGTTTGAATCTGAGTTAAAGCTTTA